>OBWV01000006.1_pt1 | contig 320042 bp, 262 predicted proteins | sample 1495351 | NCBI WGS metagenome assembly OBWV01 (sample SAMEA2580122, study PRJEB22360) | human gut metagenome | biome: human gut; feature: human-associated habitat; material: faeces | place: Denmark | collected 2008/2010 | reverse complement strand
ACCGGGAAAAGGGAGGGGAAGGCGGCAAGACCGGGAAAAGGGACCACGCTCTCGCGCGACAAGCACCTTTCATGGACACCCGTGAACGTCTTTAAAACGTCTTTGATTCGAGAGTGACACGCCTTTAACTCCTGTCTTCTACCCGTTCACACCCTGTCATCACCCCTTGCACGGGGTTAAAAGGGGAATGGGCTACCACGAGAACTCGACAACTGCTCTCCAAGAACTCGACAACCACACACGCCAGTGTTCATGCCATGTATATGCTATGTATATGCTATGTTCATGGTATAGCCCAACGACGAACTAGCGCCGAGGAAAACACCGACAGGAGATAGTGAAATTACAAATGCTTTAAAGCCAACTTGATAAGATTCTCAACTGTTTCGACCTTTTCCGAAGCCAAAATCTTGTCCAAAGTCTTCGTCACCTGGGCTCGAGCAAAGCCCAACATCACCAAAGCTGCTTGTGCCTCTTCCCGAACCGCACTCGTAGAAAGACTCAACCCCTCTACAGGAACACCCTCTTTACCTACTTTATCCTTCAATTCTATAATAACACGCTGAGCAGTCTTCACTCCAATTCCCTTCACGCTCTTTATAGCATTTACATTCTCTGTAAGTATCGCTCCAGTTATCTCCTCCACCGACATTGAACTCAACATGACATTCGCAGTGTTAGCGCCAATCCCGGAAACAGAAATCAATGCCCGAAACAAACTTCTCTCCTCCTTAGAAAAAAAACCATACAACAAATGAGCATCTTCCCGCACGATCTGGTGAATATAAAGCATAACCTGATTCTGGGAAGCGATCTTAGAATAAGTATTAACCGAAATATGAATATAATACCCGACCCCGCCACAATCGACAACAGCATTTGCCGGAGTTGCCTCCACTAATTCACCTTTTATATATTCGTACATAAAAATTGAAAATTGAAAATTGAAAATTGAAAATGACAAGGCATTTCAATTTTCAATTCTATGTTTATACTACTAGCGGAAACCGATAAGTTTACGCACTTCTTTCATCGTGGCTACCGCACTAGCCCTTGCTTTCTCGGCCCCGGCCGCAGCAACCTTATCCAGATTATCCGGGTTAGCAGCGTACTCCATGATTCGCTCCCGAATCGGAGAGCAGAAATTAATAATATCTTCCGCCAACTGTTTTTTCAAATCTCCGTAACGAATTTCACAATTATTATACTTCTCGTTGAAATAATCATACGTGTCTTTCGAAGAAACGACATCCATCAAGGTAAATAAATTCTGGATCACCTCCGGTTTCACGCTGTTCGGCTCGGTTGGCCCGCTATCGGTTACGGCTTTCATCACCTTTTTACGTATTGTTGCAGCATCGTCAACCAGATAAATAGCATTTCCCTCTGATTTTCCCATCTTCCCGGAACCATCCAACCCCGGAATCTTGATTCCTTCTCCCGTGTAGGAGAAAGATGCCGGTTCCGGGAACAACTCACTCCCGTATATGGTATTAAATCTCCGGGCAAATTTCCGGGCCATCTCCATGTTTTGCTCCTGATCTTTTCCGACAGGCACTTTATGAGCCCTGTGTATAATAATATCCGCGGCCATCAACGTGGGATAGGTCAACAAACCTGCATTCACGTTATCCGGCTGTTTACGAGCCTTTTCCTTAAAAGTAGTCGTGCGCTCCAACTCGCCAAGATAAGCATTCATGTTTAAATACAAATACAACTCGGCAATCTCCTTTATATCACTTTGCACGTAAATTGTCACCTTCTCTGGATTCAAACCACAAGCGAGGTACTCCGCCAGAATCTTCCGCACGTTCTCCACCACGTTACCCGGGTGCGGATGCGTCGTTAACGAGTGCCAATCGGCAATAAAAAAGAAACATTTATACTCGTCCTGCATTTTTAGAAAATTCTTCACCGCACCAAAATAATTTCCCAGGTGCAAATTACCCGTAGGCCTAATTCCACTTACTACTGTCTCCATTGTCTGAAATTTACGAATTTAAAACATACAAAGATACGGTTTTATTCGTTTTGTACAACTATGTATCAAAATGCCCCGGAAACAATATTCATCATCACACGATATAACCACCTACCCATGAACCAGTAAAATTCATTTTTATTGTACTTGGCGAAAACAACCGTCTCTCGTTTACCTTATCCATATCAACACAATGATTACCAGTATATTACACCTATTTTAAACAAATACACGCTTTTTAAAACGTTTTCAGTAAAGTAAGATATTGATAGACAAGGAGAAAAAAATATTACAAAAATGGATGTTGTTATATTATTTTTCCTACTTTTGAAACGCAAAGTCTAATTAATAATTTTAATTTAAACATGGAAGGTTACGAAAAGAATGACGGTATGGAAATGAATGATCGGGATGAGATCTATTCAAAACCGGTGAGAGCAGGGAAAAGGACTTATTTTTTTGATGTAAAAGCTACTCGTAATAACGATTACTATCTAACGATTACTGAAAGCAAAAAGAAACTCGAAAAAGATGGTTCTCAGAATTACGAAAAGCACAAGATCTTTTTATACAAAGAAGACTTTGATAAATTTGCAGAGGGGCTTGACAACGCTGTCGCTTACATCAAAGCAGCTCTTAACGGAGAAACAATGGCAGTCCAAGAAGAAGTTGAAACAAACAAATTTGACGACATTGATTTTGATGATCTATCCAAATAACCAAAAAAGCTCTTCGCGATGAAGAGCTTTTTTATTATCGTATATATCCGTAAGGAATTTTTGCCAGACCTTCTGCCAGTTGATTGATTCCCTTTTCCAGTTTCCCCTTCAGCAACATTTTCATCATCATGTTCAACTCCGCCTCTGCCGTTATTCGTAACCGGGTATCATAAGGGCCGTTATCCAACAGCTGAATCCATACTTGAAATTCAAAAGGCAAACGTCCATCCCCCTCCAGTTTAATCAATTTCGGTTCTTCTCTCTCCACGATTTTCATTCCCATTTCACCAACACCTTTTACCATAAAAGTGCAGGTATCTTCCGTGGTGCGAACGTCCTCGATCTTGTCAGCCAGTTCCGGCATTTGATTACCGGCCCCCATCTGGCGAGCCGTCTCGATCAATTTCCCGATCTTCGAGAAATCAGAAAGAAACGCGTACACGTCTGCAATCGCACTATTTATTTTCTGAACGTCACTAACAACTCGTGTTGCCATACCTTTTATTTATAAGATTCTGGGCTCAGACGCCACTCCTTCAACTTGGCCACATCGCTCTCCTGCACGTACCCGGTCTTCTGGGCCAGGTCAATCATGGCGTTGTAGTCACTCAACGTATCCAGTACGCAATGAGCATTCGTGAAATTATCTATCGCTTTCTGGAATCCATAGGTGAAAATAGCCACCATTCCCAACACGTCACATCCTGCATTTCTCAACGCCTCCACGGCCTGCAAGCTGGATCCCCCGGTAGAGATCAGATCCTCCACCACGACCACTTTTTGACCTTCTTTATATTCACCTTCAATCAGATTTTCCAACCCGTGATTCTTGGCAGCAGAACGCACGTACACGAACGGCAACCCCAATTCCTGTGCAACCAAAGCACCTTGGGCAATAGCACCGGTAGCCACCCCGGCGATCAATTCCACCTGTGGGTATTTTGTTTTAATCAAATTCACGAACTGGTCCCGAATATACGTACGTACTTCCGGGTAAGACAACGTCTTCCGATTATCGCAATAAATGGGTGATTTCCACCCGGAAGCCCATGTAAAAGGGTGATTCGGTTCTAATTTTATCGCTTTGATCTGTAGCAAATGTGACGCTACTTGTTCTGCAACAGTGTTCATATCTGTCTATTATTTTAATGGTTATTCTTTACTTTCAAGGTGCAAAGGTACAAAGTATTTTTCAAAAGCCATTCGGATAGCATACTGAATCTCGGGATATTCTCCTTCCAGCTTGCCGGATTCAAACAACGTGCTAATTCCCTGCAAACCGGGAACAATCGAGTCAATGAAATGAGGCTTCCCCTCGTGCAGACCGCGTAATCCAAACGCACCCATAGCCTGTAACAAACGCACCAGCACGAAATGATAATATATTTCCCGGAACTTTTCCGCATATCCCGGTTCGCTCTCCGTCAATTGCCGGATATAGAAATCTAATAATTCTTCCTTTTGACTTTCAGGAATTTTCACTATCGCGTCATATAATAAGGACGCCACGTCATAGTGCAAAGCCCCTTGCCTTCCTCCCTGGTAATCGATAAAATACACCTCGTTATCAACGACCATGATATTTCTAGACTGGAAATCCCGGAACATGAAACCATCCGCCCCGGCCATGACCAATTTCGCCGTCAACCGATCAAAATCATTCTCCAGCCGATCCTCGTCGACCTCCACTCCCGCCAATTTCAAAAAACAATATTTAAAATAGTTCAAATCCCACCGGATACAGCGTTCATCAAAAACAGGACGAGGCAGACATCCCGAATAATCCAGTCCCTTTCCTCCCTCCAACTGGAATTTCAACAACTCGGACAAGGCTTTCCGATACAATTCCATGGTATGCTCGCTCAGGAATTCACCCTCTCGCTCCCGCTCCACGACATCCAGCAACATATCCGGCCCCAGATCATCCTGTAAATAACAAAACCCGTCCTCCGAAACACAATACACGTGCGGAACATGCAACCGGGATTTTTCAAAATGCCGTGTAAAATCCACGAACAAACGATTTTCCCGCAAATTCTCGTGGTACACACCCACGTATGTCCGGTCTCCCGTAAACACCCGGTAATATCTCCGGGCCGAACCGGACACCGGCAACGGCTCCACTCGCCGTGCATCACTACCACTATATTGTTTGAAAAGAGTTTTTATTTTTTCTTCCATAACTCTGATTATTCATTCTCTCTCGTTTCTTTTTCCGACAATCCAACACGTATTTATATCATTCCGAGTAACGTCGATCAGCCATATTAAGCATGTTCGATGTACTAAAAATATATATTAATTTTTATCTCGCAGGCAAAAGTAAAGAAAAAACCTCAATTCACGCCATCATACAATATAAAGGCGAAACTAATGGGGCCGTCTCAAAAAGTCAATTTTAAACAACTACCCCCACTAACTCCCCCTTACACAGGGGGAGCTAGAGGGGGTAGTTGGCAAATACAAGCAGGACTTTTTGGACAGCCCCGTCAAAAGTCAATTTTCAAACTCCCTCCCCCTTCGGGGTACTTCCCCTCAGGCAGGGGAAGAAAGAGAATGACCACGAATAGGATTTATCTAACGACCTTGCAGGAAGAGGATTTCTCGAATTTGCATGTATTTTTCAGATTAACCATCTCTCTATAAGATAGTTATCCTCCGACAAGTGTTTTATTACTCCTATAATACGCTGTTACTCTATTGTTTGGCTAGGTTTTCTCCGTGTCTTCTCCGTGCTTTCTCCGTGTCACTTACGAGTGATCGCCGGAGGAAACGCATTTAAACGCGGCACGAATCAAGACGAAGACATATAGGAACATTGAAGGAACATTGGCATGACCTAGAGGTAATCAAACAACGACAAAAGTTTGTTCAACAAAATTTAAACAGGCTTTAAAGAAAACGATATCCAAAATCGTAATCATTCCAACAGGGATTCTCTTTAACAAAAACACCCTTCAAAATCAATCGATTAAGAAGGGTGTTTGTGCCCAAGACAAGACTCGAACTTGCACAGCCGAACGGCCACTACCACCTCAAAGTAGCGTGTATACCAATTTCACCACTTGGGCATTTTTTAACGGCGCAAATATATAGTATTTTCTCGTTATCGCAAAACAAATAAGCGGTATTTTAACCCGAATTTCACGAAATAAACAGTAAAAGATACACCCAATTCTTACCGCTTTTTCCAGTAACTAACAGCAGAACAATGCGTTTTATCCAAACTTTCATTTCTCACTTGGTGATATATTTTCACACGATTTTCTTCCTCCTCAACATGACATCCGGCACACACAACACTATCCGGCAACACTTCATGTTCGTAAATAATTTCCAACTCCGTGATCTCGTGGTCCTTCAAGAACTCGTAAGACAAAGAATTAGTAACCCAGCGCACATACGTGGCTTGAGTGACGTGCTTGTTGAAATCGATATTATCGTATGTTGCCGTGAAACGACGGGTGCTTTCGAAGTCTATCGGCATTTTTTTCGTATCTAACTCGAAAGGAATTTCCCGAATACCATCCACGCAGAAAGCGGCGGTCTCCGTCACGCAAGCCGGCAAACGCACGGGACGGCGACGATTTACATCTATCACCATCCACTCTGAAGTAGCCCGCAATAAAACCTCTTCTCCTGCCACCATTCTAAAATCACGAATCGCGAATAAACGATCAATACCCGACGGCCATGTTTCCAACGTCACATTCTCCCCCTGTTCCGGCATCCGGTTAATCAAAATATGTAACTTGTGCAGCATCCATGTCAATCCTTGCTCGTTCAACGTGGGCACGTCTATTTTCAGTGCGTAAGTCTGTACGTTCGCCACGTCATTAAACAGATCGCACAAGGACTTCATGATCAACCGTCCTTCCAAATCCGTATAATGCCCCCGAATATCTATCTCTTCCGAATATTTTACCATCCCGTTCTAATTTTAGATCCTATCGTTTGAGCGATTTAATGATTTGCGATTACGTTATTTCCACCCACAAGCTCACCCCTCCTTTTTAATCTCCTAATCATTGAATCGTCAATCACAGAATTTTTAATATCACTTTTATATCACGTTTACTTCCGGTTCCAACCATACTCCAAACTGAAGGAACACGGATTTCTTTATCTCGTTAGCTAAATGTGCAATTTCTATGCCAGTTGCCCCGCCCGTGTTCACTAACACCAGCGCTTGTTTGTCGTGTACCCCGGCATGGCCGACAACTTTTCCCTTCCATCCGGCAGTTTCGATTAACCACCCGGCAGCCAATTTCACATGCCCTTCATCCACGGTATAAATCGGCAGTGCGGGATACTTTTCCAGCAAGGCATCCGCAACGGCACGTTCAACCATCGGGTTTTTAAAAAAACTCCCGGCATTAGGCAATACCTTCACGTCCGGCAATTTAGCCTCCCGTATACGAATAATGGCCTGCCGTATCGTTTTTAACGAAAGCTCACCCAAACGGTTTACTTCATCTTTCACGCTCCCGTAATGCAATCTGAATTCGGGATGTTTTGCCAAACGGAAAGTGACATACGTTACTAGAAAACGGTTCTTCCACTCATGTTTAAAAATAGAGTCCCGGTAACTGAAACGACATGTTTCGGCATCAATCGTCACCCTTTCACCCTTCACGATATCCACGGCTTCCACCCGGTCAATACATTCCCCGACTTCCATCCCGTAAGCCCCGATATTCTGCACCGGGGTTGCTCCCACATGGCCGGGAACCAGTGAAAGATTCTCCACCCCTCCATACCCGTGTTCGACAGCCCACGCCACGAAATCATCCCACACAACACCACTTCCTACCCGGACAAACACGTACTTATCATCTTCCCTCACGATCTCGCACCCTTGCATCACGGGATAAAAGACAACCCCGTCAAAGTTCTCCGTGAACAAGAAGTTACTTCCCCCTCCCAAAAGTAGAATTTCCTCCGGGTCTAACTCGTATGATCCCACGAATTCCAATAATTCGCTCTCTTGATCACACTTCACAAAATATTTACAAGTCACGTCTATACCAAACGTGTTATATTCTTTTAAACTAAAATTTTCGTTAATCTCAATCATTCTATTTCTGTCTATTAATCAACTCCACGATCTCTTTTCTCTCGCAAAGGTAAAATATATCAGGAAATAAATCACTAAATTTGCCCCATTAATCCAAAGTGTCTATGATCTCATTACCGCCAGCATTTACAGAAAGGATGCAGCAGCTCCTTGGGAACGAATCGGAAACCTTTCTCCAAGCGTTAGTTTCGGAGTCCCCCACTTCCATCCGGTTAAACCCGGAGAAAACGGCAAACACCGATCTCCCCTTCTCGGAATTACTTTCCCGACAAGTACCTTGGTGCAGTAATGGATACTACTTGAAGGAGCGTCCCTCGTTCACCTCCGACCCGTTGCTACACGGGGGAGCTTATTACGTGCAAGAGGCCTCCTCCATGTTTCTGCAAGTCGTTCTTCAGCAGATAACCGGGGATACCCCTCTCCGGGTTCTTGACCTATGCGCAGCTCCGGGTGGCAAATCCACGTTACTGGCAAACAATCTGCCCAAAGATTCATTGCTGGTTTCCAACGAAGTAATTAAATCAAGAGCCTCCATTCTCAAAGAAAATATTATTAAATGGGGACATGATCATATTGTTGTCACCAATAGCGACCCCAATCGTTTCACGGGAATGAAGGGGGCGTTCGACATGATTCTCGTGGATGCACCCTGTTCCGGGGAAGGTATGTTCCGAAAAGACGAGAAAGCCATCACGGAATGGAGCGAGAATAATCTGCGTCTTTGCGAAGAGCGTCAAAAAAGAATACTTTCCGACGTGTGGGATGCTCTCGCCCCCGGGGGCTATCTCGTGTATAGCACGTGTACCTACAACCCCGGAGAAAATGAAGATATATTAAACTGGATTTTAACCACGTTCGATGCGTCATCCGTTGAAATCCGGCATAATTTTACAGCCATCACCCCGTCCCCCTCTCCTCTCCACGGGTATCATTTCTACCCGCACAAAACTAACGGAGAAGGTTTATTCATGGGAGTCATTCAAAAAAATGACGGGACACCCTTTACCATAAAAAAAGAAAAGCGAGCTACCCCGTCCCCCGCAGTCAAACTCCCGGCAGACATCCTCCCCCTCCTGCCGGACATGACAAAATACACGCCTTACATCGCGGGAGAAACATTAGGCATCCTCCCCAAACAACACGCCGAATTTATCCAATACCTTTCCTCCAAAGCCGGGGTCATTTATAAAGGATGTGAAATCGGAGAATGTATTAAAGGGAAGACGAAACCCGCCCACTCTCTGGCCCTGTACCACAAACTGCAACAAAAGCACGTTACCCGTCAAGAAGTGGACCTCACCACGGCCCTCCAATTCCTACGCAAAGAAGACATCCGTTTCGAGGCCCCTCAAGGAGAATGGATTCTCATCACCTACAAAGGCATCGGGCTAGGCTGGGTAAAAGAAGTCGGCAACCGGGTAAATAACTACTACCCCAAAGAATGGAGAATTAAAAATTTGATTAAGTGATTTAATGATTTCCGATTAAGAGATTCGATTCATCGGTGACTCCGTAGTCTTTAATTTAGTGATTCTTTTTTTAATCACTAAATCATCAAATCAATCGGCAATCACCGAATCATCCTTTTATTTACTCTTCCTCCACCGAACAATAGCGCTTGATAATACTATAAGAATCCGTTAATCCAAGCTCCCCGGCCTTACTCAAATCCACGTTAGCAGCACTCCGGTTTCCTTGGTATATATAGAGTAAGCCCCGGTTAAAATAAGCCTCGGCTATATCCTTATCCACTTCCAGCACTTTCGTGTACATATCAATTGCTTTCTGAATCTCACCACTCTTGGCATACACGTTAGCAATATTAAACATGGCAAAAACGAACTCCGGATCAATCTCCAAACATTTGTTATTCCCCTCCAGCACTAAAGAATAATCCACGTTTCGCTCCACTTTTTTCTCCTCACCCACGACACGGGAAGTCTTCTCTTCTATCGACTCAATGTAATCGTACATCCGGGAACGGGCGCTTGCCAAGTTCATCAAAGCGAACAGATGATTCGGGTCACGCTCCAACACTGCGCGGAAATCCTCGATCGCTTTCGTGTAATCTCCCCGGTTCAGATACAACGACCCGCGCAGCAACAAAGCATCCGTGACATTCTTGTTTTTCCGAATATCCGAAGACAAACTCTCGATATAATTATCCTCGAATTCCCTCGGATAATTAAATTTCTTATTTGAAACTGTCAAGGCCGGGTTATAATTATGCTCCTGATTAAACTTCATGATCCGCTTGTCGAAATATTGCACTTTCCCTTTCCGCAACGTATCCAGCGACAGGTATTGCACGATAAACATATCCTGCAATTCGATAATCACGTTCCGGTCTTGCAAACGTCCGTTAATCACGTCTTTCATCCGGTCATCCCGGGAGTTTATATCTATCAATCGCTTGAAATTCTCCGTGGTATCTACCAAAGCATTCTGATCCCCATCCTTCATTCGCCGGTATCGGTCCATGATCTCCTCCGCCTTGTAACGATCCTTTTCGGCCGCATCGTAATCCCGCATATCCATGCTCGTCGCAGCCCTTGCCAGATACGCCTTCACGAAATCCGGGTATATTGATATACTTTGAGAAAAGTCGTTATAAGCTCCCTCGTAATCCTTGATCTCCATCTTCAACAACCCGCGATTGAAATAAATCAGTATGTTATCCGGGTTCATTTCCAACACTTGGTCAAAATCTTGAATGGCATTATTCACATCCCCGATTTCCGACCTCAACAAAGCCCGGTTATAATAAGCATACGCGTAAGTACTATCCACCTTCAAGACTGCCGTGTAATCCTCCAATGCCTCGGAATATTTCTTCATCTCGTACCACGTAATCGCCCGGCTCATAAGAATCCGCTTGTTTTCCGGGTTAATCTTCAAAGCCTTGTTGTAATCCTCTATCGCATCGTGATACTCTTTTGCTTGAAACCTTAAATATCCCCTCAAACCATAAGCATCATCCGAGAACATATTCAATTTGATGGCCATGTTACAATCCGCAATGGCTCCTTCTTGATCTCCCAGTTTCTCCCGCATGATTGCCCGGTTCAAATATGCCGGTAATAAATTTTTATCGATAATCAACGCCTTCGAATAATCCTTCTCCGCCGCCTTGTAATCTCCCATATCAGCCTCGGTAATTGCCCGGTTCGCGTACACGTAAGCCTCTCCCGGATTGATCGCAATCGCCGTGTTATAATCATGCATGGCCTCCTCGTACTGCTTCATATTATGATAGGCAATCCCCCGGTACATATAAGCATGGAAATAGTTCGGGTTCAGCTCAATCGCTTGCGTGTAATCCCGAATAGCTCCCTCGAAATCATCCAAGTTCAACTTTGCCAGTCCCCGGAAAAAATAAGGTTCGGATAAAAAGGGCTTTATCCGTATGATATTATTGAAATTCTCGATCGCGCTCACGTAGTCGTCAAACATGATCGCACTCTTCCCCACTCGCAACATATTTGCCGTATTCCATTGTGCCGACACCCCCAATGTCGCCAAACAGAAGAATATAATAACGCCAAATTTCTTCATTCGATAAACATATATTTTCGGGGATAAAGATAATAAAAAAGTTCGCATCTTCATCATATCCCCCTTTTACCCTCCCAAAAATCTCTCTCCCGCATGATATTATCAACTCCATCACTCTTTTTCCTTCATACCAAAGCTTACCTACTTGTTCTATGTCCCCGTTACCTCCTCATTAATTGTCCGTTCCTATAAAGTCCTACTTCAACGATAGAATAACGAGTACATAACAAAAATATGCAAGAGAATATATTGATTTAATGAACATTACACGAATATAAACTAATATACCTACTAACAATCACGGACACCAATATTCATCTTATAATCATAAAAAAAGGCTACCAAAACTGATAGCCCTATAAATATTCAGAATAACTAAATTAATAGTCATTTCTACGAGTTTCTTTTACATCTGGAATAAATCTCCAAGTATCCGGGTTTAAACTGGTATAAACATCTGCACTACCACCACCAGTAGTATAATATCCATAACCTTTGTAAGTAAATCCTACACCCATAACCAAAGCAGTTGCCATGCTAGACAAATCTTCCATCTGATGCCATTGATCTTTTTTGTGGTTATACTTCCAAACCGTTCTAGAATTTCTTCCCTGACCCGTTGCAATATAACCGTATGACTCACCGTCATTTCCTGCATTTGAAACAAAAGAAACAGCGTACACACGCGGAATCCGGTCATAATCCTTATCCTGTTTTACACCCGGTTTATCAGTTAAGGAATTATCCATCTTTGTCCATACTCCCGTAGCAAAGTCAAACTTTATAACATCCGTAGCATAATTAGAAGTAGCACCAACGCTCTTGGCTCCCAAACATACATATGCAGCATTATTTACAACAAAAGCAGTTCCGCCATAACGAGATTCTCCCGGGAAAGGAATCTCTTCCCATGTTCCGGATTCACCTGCATTCGGATCAAAGCGATAAAAATCTTTAAATACCCGATTATCCTCACCGTAACCAGTTCCCACGTAACCGTATTTCCCGTCAGAGAAGGCTATAGCATCCCGACGACCTTCAACCTCTGTTGTACCATTGCCATTATTAACAACGATTTTAGAAGACCAAGTTTTATCCCACGCCTTCGTCTTTACGTTGAACCGATAGAAATCATTAAAATATTTACGATCACGGATATTCTCTTTGTCACCAGTATTGCCAAATGAAAAAGCAGGCACATAACCCGTTCCTACATAAGCCCATTCTCCAATCACGAAAGCCACGGCAGAATGACGACCATTACCAAGGTTTTCTCCTTTTCCTGTATTCATTGGTGCCGGAAATTCAGAATTATCTCCTGTTACCTTTTTCCAATTTAATCTACCCTCATCCTCGTCATTAAAATAATACGTATCTGTAAATTCTGCACCTTTAGCACCTAATCCTAAACTAACAAAAACAGTTCCGGTTGCTGGATCCGTAAAACATACGGCTGCCTCTCGGGGTGCGCCACCAAACTCTACCGATTTTTCCCAATCCCCCAGATGATCGTCGTCATCACAAGAAGCAAAGATTAAGCCTAATACTGCCAGAACCAAAAAATTTAATGTTCTCATACTTATCTATTTACCTAGTTATTTAAATTATTTATTTCGTTCTAATTCTCTTCATGCTACAAAAACAGTAGGCAAAACTACACATTTTAAAAACAAATCCAATAAAAAAAAGACGAAATATCTATTGTTTTTCTTTTTTACAATTTATTCAGATAAAATGACCGCAGGTTCTTCCGTATTTTAGAAAATAGTTATACCTTCGCATCTTGATTAAATCAAAACAGATTATAACATGAGAATAGTTTTTCTGGCAGGTCTTTTATTCGCTCTATATTCATGCAACAATGACCTAAACACGATTGGAGATACGATGGTTCCCGCCGAGGGTTACGTGAATATAGAAACTTTTGACATTGAGACATCCACCGTTCGTTTGGATCCATTTCCTACAAGTCTTAATATATTAACTAAAATGTTGGAAAGTAATCAGCTCACTTTAGGGAAAATGACTGATAAAACCACGGGAGTTACAACTGCCACTCCCTATTTCCAGCTTATCGGAAGTGGGAATTCCGGGATTCCGAATTATGATGACAACTACGTTTACGATTCTTTGACCCTTGCCTTTCCTTTTAAGTATAACGAAACAAAGATTCTGGCAGGAGATACAGCAACTTTACAGACCTACCGGGTCTATCGGCTGAAAAATTTTCCGCCTACGGATTTCGATGATCCCTGTATATACAGCAATGACACCCTGCCACTATATGACCCGGAGAAACCATTAGCCACGTTGAGCGTTAGGTTGGAAAAACAATTTTTCACACAAAGAGATAAAGAAGCGTATTTCAAACTAGATGATGCCCTAGGAAGGGAACTTTTCAGCCTCATCCGAAGACAGGATTCCATTCTAAACCAAAATAACGCATTGGATTTCATGCGTTATTTTGCCGGTTTAACGATCGTTCCGGACAAGGATAACATGGCTTTATTACCAATCGACGGTTCACGCTTGTCACTGACATGCCATTATCATCTGGATGTAAAGACCGGAACATACTCGTTTCAGCCTTTGGCCGCTTACTCTAGCGGAGGATATTACGCATTCACGAACATCAAACATACACCATCCGATCGGTTTAGCAATGTTTCATGGAACAATCCTTTACCATATACCCAAGAAAACAAAGCTGTTATTCAAGGTCAAAACGGGTACATGTTAAAGATGAAATTACCCTTCAAATCGGACGTGAATCCCTACCGGACAATCTTAAAGGTAGAAATTGTTTTGGAGCCTCAAATCGATAATTTTGAAGACATCCCGGAGCCTACAACAATTCAGGTATTCACTTTAGATAAATATTCCAGAATCTCTGGAAAATTAACCGATTTATCCGGTAATTCGGTATTCGGGTATCTCGAAACAAACCCGAACTACAAAGAGGACCGAAAATATAGAATAGACATCACGGATTATTATAACAGTATGGTAAGTAACGGGACCGGAGGTATAGATCCGGAACTTAATTTACTAATCGGTTTAGCAGGTAGCCCAGTACAAGTCGGTGTCGATGAAATCAATACATTCGTGGGAGCAAACAACCTCACGTTCCAAAGGCTTATCGTTGACAAGACCCCGGTATTACGAATTTATTACGCGAACTATTAGTAAAAAAATTATTGCCGTTTATAACAATGAGTATGAAAAAAATATTTACAAGCATTGCAATATTACTTTTTACCCTCGGAGCATGGGGACAAAACAATATGGGTACCCCTTATTCCAAATTCGGAGTTGGATTATTACCTGATAACTACGGAGCCTATACTGGAATGGGGGGAGTTTCTGCTGCTATGAGGGATAATTATAATATCAACTTCTTAAACCCGGCATCTTACACGGCATTAGATTCAATGAGGTTCTACTTCCAAATGGGTGTCACAGGAGAGTACGTCGATGTTTCTACTTATAAAGATCATTCCAACTATAAAGTGGCTCAAAATGCCTCACTAAACATGGCATTCCGGGTATACAAAAAAACATTCGTTTCGCTGGGTTTAGTGCAGAGATCTGACCGGGGATTCGATTTGATCTATTCCTATCCTTTAATCGAGGATCCTACCATGTTTTATGTACAGCAATTAGAGGGATTGGGTGGATTGAACGAGGCCTATTTAGGAGTAGCTTACCAATTTGGACGATTATCAGTGGGGGTAAATGCCTCTTATGTGTTCGGTAAAGTTGAAGACCGTCTAACTCTTGTGATGCAACCTGCCACAAGTGGATACTATCTTAAATCACAAACCTTAACTCGCATCAATAGTGGTTTGTTTACATTAGGTTTTCAAATCCCCTTACCATTAACAAAAAAATCAGAACTAACGTTTGGAGGTAGTTTTAATTTTGGTACATCATTGCATGGAAATAGAACTTTTGTTGCCAATAAAATTAGTAATACAAGCGGTACCATCATAAATGTTAACGATGAAAGTTGGGACAATGGAGAGGTATTTTTTCCTTTCAGAATGATTGTTGGAGCTTCCTATCAATACAATAAAAAATGGATATTTGCAGGAGATTACACATTCCAAAAAATGTCAGCTTACGAAGAATTCGGAACGAATCAAGAATTCCAAGATTACCATAAAGCAGCCATTGGAGGATCATTACAACCCAACGAGACCGGACGTTATTGGTGGCAAAGAAATAAATACACGGCCGGAGCCTATTTCACTCGCTCGCAACTCAGATTCAATTACACCGACATAAACACTTATGGCGTAACCATCGGAACCCAAATGCCTCTTCGCCTAGCCCGCCAAGAGTTGATGTTGGGGGTTGCCGTTGATTTAGGTATGCGCGGAACTCACCGAAATAACCAAATTTTGGAGAAATACGCAAAATTAAGAATAAACATTGCCTTTAAAGAAATCTGGTTCATGAAAGCTAAGATTCATTAAAGACACAATATTTCATATTTAGAAAACTAAAACACATGAGAAAACTTTTATTATCAATCGTTGCAGCAAGTATGACCCTTGCAGCATGTAATGCCCAAAGTGGTTACAAAGTTACCGGAACGGTAGAAGGAATGCCGGACGGTAAGGCTATTATCGCAACTGTTAATGGCAGTAGCCTTGACACTTTAGCAAAAGCTGACGTGAAGAACGGTTCATTTGAATTTACCGGAAACGTAAGTGAACCTACCGGTGCTTATATCATGGTTATCGGTCAAAGAGGAGCTATTCCATTCATGTTAGAAAATGCAAATATTACAGTCAATGCTGGACAGGCAGGATTAACTGTTACTGGTAGCGAAGGTCAAAAAATATATGACCAATTCATGGCTATCAACACGACAACTCAACAAGAGGCCATGAAATTGCAACAAGAATATCAAGCAGCTAATGGAGATCAGGCTAAAATGCAGGCTGTACAAGAAGCATACGCAAAATTAATGACGGATGCTCAAGCTAAAGAAACTGAATTAATCAAAGCTAATCCGGATTCTTATGTTTCAACTTTCGTTATCGTATCCAGCATGGGACAAATGGAATACGAGCAGTTGAAAGAAAGATATAACTTACTGGGTGAAAAAGCAAAAGCTAGCGCACAAGGTAAAGCTATTGCTGCTCAAATCGCTAAATTAGAAAGCACAGCTATTGGCCAAATCGCTCCGAACTTCACGATTACTACCCCAGAAGGAGAATCAATCTCTTTGTATGACATCAAGGGTAAAGTGAAATTAATCGATTTCTGGGCTTCATGGTGTGGTCCTTGCCGCGGTGAAAATCCTCATGTAGTTGAAATCTACAAAGAATACCACCCGAAAGGATTGGAAATCTTCGGTGTATCTTTGGATAACAACAAAGAGGCTTGGGTAAAAGCTATCGCTGATGACGGTTTGGTATGGAAACACGGTTCTGATTTGAAAGGCTGGCAATCAGCTCCTGCACAATTATACAGTGTAAGCGGAATTCCTCACACAGTATTATTGGACGAAAATAATAAAATCATCGCCAAGAACTTGAGAGGTGACGAATTAAAACAAAAGATTGCTGAATTATTGAAATAATTTCCAATCCACCTATAAAAGTGCGGCAATCAATTCATGTTTGCCGCACTTTTATTTAACCAACCTCTAACGCTAAAACTTGTATACCATGCACAAGCTCCTTCCCGTAATCGGACTATTTTGTATGCTCCTTTCCTCTCTCCACGGTCAGGCTCAGTCCTCGTGGGCCGATTCGACGCTAAATACCATGAGCCTGGATGAAAAGATCGGACAACTGATCATGGTTGCAGCCTATAGCAACAAAGACAGCGTGTACGAGAACCACCTAGGAGCAACCATTGAAAAGCATCATATCGGAGGTATCATCTTCTTTCAAGGCAGCCCACTAAGCCAAGCTTTGATGACAAACACCTACCAACAGAGCGCTAAAATTCCCCTCATGATCGGTATGGACGCAGAAAACGGGGTCGGTTGGCGGATCAAACCCGCCATGGAATTTCCCAACCAAACCTTGTTGGGAGCCATTCGAGACACGAATTTGATTTACCGTCTGGGAGCAGCCATCGGACAGCAATGCCGGACAATGGGTATCCACGTGAACTTTGCCCCCGTGGCCGATATAAACGTTAACCCTAAAAACCCGGTTATAGGCATCCGGTCATTCGGGGAAAAGAAAGAAGAGGTTGGCAACCGGACCTTACAATATATGCGAGGTCTACAATCCCAGCACGTGATGGCCGTGGCCAAACACTTCCCGGGACACGGGGACACAGACGTCGATTCCCACTTGGCACTACCCTTGATTCGCCACTCCGCGGCACGTATTGACACGGTTGAATTGTACCCCTTCCGCCAACTTTTCGAGGCTGGGATACCGGGAGTCATGATTGCCCACCTAAACGTACCTTCCTACGATACGGCCAATATCCCGGCTTCTCTATCCAAACAGATCATCACGAATCTACTACGCAAGAAATTACACTTCGATGGTCTTTGTTTCACGGACGCCATGAACATGAAAGGTGTCACCAAAGGAAGAACTCTCGGAGAGGCTGATGTAGAGGCTTTAGCAGCAGGAAACGATATTTTGTTATTCCCGGAAAACGTGGAAGCTTCCGTGAGGAAAATCAAAGCAGCCATCCGAAAAGGCGTTCTCTCGGAAGAAATGATCAACGAAAAATGCCGGAAAGTCCTTAAAGCAAAAGCAGAATTCGTACTCCCGTATGCTACACCCGTGGACACCGCCCGACTGACCGAACGATTGAGTTCCCCATCAGCCAAAGCGTTATTACAAGAAACATACGCCAAAGCGATCACGCTCGTGAAAAATGACGGCCTCCTGCTCCCGTTGACACATTTAGACACGCTACGTGTTGCCTCATTGAATTTTGGTGACCGGAAAGCCCCCGTTTTCGAGAGTACACTAGAGAAATACGCTCCTTGTGCTCACTTTTCTCTATCTCCCGGCGCCTCAAAAGAAAAAGTGGAGAAACTGATTAAAAATCTATCGGAATACAATTGTGTTATCCTGTATAACAGTGCCGCCCGTAACACGGCATCCCGGCAATTCGGGGCAACCATGGAACTTGTCAATATTATCAAGCAACTGAAAGGAAAACACATCGTGTTCTGCCATCCGGCCACACCTTACGGAATAGACCTGTACAGCTACCTTCCCATGGATGCCATTATCGTGAGTTATTCACACGACACTCCCGCACAACAATTTGCCGCCCAAGCCATTTTTGGGGGAATCAACGTGAACGGGAAATTACCCGTGAGCATTAACCACTATTATCCCGCCGGTACCGGGTTATCCACCCCGAAACTGCGATTAGGATATTACCAGCCAGAAAGTTGCGGCATGGATTCACAGACCCTACTTAAAATTGACAGTATATGCCAAGCCGCCATAAAAGTAAAAGCAACTCCCGGCTGTCAGGTTCTCGTGGCAAAAGACGGTTATATTATCTATAACAAAGCCTTTGGTTTCAACACTTATGATAGAAAAAAGAAAAACACGACCGACAACATATACGACATCGCTTCCATCACGAAAATAGCGGCTACTCTTCCGGCTGTCATGATGCTTTATGACCAGCAATATATAACACTCGACTCCCCGATTGTCCGGTACTCATACTCTCTTCGGGAAACCGACAAGCAAGATATTACCGTCAAGGAATTGTTGTTACATTCAGCCGGATTAAGAGCATCTTTTTCTTTCTTCCAGCACGCCATTGACTGGGATAAAATGCAAGGTCGGTTGTTCACGACAAAATACACGAAAACCAATACCCGTAAACTCCGGGATCGACTTTACCTGAATCCCAAATTCACGTACCGGGACAGCACGTTTAATTTCACGGGGGGCGAAGGCTATTTGGTCGTTTCCCCGCATTTCTATATTCACAAGCATTTCCAAGACTCCATTCACGACTTGATTTTAAACTCCAAACTGCTACCCCAGAAAAAATACACGTACAGCGACCTTGGATTCGTACTATTAAAAGACATCGTGGAAGAACAGTCCGCCACACCTTTTGATGTTTATTGCCGGAAACATTTCTTTAAAAGACTGGGAGCCTATAACACGGACTTCAACGCCCATTTTAATCTCGACATGAAAAAAGTGGTTCCCGCCAATAAAGATGATATTTTCAGAAAATCCCAATTACACGGGTACGTGCATGACCCAATAGCAGCACTCATGGGCGGAGTGTCCGGTAATGCCGGTTTGTTTTCCACAGCGGAAGACCTAGCCAAAATCATGAGCGTCTACCTAAATCGCGGGACATACGGGGGTGAACGTCTCATCGATTCTACGACAATCGACCTTTTCACTCAAACACAATTACCTCTCGACCAAAACAGACGGGGTCTCGGATTCGACAAACCGGAAACCTTGCCCAATAAATCAGGCCCGACCTGCAAGGAAGCCCCTTGTTCCAGTTACGGACACACGGGATTCACGGGAACCATTGCGTGGAACGATCCGGACAACCAATTAATCTATATTTTTCTATCCAACCGGATTTACCCCAACGAATTCAACGACAAACTTATCAAGGATAATATCCGTACAAAAATTCAAGAGGTCATTTATAAAGCAATCTTGAAATAGAGTTTATAAAGTAATATTTCAAGTATTCGCATAACCAAAAGACTCCTTGGCACATTTATTGTAAATCATCGTGTACAAGGGGTAAAACGCTGTAAATACTTTATGAACCTTATAAACTTTATAAACCTTAATAACTCATTTCATTACGGAAAAAATTCTGTATATTTAGAATGATTTTAAAATAGATAAACCCGTTTAAAATGACGGAAAAATAGATACTTTTGTGCCGGATAAAGAATTTAAATAGTTATCAATAAATAGACCTAATTATGAGTAATTTCTTAACATCGTCGATCGGGAAAAAGATCATACTGAGTTTATCAGGCCTTTTTCTTATTGCGTTTTTGTGCGTCCACTTAGCACTAAATCTACTTTTGATTGTAGATAATAGTGGAGAGTTATTTAACATCGGGGCCCATTTCATGGCTACGAATCCTATCATTAAAATCGTAGAACCGATTCTTGCCATAGGATTTATTATCCATATCATCTTGGCTTCTATCCTGACTCTTCAAAACAGGGGCGCACGTCCTATCAAGTACGATCTTCGCAGACAATCAGGAAATTGTACATGGTCATCCAGAAACATGTACATCTTGGGTGGTTTGGTTTTGATCTTCTTGTTTGTTCACCTTTGGAACTTTTGGTGGAAAATCAAGTTTGCCGGAGATCCTCTCTTAACCGAGATCAACGTGGACGGTACTACCATGGAAAACACCTATGCTTTGGTTTCCGGACTATTTAAATCAAGTATCATCTACTGTTTCCTTTACATTTTGGGAGGTATTTTCTTAGGATTACACTTGACCCACGGTTTCTGGTCAGCTTTCCAATCTATCGGTTTCTGTAACCAAATTTGGAGAAAAAGACTGGAATGTTTGGCTAAAATCTTCGCTTTCATCATTGCTGCAGGCTTTAGCATCATTCCGCTTTATTTCATGCTTGGACTGGCAAACTAACCATTTTAAATTATAGATTGTAGATTTTAAATTGCATGAATCAACGATCTAAATTTAAAATTTAAAACTTAAAATTTAAAATTACTAAGGTTATGACAGAATTAAACGCTAAAATACCAGCAGGCCCGCTAGCTCAGAAATGGTCGAATCACAAAGCCCATATCAATGTTGTGAGTCCTGCTAATAAAAGAAAACTTGATGTTATCATCGTAGGTACCGGACTTGCCGGTGGATCGGCTGCTGCTAGTCTTGCTGAACTGGGATACAATGTAACCACGTTCTGCTATCAAGACTCTCCCCGTCGCGCTCACTCTATCGCTGCACAAGGAGGTATCAATGCTGCTAAGAACTACACGAACGATAATGACTCTGTATACAGGCTATTTTATGAAACTATTAAAGGTGGTGACTACCGTGCTCGTGAGGCTAACGTGTATCGTTTGGCAGAGGTAAGTAACGCCATCATCGACCAGTGTGTCGCTCAAGGTGTACCGTTTGCTCGTGATTACGGCGGTCTTTTGGACAACCGTTCTTTCGGTGGAGCATTGGTAAGCCGTACGTTCTATGCTCGCGGTCAGACCGGACAACAGTTGTTGTTAGGATGCTACGGAGCTATGAACCGTCAAATTGAAAAAGGTAAAATCAAATCATACACCCGCCACGAAGTATTAGACATCGTTATCGTGGACGGAAAAGCAAGAGGTGTTATTGCCCGTAACCTAGTTACCGGAAAGATCGAACGTTTCGGGGCTCATGCCGTGGTACTGGCCACCGGAGGGTACGGTAACGTGTTCTTCTTGTCAACCAACGCCATGGGATGTAACGGTAGTGCCGCTTGGCAAGCTTACAAACGCGGTGCCATGTTCGGAAATCCTTGTTTCGTACAGATCCACCCGACTTGTATCCCGGTACACGGAGACCAACAAAGTAAATTGACTTTGATGTCCGAGTCATTACGTAATGACGGACGTGTTTGGGTTCCGAAAAAATTGGAAGATGCCAAGAAATTACAGGCAGGTACGTTACACCCGAACGATATTCCGGACGAAGACCGTGACTTCTACTTGGAGCGTCGTTACCCGGCATTCGGAAACTTGGTTCCGCGTGACGTGGCATCCCGCGCTGCTAAAGAAAGATGCGACGCCGGATTCGGAGTAAACAACACCGGTAAAGCCGTATTCTTGGATTTCAAATACGCTATCGACCGTTTGGGAAGACACGTGATTGAAGAACGTTACGGAAACTTGTTCCAGATGTACGAAAAGATCACGGCTGTTGACCCGTACAACAACCCGATGATGATTTACCCCGCAATCCACTACTCTATGGGAGGTCTTTGGGTTGACTACAACTTGATGACTACCATCCCGGGATTGTACGCTATCGGAGAATGTAACTTCTCTGACCACGGTGCTAACCGTTTGGGGGCATCAGCTTTGATGCAAGGTTTGGCTGACGGATATTTCGTTCTGCCGTACACGATTGGAGATTATCTCGCACACGATATTCAAACCCCGAAAATCAAAACTAACACGCCGGAGTTCGACGCTGCAGAAAAGAACGTTACCGATCACTTGCGTAGATTGTATGACATCAAGGGTACGAAATCACCGGATCACTTCCACAAAATGTTGGGACACATCATGTGGGATTACATCGGAATGGCTCGCGAGGCTGAGGGCTTGAAAAAAGCAATCAAATTAATTGCCGAGTTGAAAGAAGAATTTTACAAGGATTTGCGCGTAACCGGAGAGTTTACCGCCATGAACAACGAGCTTGAAAAAGCCGGACGTGTGGCAGACTTCATCGACATCGCACACCTGATGGCATTGGATGCCTTGAATCGTAACGAATCTTGCGGAGGTCACTTCCGTCTGGAATCAGTTACTGAAGAAGGTGAGGCAAAACGTGATGACGAACACTACCAGTATGTTTCCGTTTGGGAATACAAGGGAGACAACAAAGAGCCTGAATTACACAAGGAGGCCCTTGTATTTGAAAACATTCAGGTAGCTCAACGTTCTTATAAATAATCTTAAATGAAAAATCGTTATGGCAGATAAAATATTAAAAGAACTAACCCTAAAGATCTGGCGTCAAAAAGATGCAAAATCAAAAGGTGGGTTTGAAACTTACAAGATTCATGATATTTCAACCGGTAGCTCATTCCTTGAAATGCTTGACATTCTGAATGAACAACTGGTTAGCGAGAACAAAGAACCGGTGGCTTTCGATCACGACTGTCGCGAGGGGATCTGTGGAACCTGTAGTTTATTCATCGATGGACGTGCCCACGGACCGGATGATGACGTGACCACTTGTCAATTACATATGCGTCGTTTCGAGGATGGCGCAACCATCACCATCGAACCGTGGCGTTGCGGGGCTTTCCCGGTAATTAAAGACTTGATCGTGGACCGTGGTGCTTACGAGAAGATCCTTCAAGCTGGTGGTTACGTTTCAGTAAATACCGGTGGTGTTCCTGACGGAAATGCAATTCCAATCGCGAAACCGGCTGCCGACGAGGCTATGGACGCTGCCGCTTGTATCGGTTGTGGGGCTTGTGCCGCTACTTGTAAGAACTCTTCAGCAATGCTTTTCGTGGCTGCTAAAGTTTCTCAGTTGGCACTTCTTCCGCAAGGAAAGATCGAGGCTGCCCGCCGTGCAAAAGCTATGGTGGCTAAAATGGACGAACTCGGATTCGGTAACTGTACCAACACGGGAGCCTGTGAATCTGAATGTCCGAAGAGCATCTCTATCGAACACATCGCTCGTTTGAACAGAGAGTTCTTGAAAGCTAAATTGAAAGACTAATTTTACTTCATGTAATATGAAAAAGACCGCTTTATTGCGGTCTTTTTTTTATTTTGCAATTTTTCTTAATCTTGCATGTGATTTTACGTTCTCCATTACGACTAATAGGTCAAAAGCAAATAGGATGAAGAAAGACAAAGAACTAGAAAATGAGTTTATTTTACTCATTGAAACATATCAGCGAGTGATATACAAAGTCTGCTATATATACTCAAAAGACAAGGATAACCTTAATGACCTATATCAAGAAAGCGTATTAAACCTATGGCGTAGTTATCCCCGATTCCGTAACGAATGTAAGGTTTCCACTTGGATTTATAAAATCACACTGAATACTTGTGTATCCTTCTATAGACGTTTTTCCAAATCACCTCAATTTGTGCCTCTATCGACAAACATAAATCTAATTACAGAAAACGAAAGTGAATTGTCTGCAATCCAAGAGCTATACAACTTGATCAATTATTTAAATGCCATTGAAAAAGCATTGATACTACTCTATCTTGAAGAAAAGTCATACCAAGAAATTGCCATTATCACGGGATTATCCGTGACAAATGTAGGTACAAAGCTAAACCGGATAAAGGACAAACTAAAAAGATTGTTTAACAACTAATTTGAATCGTGATGGAACTTGAAGAACTAAAACTCAACTGGGAATTACTAAATAAACGCCTAGAGAAAAATGAGATCCTTAATAAAAGGATTATCCATGAAATGCTACAAAAACGGACAATCACGACTTACAATAAACTCTTTCGTGCAGAAATCTTTTGCCTCTCGTTGGGATTAGTTGTAATTCCTGTTTTTCTAATTCTAATACAATTTGTCAAATATCCCCCTTCTATGCCTTGGAGTATAACTATTTTAATCCTTTTAGGAAGTACAGTTATTTGGACAAGCTTTAAGCTCTGGTGGCTAAAAAAGTTCGATTTAGAAAATAACGATATTTTCCAACTATCCCAAATCATATACACATATCGAAATTGGATTCAAAAAGAATGTATCCTTAGTATTCCTATTTTAGTAACCTTACTTACTATTCGTTTTATCACCATTCATGCACAAAATTACCCATGGCTTGCCATCCTAATTATATCAATTGCAGTTTTATCAACAATTTACTTACTTACAATTTATAGACTTTTCTATAAAAAACACTGTAATGATATACAAAAAAGCCTTGATGAGCTAAAAGAATTCAAAGAATAAAAAATTAGCATTATTCCTTCTCTATTTGTAAATTTGTATCACAAATCACACCAAGTCAATATGAAATTATTCTTTCGTACCATTGGGGAGGGGGTTCCTCTAATTATACTTCACGGTCTATGGGGTGCATCTGAAAATTGGCTTCCCATTGCCCATTTACTAGAAGATAAATTCCAAGTCATCTTACCTGATGTCCGTAATCACGGTCAATCACCCCATGACGAGGCCATGAATTACGAGGTAATGAGTAGTGATGTTATTGAACTCGTTGAAGACTTAAAACTCCCCGTACCTCCCCATATCGTGGGGCACTCGATGGGAGGGAAGATCGTGATGGCCTTATTACTGAAAAGACCAGAACTTGTGAATCGAGCCGTGGTCGTGGATATTGCCCCCGTATCCTATTCCCAACGGGACGGGGGAAGTCATAACCGGATTATTGATTTTATGGCGAATTTTGACCTTTCCCAATTACATAGTCGAGAAGAAGTCAAGGAAGCCATTCAACAACATTTCAGAACGGAACGCTCTCAACAATTATTTTTAAAGAACATCAAAAAGACAGCCTCCGGTTTCGAATGGAAAATCAACCACCGGGTAATCAGCAAGCATTTCGACGAGATTAGCGGTTGCCCGTCTTCACTGCCTAACAGCACGTACGACAAAGAAATTCTGTTTATTAAGGGGGAACAATCCAACTTAATCACAGGGAGGGAATGCCTGCAAAAAGAATTTCCGGCTGCCCGCCTCGTCGAACTCCCACAATGTGGTCATTGGATTCATAGCGAACAGCCGGAAAAACTGGCTCAAGCAATTAAAAATTTCCTTATAGAATAATCCCAACCTGTTATCTGCCAAGCAAGCATTTATCCGTAACATACACGACAGCTTGGATACGACTCTCTGCTATCACACTATTAGAGGCAACACCGGGCTCCAACATAACCGCAGTCAAACGAAGTGTATACTCTTTCTTTGAATCAATTTTATTCAATTTATTAATTTTCCCGATAGTACTCTCGTTAAGGGTATATTTACCATTATCATAAGAGAATAATCCACTCTCAAAATACACATCGGCTTCATTACCCTTTGAATACACCTCTATTTTATAATACACGTTTTCACCTTCAAATTTATTCCATTCAATCTCCAGCTGGTTAGGATACCCTGCTTTTATTGATGAAGTAAAATCAATATCTGTTAATCGCATGGATGGAAAATTATCTGCCGTAATAAATTCATCAAATTTCACGTAATCAGAGCCAATACGACAGGAAAAACGTATTCTCCGATCTTCTACCCCGCTAATATCCGCCTCTCCTTTCCAAACATTATTATAATTTTTCAGTTTTACCGACTCATCATCCGATAACAAAGCAAGCACATACCCCGCACGCATACTCCGGTCATTTGAAATCCGGAAACCAAGTTGGGGTTTACTCACATCATCTACAAACTTATTTACCCAGAAAGCGTCGCCTGTCAAGTTTTCAAGGTAAGATGGCTTCGTGATATACTCACGTTCTCCCCATCCATTATTCACCACTAACTTCTTGGACGTACAATTTTCCACGGTCCACGTCTCGGCATTCCCATTCTTCCAATCCACGGCAAGTATATTCTCCCCTTCATCCCGCCACGTTCCTGCCACAGAATCAATCACACCTCGCAAATCAATGCCCTTTATTTCCCCGCTTTTATCAAAACGATTTATTTCCAGCACGTTTTCATCCGAGAATGACGAATAATTTTTACTCGTAGTTCTATTGTAATACCAATCAACACCTGTCATTCGATTGACATCTAACATAAAATCTTTATCATCATCACTACAACTACCCAACCACAAGCTCCCCACGATGAGACTTAACATTCCTAATTTCTTCATTTCACTCCGTTTTTATATCATTAACCGTAATTCTAGCTGCAAAATTAATCCATAAATTATAATCCCCCATTCACAAAATTCCTATCTTTGTTCTTAGTACAATAATTATGCCTAACAAAATAATAAATCATGTTATACCCGTTAAAATTCCATCCAATTCTCAAAAAAAAGATATGGGGAGGTGAAAGACTAGCTTATAAAAGTGAAGAACACGAAGAATCCATTGGTGAAAGTTGGGAAATATCAGCCGTGGAGGACAACATCTCGGTGGTTTCAAACGGCATCCTTGCTGACAACGACTTGCAAGAATTAATCGAAGTGTACATGGGAGACCTCGTCGGGGATCATATCTACGAGAAATTCGGCATTGAATTTCCACTGTTAATTAAATATATTGATGCGAACGACGATCTGTCCATTCAGGTTCACCCGGATGACGAGACGGCAAAAGAGCGTCATAATGCCTACGGTAAAACCGAAATGTGGTATATCGTTGACGCGGAAAAGGATTCCTCCCTCGTGTTGGGATTCAATCACGAAATTGACAAGGCAACCTATCTTCAAGCATTACACCAGAACAAACTCATGGATTTATTGAATGTCCAAAAAGTGAAAAAGGGAGAAAGCTTCTTTATTCCCGCCGGACTGGTACACGCTATCGGGAAAGGATGCCTGATCGCAGAAATTCAACAAACTTCCGACATCACGTACCGGATTTACGACTACAACCGGAAAGATGCTAACGGAAACACACGTGAACTACACACGGATTTAGCCACAGACGTGATCAATTACAGCAATCAACCACAACACCGGGTAAACTATACCCCACAAGATAATCAATCCGCAAAACTCGTGAAATGCCCCTATTTCACCACAAACTTACTCGTATTTGACCGGGATATAGAGAAAGAGTACGTTCACCTTGATTCATTTGTAATCTACATGTGCCTGCAAGGAAAATTCACCATCACAACCGGGGAATGCGAACCGGTATTGGTCAACAAGGGGGAAACCGTTCTTGTACCCGCTTGTTTTAAAAATCTTACGCTATACCCGGATGACATAACGCAAGTTCTAGAGATATACGTGGAAGAATAAGAGTTAAAAGGCACAATATAAGTAATACTTTTATTAGTAATAACATTGTTAGTAATAAAAATATTACTTATCTTTACATTTGAATCATACTCGAAGAATCATGGAGAATAAGCCTTTTATATTTGGAGTTGCAACATCAGGCGACAATTTCACGGACCGAGAGAAAGAAACGTTACGCTTGGTATTAAATTTTCAGCATGGTGTAAATACGGTGCTAATCTCACCTCGCCGCTGGGGGAAGACCTCTTTAGTACAGAAAGCGTGCAGTTTGGCACAATCAGATAAATTAAAAATCGTCTATCTCGACATTTTTTCTTGTCGCAGCGATCGAGATTTTTATGACGCATTCGCTTCCGCTATTCTCAAACAGACATCTTCAAAATTGGATGAATGGCTCGACCACGCTAAATTGTTCCTTTCCCGTATCAGTCCTAAAATTTCGATGGGGACCGATCCTATGACGGATTTTTCCATATCGCTTGAAATAAATCCCAAGAGCAACAATATCGATGAAATCTTGCAGCTCCCTGAAAAAATAGCCCAAAAAAAAGGTTACAATATCGTCGTTTGTATCGACGAATTCCAGCAGATTGCCGAGTTCAAAGATTCTAAAACCTTCCAGAAGCGATTACGCTCGATTTGGCAATTACAAAAGTCGGTATCGTATTGTCTATTCGGTAGCAAGAAGCATTTGATGAATGAACTCTTCGAAAAAAAGAGTCTCCCTTTCTATAAATTCGGGGATGCTATCTATTTGTCAAAAATCGAGACACGGGATTGGATAGACTATATATGTAGGCGTTTCGAAGCTACAGGCAAACGAATTTCAGAAAAGTTAGCCGAAAAAATCTGCCAAATAGTAGATAATCATTCTTCATACGTGCAGCAGTTAGCATGGTTAGTATGGATTCATACGGACAAAATAGCCACGGAACAAGATTTCGAGACAGCATATCAAGATATTATCGACCAAAATACACCGCTATTCGAAAAGCAAACCGAGAGTCTTACAACTTATCAAATGAATTTTTTACGGGCAATCATAGATGGAGTTCATAGTGAGTTTACCACACAAGAGATTTTGCATAAGTACCAACTCGGCTCGTCGGCCAATGTTAGCATCGTAAAACGAGCCTTGGTAAAGAAAGAACTTATAGAAATAGAAAAACGTCAAGTGATTATTCCCGATCCCGTAATGGCCGTATGGTTGAAACGGGAGTTACGAATGTAATACGGGAAAGAAACAAAACGTGGATTACAGGACAAGTACAGGACATTAAACCCACTGAATAATAATCATCTGTAAGGTTCATAAAACTTATAAAGTGGAAATTACCTTATAAACTTTATGAACCTTATAACTTTATAAACTATCTTATCGCTTCTCTAATGCGAACCAGTCTTTCTAACAATCCTTCAATCAAGTCTAGGCGCAACATATTTGCTCCATCCGATTTCGCACAACTAGGATCAGCATGTGTTTCTATAAAAATACCATCGGCACCCACGGCTATTCCGGCTTTGGCAATGGTTTCAATTAACGCCGGTTGTCCCCCGGTTACCCCAGAAGCTTGATTCGGTTGTTGCAAAGAATGCGTCACATCCACAACCACCGGACATTGGCAAGCCTGTTGCATGATACTGATACCACGGTAATCTACGATCAAGTCCTGATACCCGAATGTCGTTCCCCGCTCGGTAACCATAACCTGATTATCTCCGGATTCCCTCACCTTATCCACGGCAAATTTCATGGATTCGGGAGAAAGGAACTGACCTTTCTTGATATTCACAATCTTTCCCGTTTTAGCGGCAGCCACCAGTAAGTCTGTCTGACGACACAAGAAAGCCGGGATCTGTAACACATCCACGTACTCAGCAGCCATTTCCGCATCCTGTTCCGTGTGAATATCCGTCACCACCGGGATACCGAATTCGGCTCTCACCTTAGCTAATATCTTCAATGCCTTCTCATCCCCGATCCCCGTGAAAGAATCCAAACGCGAACGGTTGGCTTTCTTGAATGATCCCTTGAACACGTACGGGATTCCCAAACGATCCGTTACCTTCTTCACGTGTTCTGCAATATTTAAAGCCATCTCCTCCCCCTCAATCACGCAAGGTCCGGCCAACAAAAAAAACATCTCTTGATTAATCAATTCATTATATACCATAACAATTTTAGATTTTAAATCTCTTCACATTATCTATATTTTCTCCACCAAGCCTTCAAACGCTCCAGTATTTTCACTTCCTGTGCATTCTGTTGAGGTTGGTAAAATTTCTTATCTTTCAATTCTTCCGGCAAATACGGCTGTTCCACGAAATTTCCCGGATAATCATGCGGGTACTTGTAATCTTGCCCGTAATTCAAATCTTTCATCAATTTCGTCGGGGCATTACGCAAATGTAACGGCACTGGAGAATTTCCGGTCTGCTTTACGGTAGCAATGGCCGCATCAATAGCCAGGTAAGCAGAATTACTCTTCGGTGAAGTCGCCAGATAAATCACACATTCCGACAAAGGAATCCGGGCTTCCGGCATACCGATTTTATGCACGACTTCAAAGCAAGTATTTGCGATCAAAATTGCATTCGGGTTAGCCAACCCGATATCCTCCGCCGCAGAAATAATCAAACGACGGGCTATAAACTTCGGATCCTCTCCCCCTTGCAACATACGAGCCATCCAGTAAACCGCCGCATTCGGGTCTCCTCCCCGGATGGACTTGATCATAGCTGAAACAATATCGTAATGTTGTTCCCCATCCTTATCATACATCAGCGGGTTCTCATGCAATTCCCGATGTACCGCCTCGTTATCAATGACAATATCCCCCTCTCCCAATCCATTGACCACCAGCTCCAAGATATTCAACAATTTTCGGGCATCACCGCCACTATAAGAGATCATGGCCTCTTTCTCCTTCACCGTGATATTACGCTTGCTCAAGTAATAATCCTTGGCGACGGCACGGTCTATCAGGTCTTCGAGATCCTTTTTCTCTTGAGACTTTAGCACGTACACCTGACAACGGGATAAAAGCGGGGAAATCACCTCGAAGGAAGGATTTTCAGTCGTGGCCCCGATAAGCGTCACGGTACCTTTCTCCACGGCTGCCAGCAAAGAATCCTGCTGGGCCTTCGAGAATCGATGAATTTCATCGATAAACAGGATAGGATTCGGTGTATTAAAAAATCGTTGTCCCTCGGCTTTCTGAATCACTTCGCGTACATCCTTTACCCCGGAACTCACGGCACTCAACACGTAAAACGGACGTTTCAACTGTTCCGCAATAATCATCGCCAACGTCGTTTTCCCCACTCCCGGAGGGCCCCATAAAATAAAGGAAGACACAACTCCCGAATCAATCATCTTCCGTAGCACCTTGCCCGGTCCCACCAGATGTTGCTGCCCGATATAGTCTTCTAAAGACTTCGGCCTCATTCGCTCTGCCAACGGCTTATTCTCCATTTTTCTCTTCTTTCTGTCCACACAAAGATACTTAAAAATTCAGTGGAGAAAAAACATAAAAGGGAGTTCATATAAAAAGCGGGATTCACTTATCGTGCATCCCGCTTCAATATTTTATTACAGTACTATTTACAGGTCAGTATTCTTTTCCGGAAGTTCGCCATTGATTGCAGCTTTTACCACGCCAATAGCCTCTTCTAAGCCCTCGACAAACTTGTCAAAGTCTTCTTTATACAAGAACACTTTATGTTTCTCGTAGCTTGGATTACCGTTATTATCAAATTTTTTCTTGCTCTCGGTGATCGTCAAATAGTAATCATTATTACGGGTCGCCTTCACATCAAAAAAATAAGTTCTTTTCCCTGCTTTCACTGCATTGGAATAGATTTCATCTCTATCATTCGTATCCATTCCGTCGTTTTGTTCGTATCCTTCCATTGTTTCTCAATTTTATTTGACTTTGCACCTCAAATGTAGAAAAAACAAAGTAATAAATAGCCTTTTTTAATCTTTTTTTTTAACGATTCTCGTTTTTACACGGAAAAAACATCGTAAAACACCATATAAAAACGTATTTCCCCTCCTTTTTTTCGCATTTCGAAGCACGAATACCCTTATTATTAAAATTACAGTTCATTAGGTTATCTTTAAAGTATTGCCATCGAGAATCCCGCTCGTTTCCTTGGGAAAGCGAAGTAATATTGGTATATTTGTATATATAAAATAAACCATTATGATAGGAATCTACTTTATTATTATAGCCGTAATTATCGGCTTGGCTTTCTTAGGACTGGGAATATCCACTTTTTTCGGTAAGAAAAAGAAATTCCCGGATACCCACATCGGGAAAAATAAAGCCATGAAGGAACGAGGTATTAGTTGTGCTGCCACGACAGATCGCTTGGAAAGAGCAAATTATAAACCGATTGAAATAAAAAGAGCGGAATAAAAAAGGGAGGTTTTAAAAGCCTCCCTTTCTCATGACCATTTCGATCATATTATTTTTTATACATTCCCAAATCCTTCAATTCGAAATCATTGATAAATGCTGCATATCCGGCAACTTTTGACTGACCGTATTTCACGAAAATCTCGGCAGATTTAGCAAAACGATCGCAACGTTGAGAGTCTAATAATAACAGGTAACCCAAAATGATATATCCTGCCATTTCAACCAAACGACGTGCATGGAAATCCACGTATTCAGTTTCTCCAACAGCCGTTACTTTCGTCACGGCAGCCTCGAATGCCCCGGTCATTCCTTTTAATATCTCACGAACATATTCTTGTTCCGGACGGATAGGAGCCTGCTCGTATTCCTCACGGATTTGTTTCAGGAATTGTCCCGTGGTCACACCGCGAATGGCAGCCACGACCTGCAACTGAGAAGTTCCTTCGTAGATATTCGTGATACGTGCATCACGAACCAAACGTTCAATCGGGTAATCCTTCATGAACCCGGAACCTCCGTGTATCTGCAAAGCGTCGTAAGCAATCTCGTTTGCATACTCGCTGGAGAACAATTTCAATAGCGGGGTAAAGATATCGGCCAACTTCTGGTATTTCTTCATCTCCTCACGCTCTTCTTTGTTCAAGGTCCGCTCGTTAGCGATGTGCGTGTAAGCCTTGTACATATCTACAAAACGGCTCGTCTCGTAAAGCACTGAACGTGCAGCCTGTAATTTAGCCTCCATGTTGGTCAACATCTCGTATACAGCCGGGAATTCGATAATTGCTTTACCGAACTGACGTCTTTCTTGAGCATATTTCAAACCTTCACGGTAAGCAGCCTCTGCAATACCCACAGATTGAGCACCAACACCCAAACGGGCTCCGTTCATCAAAGACATCACGTACTTGATCAATCCAAGTTTACGCTCTCCCACCAATTCAGCCGGAGCATCCTTGAACACCAACTCACAAGTCGGAGAACCTTTGATACCCAATTTATTCTCGATACGACGAACCGTCATTCCGCCGTTAGCTTTGTCATAGATAAACATGGACAAACCACGTCCGTCATGCGTACCCTCTTCTGAACGGGCAAGTACCAATGAAATATGAGCGTCACCATTCGTGATGAAACGTTTCACTCCATTCAAATACCATTTACCGTCTTTCTCGCAATAGGTAGCTTTCAACTGTACAGACTGCAAATCCGATCCTGCATCCGGTTCGGTCAAGTCCATGGCGTAAGTATCCCCCTTTGCAGCACGGGGTAAGTACTGACGTTTTTGTTCCTCGTTGGCGAACTCGTGAATCGTTTCAGCACAATCCTGTAATCCCCAGATGTTAGCGAAACCACCATCACCACGGGAAACCAACTCTGCTGCCATCACGTAAGGAACCATAGGGAAGTTCAACCCGTCATACTCACGCGGTAATGACATACCGTACAATCCGGCCTGAGCCAGCATATCATGATTCTGTTGAGTTCCGGCAGCATATTTTACACGACCGTCAATCACTTCCGGTCCCTCGTGATCCACGCTCTCTGCATTTTCAGCCAGCACGTTACCACAAATATCTCCCACGATCTCCAACACTCTATCATAATTATCCATTGCATCCTCGAAATCACGCGGTGCGATCTCGCATTTCCCTGCATCCTCGAAATTGCGCTCTTTCAAAGCAACAATCTTCTGCATCAAGGGATGTCCCAAGTGGAACTTCAAATCCTCGTTATCTGTATAGAAATTTGCCATACCTTTTTTAATTTTAGATTTAGTGATTCTGTGATTTAATGATCTGCGATTCTGTGATTAAAAAATCACTCAATCGTCAATCTCTTAATCACTCAATATTATTTGCTGTTCTTCTTATAATACTGGATCATTTTTGGGATAACCACGTTCAAGTCACCCGTGATCACGTAATCGGCAAATTTATTAATCGGAGCGTTTGCATCCGTGTTAATAGCAATTACCATAGAAGACTCTTCCATTCCGGCAGTATGCTGGATCTGTCCGGAGATACCGCAAGCAATATATAATTTAGGACGAACCGTTGTTCCTGTCTGTCCGATCTGACGTTCGTGTTCGCAGAACCCGGCATCAACAGCAGCACGAGAAGCACCAACTTCCCCGCCTAAAACAGAAGCCAACTCGTATAATAAGTTAAAGTTCTCTTTAGAACCAACACCGTATCCTCCGGCAACAATGATCGGGGCAGCCTTGATATTCACTTTGGATTTTTCCATGTGACGCTCGATCACCTTTACCACCAAGTCGGTATCATCCAAATACTCGTCCACGTTCAATTTCTTCACTTCTCCCTGATGTTGAAGATTGAAGATTTCTTTCTTCATCACACCTTCGCGAACCGTAGCCATCTGCGGACGACATTCCGGGTTCACGATCGTGGCCACGATATTTCCTCCGAATGCCGGACGAATTTGGTATAACAAATTCTCGTATTTCTTTCCGCTCTTGGCATCGGTATATTCACCGATTTCAAGACTCGTACAGTCGGCCGTCAAACCGCTATGTAATGCAGAGGACACACGAGGACCTAAATCACGTCCCACACTGGTTGCTCCCATCAAAGCCACTTGCGGTTTCTCAGCGTCAAACAAACGTACCAACATCTTCGTGTGGGGTAACGTCGTGTAAGGAGCCAGACGAGCATCGTCACCTACCCAAAGTACGTCCACTCCATAAGGGAATACTTGTTTTTCAACATCTTTCAGTCCTTCGCCCAAAGCGATAGCTTCCAGCTTCACGCCAAGTTTTGTTGCAAGGGCACGTCCTTTGGTCAATAATTCGAGACTCACGTCAGCAACCGTACCCTCTTCTATTTCGCAATATACAAATACACTGTTCATATCATTTAAAATTTTAGATTTTAGATTTTAGATTTTAGATTTTGTAAATTCCAATTGCCTCGTTTCAGAAGTTTTCAATTTAAAACTTACAATTTAAAATCTAAAATTACCCGATTGTATGGTTAGTTATCAACTCTTTCATCATGGCATCCAATTCAGCATCCGTACCGGAAAGTACTTTAGCCTCTTTCGCTTGGAACACCACACTCTCGATATTCTTTACCTTGGTCGGAGATCCGCTCAAACCGAGATCTTCCGGACTGCTCTGAATATCATTCACGCTCCATTCGGTCAATTTCAAATACGGACGTTCGTTCACCAGTGCAAAATAATCCTCGTTGGCATCCTGTGCCTCCTGAGTACCCTTTGCGTTCTTGTATTTCATCACGAAACGTGCGTTTCTCGGACGACAAAGAGCGGCAGAACCGTTCACGGTCACCACGCAAGGCATCGGGCAAGTAGCCACTTCAATACCTCTTTCCAAACGACGTTTGATCGTCACGATTTTCCCGTCACAACCTTGAATTTCTTCAGCATAGGTAACCTGCGGTAAAGCCAACTTCTCAGCCACCTGCGGACCTACCTGAGCGGTATCCCCATCAATAGCCTGACGACCGCAAATGATCAGATCATATTCCAAATTGCGTAATGCGCAAGACAAAGCGTAAGAAGTTGCCAACGTATCCGAACCGGCAAAAGCGCGATCAGACAATAAATAACCTCCATCTGCACCCCGGTACATAGCCTCACGGATGATCTCGGCAGCACGGCCGGGTCCCATCGTCAGTACATGAACGGTTGTCCCTTCAATTGTATCTTTTAATCTTAAAGCTTGCTCTAAAGCATTTAAATCCTCAGGATTGAAGATGGCAGGTAAAGCTGCCCTGTTTACAGTTCCGTCTGCTTTCATCGCATCTTTCCCCACGTTTCTCGTATCGGGAACCTGCTTAGCAAGAACAACAATTTTTAGTCCTTTCATATTAATATCCAATTTTATGTTCCAAGTGACATGAAGTATTCCTTTGATCTACAACCAGAGACATGAATTCACGCTACGAAATACTCCATATACCAAATATTTTCAACACTAATAAAATTTTAAGCGTGTAAAGATACTATTTCAACTTATAAAACCAAAATTTTAACATCAACTCTTACCCAAATGACCATATAAACCATTGAAATAAAATATATAACACACAGACATTTGCGCAAGAATCGACTTTTGGAGTGATTTTATTTTCTATTCTAAACAAATCCCCTAATTTTGTGTCCCGATGATTCAACACTAAAATTATTCACATTATTAAAAATATAAGAAATGAAATACGACTTAATCGTGATTGGTAGTGGTCCCGGAGGATACGTGGCTGCCATTCGTGCGTCTCAACTAGGAATGACCGTGGCCGTCGTAGAACGTGCCGAACTGGGAGGTATTTGCCTGAACTGGGGATGTATTCCCACGAAATCCCTGCTTAAATCCGCACAAGTGTTGGAATACGCCCATCACGCTGCAGATTACGGGGTAAAGATCGAGAATGCCGCACCCGATTTCGATGCCATCATCGCTCGCAGCCGGGGTGTTGCCGACAAGATGAGCAAAGGGATTCAATACTTGTTCAAAAAGAATAACATCACCGTGATCGAAGGTCATGGAAAACTGACCGCGGAGAAAACCGTAGAGGTTACAAATGCTGCCGGAGAAAAGACCATTTTCGAGGCTCAACATATCGTTCTAGCCACGGGCGCCCGTTCCCGTCAGTTACCGAATATCCCTCAGGATGGAAAACGGATTATCGGTTACCGTCAGGCCTTAACTCTTGACCACAAGCCGGAATCCATGATCGTGGTAGGCTCCGGGGCAATCGGTTCCGAATTGGCATACTTCTACAACGCCATGGGTACCAAAGTATTGTTGGTTGAATTCATGCCGACCATCCTGCCGCTTGAAGACGAGGAAGTATCCAAACAAGTAGGTCGTTCTTTCAAGAAAGCTGGAATCGACGTGATGGTGAAATCTTCCGTGGAAAGCGTTGAAAGCGGAGAAGGTTTGTTGAAAGTGAACATCAAAAACAAGAAAGGCGAGATCGAAGTACACGAGGCTGAAATCGTGTTGTCTGCCGTGGGTATCGCCCCGAACGTGGAAAACATCGGTCTGGAAGAATTGAATATTGAAATGGAAAGAGGTCGTGTAAAAGTAGACGACTATTACCGCACGAATGTGGAAGGCGTTTACGCTATCGGTGACATTGTTCATGGCCCGGCATTGGCTCACGTGGCATCTGCCGAAGCTATCTGCTGCGTGGAACACATCGCGGGAGTACACACGGAACCGATCGATTATACCAACATCCCCGGATGTACCTACACGACACCGGAAGTTGCATCTGTCGGCCTGAACGAGGCAAAAGCGCTTGAAGCCGGTTATGAAATCAAGATCGGTAAATTCCCGTTCACCGCATCAGGCAAAGCGAGTGCAGCCGGGGCAAACGAAGGATTCATCAAATTGATCTTCAATGCTGCCGACAATACCCTGCTGGGCGCTCACATGGTAGGTATGAACGTGACCGAAATGATTGCTGAAATGGTACTTGCCCGCAAGGTAAAAGCTACCGCTCATGACATCATCAAAACGGTTCACCCGCACCCGACAATGAGCGAGGCCGTGATGGAGGCTGCTGCTGCCGCTTACGACGAAGTAATCCATATTTAGTTGCAGCGCAACGTTACAGGTTACAAGTTGACAGGTTACAGGTTTAATAAAATTCAATAATAAATAAACTATGAAGAAAATACAAGTTACATTAGTTACTTTATTACTGACCGGGGCGTCGCTATGCGCCCAAACGATCGGTGAAAAAGAACTGAATGACATCAAGGGAAGCTTCCAGAAAGACGCTTCCACGAAAGCCATTCAGAACGTGTTGACCAATGACAAGAATATCCGGGATAACGCCCTTAACCGGGAGATTCAAGGAAAAATAGACCATTATTTCAAATATCGGGTAAAAGTACAGGGTATCACGGATCAGCAAAGTTCCGGACGCTGCTGGATGTTTACTTCCATGAACGTGTTACGTCCGAGCATCATCGAGAAATACAACCTCACGGGATTCGATTTCTCTCACAACTATCTCTATTTTTGGGATATGTTCGAAAAATCCAATCTTTTCTTGGAGAATATGATTGCCACAGCCAACAAGCCGATGGACGACAGGGACGTGACCTTCATGTTCCAAGCTCCCGTGGGTGATGGCGGTGTATGGAATCTTTATTACAACCTAGGAGAAAAATACGGTGTTGTACCCAAGGAAGTCATGCCGGAAACCGCTCACTCGAACAACACGAGTGCCATGGGATCATTGATCAACGAGCGTCTCCGCAAGGGTGGTTATACCATTCGAGAAATGGCCGCTCAAGGCAAAAAAATCAAAGAACTACGTGCAGAGAAAGTATCTGTTTTGAAAGATATCTATCGCATTTTGGCTCTCTGCTTAGGTGAACCGCCAACCACGTTCACTTGGAGATACAAGGACAGAAACGGGGAGATCAAGGAACTGGCAAACTACACGCCTCAACAATTCTACAAGGAGATCACACCTGCTGATTATAACCCGAAGAATTACATCATGATCATGAACGACCCGACCCGGGAATATTATAAAGTATATGATATTCAAAACTACCGGAACACGATTGAAGGTATCAACTGGGTATACTTGAACCTGCCGAACGAGGACATCAAAGAAGCCGCTATCGCATCCATCAAAGGGAACGAGGCCATGTACACCTCCAGCGACGTGGGCAAGTATTTCAACTGGGAAACCGGAATCCTCGATCCGGAAATGTACGACTACAATTCATTGATGGGCGTAGATTTCTCCATGGACAAGAAAACCCGCATCCTGACCCGCCAAAGCGGTTCCGCCCACGCCATGTCATTAGTTGCCGTGGACGTTGACGCGAACGGCAAACCCACGAAATGGGAATTCGAGAACAGTTGGGGACCGCAAGCCGGACACAACGGTTATCTCACCTTCACCGACAAATGGTTTGACGAATACATCTTCCGGGTAGTTATTCACAAAAAATACTTGGGAGAAAAAGCATTGAAAGCATTAGATCAGAAACCGATTTTGCTGCCGATGTGGGACTATATGTTCTAAAAGAAATTCAAACAAAAAGCATAACGCCCGGAGGGATCTCCGGGCGTTACTTTTCAAAAACACTTACTATAAATACGGAATAAAAGAAACATATACTCCGGTGATAATAGCGGAAGTAATCACTCCCGAAATATTAGCACCCAGAGCATCTCCTAATATAAAGGATTCAGGATTTTCTTTACTGACTATTTTCTGAGCCACCTTTGCCGTGGTCGGCACGCAACTGACGGCTGCAATACCAATAACAGGATTGTAATTTCCTTTCTTGATAAAGTACATCACATAACCACCGATAATACCACCGATACCGGAGAGTAGTAATGCCAGCACACTCAAAATCAATAATTTGATAATATTGGGATCAAGTAACAAATGCGCATCGCACAAAACACCCAGTAACATTCCCAACATGAACGTTGACCCGTACAGCAACGGCCCACTCACAAAGTCATAAACATGCTTCATCCCGGACTCACGAACGGCAACCCCGATAAACAACGAGAAGAAAAGAGGGGAAGCCACGGGAAACATAAAGCACAACACGGCACAAAGAATGACGGCAAAAGCTAGTTTTACCTTGGCCCCGTATTGCTTCGGCTCCTTTCGATTGGTCATTTTAATCGCACGCAGACGTTGCGGGATCAACAACTTAACCAGATACGGATACCCTCCATACGTTAATCCCAAATACAAGTAAGCCACCACGGTAATCGGTACGAACAGATGTTTGGCAAGCACCAGAGAAGTGAACAAGACCATCGGTCCGTCAGCTCCACCTACCATGGCAACGGAGGCACTCTCTTTCAACGTCAACCCCATAGCCGACGCGATCGGCACCGTCAAGAATGTCCCAAGTTCCGCACACAAGGCTAGAAATATGCTGACAAAAGGCCTCTGGAGCAAATACCCGACATCCAATAGCGTCCCAATCCCCATAAACACGAAACAGGCTATCAACCCATTACTAAATGTCAGGGTATATATCGGTTGCAGGAAGTCAATCTGCATCACATTCATCAACTCATCGGTATCCGAGAGCATCGGGTCCAAGAAAAGATTCCCCAACGAACCATCAGGCATGATCAACGTTCCACAATTAATCGCGATCATACCCAATCCCATCGGGATCATAATCATCGGCTCAAGAATTCCCTTCCATCCCAAATAGATCAACAAAAAACCAATAATGACCAGCACTACACGGGCAATGGCAAGAAACCATCCGCCAGCAACCATCGTTCCAATACCTTGGAATAAATTAAGAACATCTATATTTTCCATCGTAATATAAATCTGATAAGACTATCGAAAAATACGCCCCATCCAAATTAAACAGCGGCTCTTTTATCGGATTTCACACTGGAAACAACCTCTTGCAAACGATGAGCCGTATGTTGATTTTTCTCGGCAACCAACTTCTCTCTCCCGGATTGAACCGCAACGGGCACCGTCTGATGGTGTAATTTCTTGGCTCTTTTTATCTCTGCAAGTTCCTCTCTATGTAATTGACAAAAATCAAGGAGATCAGCCCAAGAAGCAATTATTTTTATAATCAAGGCAACAAAAAAACCAATAAAGAAGGTAATGATCAACATTACAAACGTGAATAAAAATAAATTAGACATAGCGATATAAATTTAAATATGAATAACGTAAATAAATAAAATGAACACACACCTCATCACAGCTACCCGACCGGATATCTGCACGTACACTCATAAATAAATCAGACACTAAATAATTATTTCTCTCAATGTGTAGACAAAATACCTGCACGATGATTTCACGAAACAATAATGATAATATAAATTTTTCGTGTCCCGACTAGTCAACGGAACATCGTAGAAAGACAACATTAAGATCGTAGATGCGAACTTTAAACTTCGGGAAGGATTCGTCCCTCTCGGACCGGAGGAAGAAGACAGCGATGTATCATCTCTCCTTAAATTAACGGCATCCAGTCCTTCAAACGAAAAACGCCATTCATTGGCAAGCGTTTGTCTGGAATGCGAAGACAGCTCGCAAGTATGCTCCGCATCATCGGCATATTGCTCTGTAACAGTCTGCACGCTTGAGGATAACTGTCCCCTTTTGTCTGAAATTTCATTCAAACAAAAAATAGCCACAAAGCCAATTAATATGCCTATAATGAATTTTTTCATTGCGGGCACAAACTTACAATTATTCTATGTGAATTGTCAATTTTTCAGACACATTTTTTTGAGCAATTTTATTTCATCAGCTTCCTTCCGTCCATGTCCGCCAACACTCGCATTTGCTGGATGGCAATCCGGTTTAATTTCAACAAACGCTCTTGTTGAGCCATACCTTCCTGAATAAAAACGGCATTCAAGTTTTCCATGTTCGAAAGGCAGATCAATTCATTGATCGTGGCATAATCCCGAATATTACCTTTCAAATCCGGATGCGCCTCCCGCCATTCGAAAGCCGTCATCCCGAACATGGCCACGTTCAGTACGTCAGCCTCATTGGCATACACTTGAGAAACCCGTGCCGGAGAAAGCTCTTCCGGGATCAGATTTTGCTTAATCGCATCCGTGTGGATATGGTAGTTGATTTTTGAAAGCTCCCGTTTGGCCGACCAACCGAGTTGAGCTTGCTCCTGTTCTTTCAGACGCTGGAATTCCTTGATCAAGTATAATTCAAATTCCACGGAAACCCAACTGGCAAATTTAAACGCAATATCCCTTTGGGCGTACGTGCCTCCTCCTGCCCCATTTTTTGTGATAATACCAATAGCTCCCGTTGTTTCCACCCAACGAGACGGACTCATGGTGAAAGCATTGTTTCCCGCCTCGTTCAAAAGGGGGGCGAATTCGACCCCTTTAAAATTGAGATTATTCAATTTCTCCCACAGACCAAGATATTCCAAAGTATTCTTTACCCTCATCCAATTCTTCACCACATCTTTAGGCTCAACCGGGTTCTTCTGACGAGCAATATCTGTGATACAGATGTAGTCTATTCCATTTTCCTGTAACGTCCGGATCATCGTGTCCCGAACCTGTATAACCGCCTTTTTTACCATTTATCCAGTTTTTTAATTTTCAAGTTATCCATTGCATTTCAAACACACCGAATCAGAAGTGTCCTTCCCATCCGCCGCTCGGGCAAAAACATAAACAACCAGCCCCTCCACTTCGGCCTCTTCCGGAAAATCCATGCTCTCGTTCCAATCCTCCCCACGCATTCCTAATCGCATCACTTTACAGGAATACGTCGCTTCGTGAAGAAGTACGCCATAAATCTCGTCATCCCAAAAACAATCAATTGCCTCCACGGCCATTCCTTGATGCGAGAAATGCACCTTCCGGCTCTCGGTCTCCACCTTGCAAACAACTACCGGACTGACAAGCGCACCCGCCGCCACGCGAAGTTTCGAGTAATCAATAATACCCCGGTATTCCTGAATAGCTTTCTTATAGCGGACTATCGGTTTCATGGGATTAACCTTTTCAACCGTCACGGCCGTTGTCACGTTCGCACTCGTGAACCCGTTAAAGCCTTTCGGGTATTGATTTCCCGGAAATCCCAATCGAATCGCCCGAGCCATCCATCCCTTTCTACTCACCACAACAGCAAACGCCGCAGCCTGTTGCTTTTGCGACTCCGTGCTAGGTTTACGAGAAATACTCGCACCTTTACAATAATTCTTACCGTTAGCCCGCACATAGGCAACCACGTTTCCGAATTTTCCCCGCACCTGACCAATAGAGTTTACAAATTCCGCCATAATCCTTTTATTTAATTAAGACCCGCAATATACGACAATTAATTCTAAAATAAAGCTAAGTAGTAGAAAAGTTGAAATAAAAATTTATCTTCATTTTTTGAAGAATACCGAATCAATACCTTTATGAACCTTATAGATACCTTATAGAAACCTTATATGAACCTTATATATAATAAGGTTCATAAAGTATAGGTATTGTTTATTCAAAATATTATTATTACTATTGCACCGGTATTCATCAATTATTCATTTTTAAATCAGTATTGACATGGACATAACCTCTCCTCTATTTTTAGCCATACTTGCAAACGGCCCGGTTAAAGTCGACGGGTATACTTATTTCTTGTACGGAGGGAAAGTCCGGAAATGCAAATCCACCCGGGGACCCAGAAAATCCAGAACAGAGGGAGAGAAGCAAACCACGGACCGATTCACGGAAGCCCGCAAAATGTGGAAAATTTACAAACGGGCTATCGGGGACTTACTAATATGGCGAATCGCGGCCCGGGAGAGAGGGGTTTCCAAGAGCGACTCTTTATTCCATTCAACCAACGGGGGATGCCTACTCCCGGGCAAAGGAGTATGGGCATTCAAAACTTTCCGTTTTTCCATGGGAACACTAGAAGCCCCCGTCATCACCGGCACGGAACGCAACGGGTGGACGGTCACCTTGAACTGGGAAAACGGTATTGATTGCCCGAAAGCAAGTTCGTCAGACCAAGTGTTCGTGGGCTATTTCTACGACACGCTACGACGTTCTCCCCGTCTACTTCGTGACATACCCGCTCGCAGGGGCGACGAAAGCGTAACCATAGAAATCCCCTCCGGGGATCAACCGGAAGGGACACCACTACATCTTTATTTATTTTTTGGAGATAGCGAACTCGCCCGATTTTCACCCAGCGAGTACGCTCAAGTATAAAATCTACCGGGAGAACAACAGTTCCCGGTATTTCGGCAACGGCCAGATCTCGTCGTCCACGAGTAATTCCAGCTTATCCACGTGATAACGGATCTTCTCCAGATAGGGGCGAACCTTTTCCGTGTATTCCTCGGCCCGTGCCACTTCGTCGGCAATCGCGTTGGCTTGTTTGCGAGCTTCCGTCATATCAGACACCATCGTCTGGATCTCCCGGATATGATAGGAAATCGTGCGGATGGCCTCGATTTGCACGTCAGCCACGGATTCATAATCCGGCAAGATATTCTTCAGCGCTGTCACGTTCGTCAACAGAGTATTCTGGTAAGTGATCGCGGTCGGGATAATATGATTCAACACGAGATCACCCAAAACACGAGATTCTATCTGCAATTTCTTCAAATAAATTTCATTCTTGATCTCGAAACGCGCTTCTAGCTCCCGTTCACTCAATATCCCGTTGTCCACGAACAACCGCTTAGCCTTCTCCGAGCAATAAGCCTTTAAAGCCGGGATACAATCCACCACCGTGGACAATCCCCGACGGGCGGCTTCTTCCCTCCATTCCTTGCTGTAACCATTCCCCTCGAAACGTACGGGTTTGGACTCGATGATGTATTTACGCAATATCTGGAAAATTGCCTCGTCTTTCTTAACGCCTTTCTCGATTAAAGCATCCGTTTCTTTTTTAAAAGCAATCAACTGCTCGGCAACAGCGGCATTCAACGCAATCATCGGTCCCCCGCAATTGGCTGACGACCCCACCGCACGAAATTCAAAACGATTCCCGGTGAACGCGAAAGGCGACGTACGGTTACGGTCCGTGTTATCCAACATGATCTCCGGAATTTTACCCACGTTCAATTTCAACTCGGTCTTCTCGTCCGGACTCATCTTTCGGTCGCTCACCTTCTCCACCAACTCGTCGAGCATTCCCGACAAGTAATTCCCCAAGAACACGGACATAATTACCGGTGGCGCCTCGTCTCCTCCCAGCCGGGCCTCGTTTCCTTGCGACACGATCGATGCTTTCAGCAAATCACCATGTTCATACACGGCCTTGATTGTCGATACCAGAAAGATCAAGAACTGCATGTTCGATTTCGGGTTCTTACCCGGTGACAATAGGTTCACTCCCGTGTTCGTCAACAACGACCAGTTATTGTGTTTACCCGAACCGTTCACCCCCTTGTAGGGTTTCTCGTGCAACAGCACCCGGAAATTATGACGACGAGCCACTTTCTTCATGGTGGACATCAACAGCTGGTTATGATCGACAGCCAGATTCGCCTCTTCAAAAATCGGGGCGCACTCGAACTGATTCGGGGCCACCTCGTTATGGCGGGTCTTGATCGGGATTCCCAAGCAATGGCACTCGTATTCCAGCTCTTCCATGAAAGCCGTAACCCGTGCCGGGATCGAGCCGAAATATTGATCCTCCAGCTGTTGATCCTTCGCGGAAGAATGCCCCATGAGCGTGCGACCACATAATTTCAGGTCAGGACGGGCATTATACAGGGCCTCATCCACCAAAAAATATTCCTGCTCCCACCCCAGCGTGGCAATCACTCGCTGCACGTCTTTATCGAAATACTGGCAAATATCCACCGCTGCCCGGTCGATCATGGCCAACGATTTCAACATCGGTGTCTTAAAATCAAGCGCTTCTCCCGTGTAAGCCACGAATATCGTGGGAATACACAACGTGCGATTGTTAATAAAAGCCGGGGAAGCCGGGTCCCAAGCCGTGTAACCGCGAGCCTCGAACGTGTTACGAATTCCCCCGTTCGGGAAACTGGATGCATCGGGTTCTTGCTGGACAAGTAGTCGCCCGTCAAACGATTCGATCACGTCACCATCCGGCAACAAATCAATAAAAGAATCATGTTTCTCTGCCGTGGCACCGTTCAAGGGATGAAACCAGTGCGTGTAGTGAGTAACGCCCCGCTCAACGGCCCAAGCTTTCATCGCGGCGGCCACCTGATCGGCTAAACCGCGATCAATCGCCAATCCTTCTGACATGGCTTTTTCCAACTTTTTGTAAGCCTCGATGGAAAGATAGTGGCGCATTTTGTCCATTGAAAACACGTTTTCTCCAAACACGACAGAACACCTAGGACGTTCCCCGCACTCCACGGGTTTACGACGGGCAATCTCTTGTAAAGCTAAGAATCTAAATTTCGCCATAAATTTGCATTTTTAGAATTGTACCCTATATTTTCAGGGGTCAAATATATAAAATATTATTTATTTTGAGCAAACACCCCTATATTTTATAACACAATTCTCAAAATTTATATTATTATCAAGACATACCCCCTAAAAAAACACACCCCGCTTATTTATATTCCCTTTATAATATCCGCATCCATAAAAATAAACAATCATCTGAATGACTACATAAACAAAAAAAACGTACATTTGAAAAATATCTCGACACAGGGGATAAAGGCACACAAAATAGCATTATTTATGTCAGAATATTTTTCAACTTCCGGTACAAAGCTTTCGGCGGAAATGCAAGAGGCTATACTAGCCGCAACCCCGAACATGATGGTCATCTTTGATGACTCGTATCATCTGGTTGGCTTGCACAACCCCATTCTCGAACATATTCCTTATCCCCCGGAAGAGATGGTCGGCAAAACATTGGAAGAACTCATCGAAGAACCGGAAAGCCGAAACCACTTTCACGAACAACTGCAAAAGACGAGAGAGGGAAAAACTCCCCGATATTTTGACATCTATCTCCCGGTTAAAAACACGAAGTACTTTTTTGATGTTCACACGGCCCTCCTTCCGAATAATCAAGTAATCGCGTTCATGCGAGACATCACCGATTACACGTTGAGAAAAACAGAGACAGAAAAATTACAGCTCTTTTTAAGCCGGGTACTTGAAAGCATCGAGTTCCCCATTTCAATCAAAGACATGAACACGGAACGTTATATATTCTGGAGTGAACGATCAAGCATATTCGGACGCACAGCCGAAGAGATGATCGGGAACACGGAAGAACGATTCACGACCAAAGAACAAGCCCGAAAGATGCAAGAATTCGACCGGAAACTTGCCGCGGAAAAAGCATCTTACCAAGGGGCCGAAAAATTCATCCTCGCCGACGGTCAAGAACACACGTTGCTAATCACCAAGCACCTATTCACGGAAGATAACATGAACTGGCTCGTGTGTACTTCACTGGACATAAGTAATATGCAAAAACAACAGGAAGAAATCAAATCCCTTACCCAAAAATTGATTCTCGCCCTGAATATCACGAAACATGCCCTCTGGATGTACGACATCGAAGAGCAAGTGTTTGTAACCAACTCCCTGCAATTAAAAGGTATTTACAGGGAAACCCTTGAATGGGACTTGAAAATACCCATGATCAAATTTTATAACGCCATTCATCCGGATGACCGAGAACGTGTGGCGAAAGAATTCAACAATCTTATCCGCGGGAAAGTGTACCGGATAAGATTCACCTTCCGGGCCGATTTCAGACACTGCGGAAATTATAAATGGGTCGAGATTAACGCCTTGCAGGAAGAGGACGGAACACACAAAAACACCAATCGTCTAATAGGAACCTCCTGCTCCATCGACGATTACAAGAGACTGGAAACCTCGTTGAGAGATGCCAAGGAAGAACTGGAAATCACAAATTCCTCGCTTTCCTCAGTCCTCAGCCTAGCCCATGTTCTCCCGTGGGATTGCGATGTCCCGTCGCTAACCTTTTCCTGTGATTACGACATCTATCATCATGAAGATGCTCTTTTCGCCATTGACGGTAAATATTACTGTAAAGTCGAAAAGTACATCAATTCTATACATCCTAACTACCGGGAACATATGCGTGACGTGTTCAATGAACTCTTGTCAGGCAAACGCAAGGAATTTCACGAGGAGTACCTCGTGCATTGGTACAATGACCGGGAATACGAGTGGATCAACAAGCAAGGAACCGTTTATGAATATGACAGCGCAGGCAAACCGAAAACCATTATCGGGTCAAGTATCGTGATCACGGAACGCAAACAAATGGAACAAAAGCTATTACACGCCAAGGAACAGGCCGAGGAAAGCAACCGTTTGAAATCCGCGTTCTTGGCAAACATGAGCCATGAAATCCGGACTCCCCTCAACTCGATCGTGGGCTTTTCCGAGATACTCGCCATAACTGAAAATGAAGCGGAAAGACTGGAGTACATCAAGATTATTAAAAACAACAATAACCTGTTGCTACAATTGATCAACGATATTCTTGATCTTTCTAAAATTGAAGCGGGAACACTGGAATTCGTGTACTCGGAAGTAGATATTAATAATCTCATCGAAGAAATTGCTCAAGCCACCCAACTTAAAATGATGAATCCCGATGTCACGTTCAGCGTGAAAGAACGTTTACCGCAATGTATCATCAAAACGGAACGTAATCGCGTGTCCCAAGTCATAAACAACTTCATCACGAATGCCATCAAATTTACCCACCGGGGAAGTATCAAACTCGGTTACAAGCTATCGTCACCCGACACGCTCTATTTTTACGTGTCCGACACGGGTTGCGGCATCGCCCCCGACAAAAGAGAAAAGGTGTTCGATCGCTTTATCAAACTGAACAACTTCGCTCAAGGGACAGGACTTGGATTAGCCATCAGTGAAATGATTATCACGAAATTAGGCGGTGAAATAGGCGTCGAATCTGAAGAAGGCCAAGGTTCCACGTTCTGGTTTACCTTGCCGTATGTTCCACTGAAATAAATTTATTACCTTTGGGGGATAAAGAAAACGATTAATCATGAAGAAAATTGCCGCCATTCACGACCTGTCTGGCTACGGAAGGGCTTCATTGACCGTGGCCATCCCCATACTGACACACATGGGATTTCAGGTTTGCCCTCTTCCCACCGCCATACTCTCCGCTCATAGCGAATACAAGGATTTCCGCTCGTTGGACCTGACCGATTACATGGAAAGTTTCATCTCTCACTGGAAAGAGCTGCAACTCCAGTTTGACGCCATTTACACGGGGTACTTGGCTTCCGTGAAACAAATGGGCATCGTCAGTGATTTCTTCGAACATTTCAAGAATGACCAAAATTTCATTCTCGTCGATCCCGTACTAGGAGACCACGGGGAATTATATTCCAGCATGACACCCGACATGGTGGAAGGGATGCGTAAACTATGTTCCCAAGCAAAGGTGATCACCCCGAACTTGACGGAAGCCGCCTTTTTGCTAGGCTACAACCCGCGGCAGGAAATCTCCGTGGAAACCGCGATACAATGGAGCAAACAGCTGAGCGAACTCGGCCCGGAACACGTGATTATCACCTCCGCCCCCGGAAGCAACGCGGAGAACGTGGCCACGCTCGCTTACAACCGATTGGATCAACGAACTTGGCGAGTGTTGTGTGATTATATCCCGGCCTCGTATCCCGGCACGGGCGATGCCTTCGCCAGCGTGATCACTGGCTGTATGCTCAACGGAGACAGTCTCCCGGAAGCCCTCGACCGGGCCGTACACTTTATCAATATGGGAATTAAAGCCACCTTCGGTTACGCTCACAATCCTCTTGACGGCATGAACCAAGAAAAAGTACTCCACTACCTCAACGAACCATTACCTTATTACAAGTATGAACTCGTTGAGACAATTGAAAAAGTTTAGAATTTAAAGTTTAGAATTTAGAATGAAATGTTTCCCGAAGACGGTGAGTATTCCAACTCTCCCTCTGTTTATAGAGGGAGTACCCAAAGGGGGAGGGAGTTCAATCTAAAATCATAAATCAAGAAATTAATTAGTCATGATTAAAGCTATCATCATTGATTTGGACGGGACCACACTTCCCCGCAACTGGCACCAGATAAGCGAGGAGAACCGGGTTGCACTGGAAGAGGCGGGCCAACAAGGCGTGGTTCGCATCCTCGCTACGGGACGTTCCGTGTTCTCTCTCAACAACACGCTACCCGAAGGCCTTCCGGTGGATTACATGGTATTTTCTTCCGGGGCCGGCATCATGCGCTGGGATAACAAAGAGATTCTTCTCACCCGGGAATTATCGGCCGAAGAAACACTGGACATCGCTACCCACCTCTGGAAATACGATATAAATTTTACCATACAGCAAAGAATTCCCGACAACCATCATTTTTATTACCGAAATATCTCCTCTCTTCACGAAGATTTCCGACGCCGTATCGAGAATTATCCCGGCTTGGGAACTCCCATCTCTTCAACCGACGAGATACAGGGCGGGGCCACTCAATTTCTTGTTATCCTAGACGCACAACAACTTCAACTTCACGGTGATATTCAACAAAAATTATCAACCTATTCCGTGATCCGTTCCACGTCCCCCATCGACAACCAAGCCATCTGGACCGAAGTTTTCGCTCCCGATGTCAATAAAGGTACGTCTTGCCAGTTACTCCTTGATCAGTTAGGTATTCATTACGATGAATGTGCCGGACTCGGGAATGATTATAACGACCTTGATTTTCTCAAACGCTGCGGTCACCCGTTTATCGTGTCCAATGCTGCACAGCCTCTACGGGATCAATTCGACAACATGCCCGCGGATGAAGATAACGGTCTGGCCGTTTTCATCCGGCACGCCCTAAACTTGTAAACATGATTTATAAACCGAACTTCTTTGTCATCACCGGGGGACCCGGTGTTGGCAAAACGACCTTACTGGAAACGTTGGCCCAACAAGGCTTCCCGTATGTTCCCGAAATAGCCCGGGAGATTATCCGGGAACAAGTCTCCCGAAACGGAGACGCCCTCCCTTGGGCAAATATACCCGCTTACACCCACCTCATGTTTTCCCGCTCCGTGGAATCCTTCGAACAGCACCAAAAACAGGAATCTGTTCTTTTCTTCGACCGGGGTATCCCCGACACCCTCGCTTACGCACACCTTACCCATCAATCCCCATCTCCCGAACTCCAACATGCCGTTCAAGATTTCCGCTACAATCCGCAAGTATTCATCCTTCCCCCTTGGCCCGAGATCTACGAAACCGATTCCGAACGCAAACAAACCTACCAAGAAGCCGTCGAAACCTACGATGTTATGCTCGTCACCTACCAACAACTTGATTACTCGCCCGTAATCGTGCCTAAAGGGACACCAGAAGAGCGAGCAAATTTTGTAATCAACACACTTAAACAACATACCCCCAATCGTCCATGATGATCTCGTCAACGGGAAAAACGAAAGATGGTATTAACCGAAATAATTACTCTGTATCAACAACATCCGTTCTATAAATATTTACAATCGGACGAGGACAATTTCAGTTGACTACAAATTGTAGTCAACTCACGACCTTTCTTTTCGAGACGAGTTTTTAATACATTCCTGTGTTTCCTTGGATTAGACCTATCTGTTAACACCTTAATTATAGAAAATATTTTCTACAAATTACCACCTATTTTAGCAAGCATTCTACAATAATAAAATTACCCTCTTTATAAATCAAAAAGGTGCGTCGCCAAGCAACACACCTCTTGAATATAGTTTAATCTTTTTCTCTTAAATCACCCCTTTGGCAGCAAGCAATTCTGCCATCTGTTGTTGCAACTTTACGGCCTCTTCTCTCGCTCTCACGGCAAAATTTTCGGTCTTATCCGCAAAGATAATCCCGCGAGAAGAGTTCACGATCAACCCACAATGGGAGTTCATACCGTATTTTGCGACCTCTTCCAAACTGCCGCCTTGCGCTCCCACTCCCGGAACCAGCAAGAAGTGGTTCGGGACGATCTCACGGATACCGCTCAACATTTCCGCTTTCGTGGCACCCACGACATACATCATGTTCTGGTCATTTCCCCACTCCTGAGATTTACGCAAAACCCGTTCATACAATTTCACGCCATTCTCCTCAAAGAATTGAAAATCAAAAGCACCTTTATTAGAAGTCAAAGCTAATAGAATCACCCATTTGCCCTCGTATTTCAGAAACGGGGTCACGGAATCCTCTCCCATGTAAGGAGCCACCGTGATAGAATCAAATTCCATCGTCTCCAAGAAAGCACGGGCGTACATCTCGGATGTATTTCCAATGTCCCCGCGTTTAGCATCGGCAATCAAGAAGATTTCGGGATATTTTGATTTGATGTATTTCACCGTTTTCTCCAACGTGATCCACCCGGAAACCCCGTTACTCTCGTAAAATGCGATATTAGGTTTATAGGCAATTGCCACGTCGGCCGTCGCATCCACGATAGCTTTATTAAACTCGTACACGGGGTCCTCCGCTCCCGTCAGGTGTTGAGGTAATTTCTTTATATCTGAATCCAAGCCCACGCAAAGGAAGGACTTTTTCTTTTTTACCTGTTCAAATAACTCGTTATAAGTCATACCTTCTAACTTTTATCTTTTAGTTTTTAACTTTTATCTTTAAAATCCGCTTTCCTTCAACTTTTCCGTGTTCTCCTCGATCTGCAATTTCTCGATAATCTCGTCCAACTCGCCATCCATAACGGCAGCCAAATTATAAAGTGTCAGATTGATACGATGATCAGTCACACGTCCTTGCGGATAATTGTAAGTACGAATCTTGGCGGAACGGTCACCTGTGGAAACCATTGTTTTCCGTTTTGTAGCTATCTCGTCTAAATATTTCTGATGCTCGATCGCGTAAATACGAGAGCGCAACTCGGTCATTGCCTTCGCCAAGTTCTTCAACTGCGACTTCTCGTCCTGACAAGTCACCACGATACCCGTGGGAATATGTGTCAAACGGATAGCGGAATACGTCGTGTTCACGGATTGTCCCCCGGGACCGGAAGAACAATAGGTATCTTTCCGAATATCCGCCGGATTTAATACCACATCCACTTCTTCTGCCTCCGGCAGTACAGCCACCGTGGCCGCGGAGGTATGAACCCGTCCTTGAGTCTCCGTTGCCGGAACACGCTGTACGCGATGTACTCCCGACTCGTATTTCATAATCCCGTAAACACCGTCACCCGTGATGTTCGCCACGATTTCCTTGTATCCTCCGGAAGTTCCTTCACTGTAATTGGTTATTTCTATTTTCCAACGTTTGGACTCACAAAATTTCGTATACATACGGAACAAATCCCCTGCAAAAAGACTAGCCTCGTCCCCCCCGGTTCCAGCACGAATTTCAAGAATCACGTTCTTTGAATCCTCCGGATCAGCTGGTACCAACAACATCTTCACCTTCGACTCCAATTCGGGAATCTTGGCATCCAGCTCCTCGATCTCCATCTCGGCCATCTCTTTCAGCTCCTTATCGGTCTCCGTATTCAATATTTCCTGTGCCTCATCGTAAGAACTCACCGCACGTTTCAACTCGTCTCCCGCCTCCACGATCTGTTCCAGATCACGATACTCTTTATTCAACTTCACAAAACGATTCATGTCCTGTATCACCTCCGGGTCGGTTATCAACTGCCCGATCTCACGGAAACGAATATAAAATGTCTCTAATTTCTCTAATAGGGAATTGTCGCTCATATATATATCTAAATTATAATCGAACGCGAATTTAATAAATTATTAATAGCTTTCAAAAGGATTCTATTCCACATGAAGAGGGGCAACTCGATAAACGAACTGCCCCGGATTAATTTCAGACGTCATACTCTGAACACAAACTAGAAAACATACACTATAGTTTGTCCTTCAACGCGTTGTTTAATTTGATAAGAAGAGCCTGATAATGTACTTTCGCGTTTCCGGACATTCCTCCTATTTTACTTCTTAATAAATTCCGGGATTTCACGGCCATATCCTGCAAATAGGCCTTGGAATCGTCAATTGCCGTCGTGGCAACCGTTCTCTGCCAACCGTAACCGGGAGTTCCGAACTGATCGGCCACCATATTTGAGGCCACGTATCCCCGGCCATATTCTTCATCAACCGCACGGAACTGGTCGGCAAAACGACTGATCAAACCACTCTCATCCAACCCGTAAGCCACGATCTCGTCAACAGAAGGTACAAAACCGAAAGGAGAGGCGCTTTTCTTGGCACCACCATCATTCAATGATGCACAAACCATATCCACCATCGTGTTTTGCAAAATCTTGTCTCCCTCTGTCAATGCCTTCCCTTGTAACAAGTTACTCCACGTGCCATTATACAGGTCCGTCATAAACTCATTAATCGAGTAAGGAGAGGACGCCACGTGAGAAGAAAGAATCACGTTACCGATCAATCCCTGAATATCCCCGGCCACTCGACTCCGAACGATTGCACTCCCGTCAACACTTAACGGGAAGTGAGCCTTCAATTCCGCATTATTCAACCAATCCATAGATTTAAACTGTTTCAACACCCACGCCATCGATGCTTTCTGGCGAGCTTTCGGCACAGCCTCATAACGCTTACCCGGAGTACCTTCTTTCACTTCTGTCAGATAGATTCCCCCGATATTATACATCACGTTCCTCAGATAGCGATAATATTGTGTCATAATCTGACCATACAGGGCCTGACGGTGAGAATAATCCGGATCATCATTAATCCATCCTTGCAAGTTGGAAAGAATATACTTCAGATTCTTCACACCATACTCGCTGGCTTTCATCGGGTCATCACCCAAGTCTTCCTCGATAGCACTCGGGTCATAACGAGTCTGTATCTGTTGGCGACCATAACGATAAATCGGGTCTCCCGCATGTTCGTCCACCCATTGTTCCACGATAGGTTGCTCCTCCCACTCGTCTCTCGTTCCGGGAATATATTGATAATTCCATTTAATCAAGAACTCGTCATAAACACCCAAATTCGGGGGAGTCAATTTCACGCCCTTATCCCCGGGTTGCGCCACGTAATTGAAACGAGCGTAATCCATGATACAAGGTGTCGTTCCGTATTTTTGAGTAAACGATGCAGAACGCAACGAATCAACCGGGAAGGCTGCCGAAGAGGCCATGTTGTGCATGAATCCCAAGCAATGCCCTACTTCGTGTGCCACCACGTAGATCAAAGAGGCTTTCACCACGTCATCCGGCAATTTCTTGCCTCTCACGGAAGGATCAAGTTGGGCGGTCTGCACGAAACGCCAGTTGTTGATCAACTGGATGATATTACCGTAAACCAACACGGAGGCATTAATAATCTCTCCCGTCGTCGGGTCTGTCCAAGACGGTCCCATTGCATTAGCCGTGGAATTAGCCACGTAACGAATACAGGAATATTTCAAGTTATCCGGGTCAAAATCGGGATCATCCTTCGGGAAATCCTTCGCGACCATCACGTTTTTAAAACCGATTTTCTCAAAAGCGGCATTCCATGTAGTCACCGCCTGACGAATCGGTTCTTTCCACAATTCTGGGAAAGCGTCATCCACGTAAAACACAATCTGTTTCACGGGCTCCACCAGCTCGCCCCGTTTGTAAGCCTCCACGTCCTTCGGTTCCAATCTCCAGCGATGAGCCACGGAATAATTCCCGATTTCATCCTCCTTCGTGATAGAAAGACGGGTTTTCGTACTGTTGAAAACCCCCACGCGGGAATCTGAGATTCGGGGAATCATCTTATCTTCCGGCAAAAGCAAGATCGAACGGGTCACCGTGGCCGTGAAAGGATAATCATCCATCAATTTCATCATACCCATCACGCTCAACGACACCCCGTAAGACATCACCGTTTTCACGCTCAAGTTATCATCGAAAGCCTTGATCTCGTCCAAATAAGATGCCTCTTTTTTAAAAGAAGAAGAGATTTTCACCATTCCCCCCATCATGGCATCCGCAAAAAAACTCAAATCTTTCACGTTCGTAGTGAACAATGTGGTCATGTCAATCACCACGGCCGTACTGTCCGGGTTATACGCCTTGACGTCATAGGCATACAGGATCGGGTCACCATACACGTTATTCATCGCCTTCTGCAAATTATCGGTCGTCACGCCCGTTGACACGTAACGCAGGAAAATAGAACTGTCCCGTTTCGTGAATTTCAGATGCAAGGGATTATTCGCCTTGTAACCGATGTCACAAAATTCCGGAGAAGTCACGTTCGTCACGGTTGACGCCAGTAATATCTCACGATCCATGTACTTCAAGGGTATCTCGAAATACAATTTACTGCCTACTTTATGCAACGTGATAAAATCACTTTTTGAAGTCTCCACGTTCTTCCCCTTCAATAACTTCTCGTAAGGACTTACTTTCTTAGGGGTCGGCAGAGTTGCCGTGGCGGTTCCTTTTTTCTTTTTCTTCTTACTCGCCGCGTACAGATCTGACGACAACGGCATGACAATAATCATTGCCAACAATACAATCATCCATTTTTTCATACATACTGTTTTAAATAATTCGTGTTTCATAAAACACCTTTTTCTTGTTATAGACTAAAAAAGTCAAAACGGTTGACAAGAAGAGTCTCTTTTTCAATTAAAAAAAGACGCCACTTTTTCCTTCAATGCCTCTCCTCTCAAGTCCATGGCCACGATCCGACCTTCTTTATCCAACAAATACATTTTCGGAATTCCCGTCACGTTGTAAATCTTCGCCACCGGACATTCCCATCCCTTTAAAGAAGAGACGTGTATCCAAGGTAGGTCGTGCTTTTCAATGGCATTCACCCACGCATCTTTCTTGTCGTCCAACGACACACCATATATCTCGAACCCTTTGTCCTTATATTGCTCATAAACCGCTTTCACATTCGGCACCTCTGCCAAACACGGCCCACACCAAGACGCCCAGAAATCCAGTAACACGTACTTGCCTCTCAATGAAGATAACTTAACATGTTTTCCATCCGGAGCCACCAAATCAATATCGGGAGCAATGCCACCCACGTTGATCGAGCGTAAGCTTGTCATTTTTTCCTTGAGTAACTGTCCCGGATAGGAAGCTTTCACTTCCGGGGTCAGGTTGTTATAGTAGCGCTCCACGTCTTCAAAAGGATATTCCCTAGCAATGAAGTCCCCGATCACATACGTGATCGCCAGACTATTATTATTCGAATCCACGAAATTCTTAATCCTTTCATCAACCGCTTTCTTCATCATCTCCACCGCTTTATACGTGGAATCCAGTTTCACGGAATCATCTTTTACCTGTACCATCGCAAACATTCCGGCCAATCCCATCATGCTTTTTCCCAAAGAAAGATCCCGGGCCGTACGGAAAATTTCCTGTTCATGACTTCCCTTGATGGTTACCTTGTAAGCATCAATCTTCTCCCCATTTTTATTCGTCATCTGTGTTGCAACCACCTCGATCGGTTCCCCGTCCAATAAAACCTCTTGTTCATCCTTTCCAAGTGCCAGTATATGTTTATCCACTTGCGGGATGGCCCCCGTCATCTGAAACTGATTATCTTTCACGATAGCAGAATCCATGATCTGAAACTGCTTCTCCCCGAGTTCTTTTTTCAAATACACGACCTTTCCACTCCCGTTCTCCCATGTTCCCGAAATCGTGTAAGTCTTTTCCCGGTTACATCCCATAACGAACAAAAGCACGGCACATAACCCATAACACACATTTTTCATCATACTTCCATTTTTATAATACGACATCATTATCATTCTTCGTACGAAACATATCACTTCATGCCGACTTTAGCATGGAACTCATTCATTCTCCGGAGATATTCTGCATCAACCTCGGCCTGCATCTTCTCATCTTTAAACGTCTCTTTTATATCCGCAACTCGCAACTTGTAACGTTCCTCATATTTCTTCGCATACTCTTCACTCTTTTTCTTATCCCCCAAACGATAGTACCCGATAGCCAAAATATCATAATCGTTTTCCGTGAAAAGAGTCACTTTACCATTACTTCTCTCGTCCGCAACCTCCTGTTTCTTTTGTACAAGCGCCAGATATTTCCGGATAATCTCTTTCTGCGTTTTAGCATCAGCATATTCAATCATATACTTGTACATGGCCGGACGGAAAACATACTCGTCTCTCGTGGCCAGCAATACCTTATCCGCATCAAGGATCGCATCAAGAACCAGAATATCCCCTTCCATCCGCACATCATTAATGGCGAGCTTAGCATACATTTCACTGAAACCTCTCACCGCAGAACCCTGCAACAGCTTTTTCAACTTTTCTTCCTTCGCCTTCATCAAGGCCAACGTGTCAGCATTCGTGTTCGCAAGCGTCATGTTCACGATCTCCCGAACGGCATCCGACATTGCCCTTTGCAAACGTGATTCTATATCATAGCGATTCACTTTGAGCCGGTACTGATACTTATCCAAGTTCTTGACAACATACTCATACCGTGCTGAATAAGCATCATCCATGTAAGGCAGATACATCTCAAACAACTCTTTATTCATCAATGAATCCAATGGCATAGACTCGATATATCCCCTCACTACTTTTTCTTTCGTCTCTTGATCATACGCCACGTCAAGAGCCTTGCAATAATCTTTTATCAACTCCAACGAACGTTCTCCCGCATCATACCGTTTCTGGAATACAGCCAACGTCTTCCCGTCCAATCCATCCTGCAAAGCCGCAATAAGAGCATCCGGTTCCGTGTACCCGACCACCTTATGAACGATACTTTCATCAGCAGGATTAATCACCAACATCGTCGGGAATCCCGGTATGTTATTCTTGTACTTTTTGTACAGCATGATTCCCTCCCCTTTTTCCATATCATACTTACAGCACACGAAATGAGAATTCAAGAATTCCCCAACTTTCGGTTGCGGAAATACATTCTGTGCTAATCCCTTACACGGTCCACACCAAGAGGTATAACAATCCATAAAAATCATCCGATTCTCCTTTACAGCCTTCGACTTCACGGCATCCCACGATTCATTTTCCATAAAGACTGTCTGAGAGTACGTGAGGCCTGTTATAAACAGGCTCACGCATAAAATAAATAGTTTTTTCACGTTTATACAATTTATCAAATTAATTCATCATTTTTCTCCTAATTCTGGAATATCCCAATTCAAGTGTTTCTTACAATATTCCTTAACTAATCTTTCATTCACCAGAACATTATCACTTTGTGAACGGATTTCGGCTTTTTCTTCCGCCGATGCGTACATAATATACCCCACGTAAGCAGCAAAGGCATCCAGACAACTCGATTTACCATACCACTTGTAAATCATTGCATAAAACCCTGTTCCATTCTCTTCGTCATCATAACCATCCATTAAGGTCGCAGAAGAAATTGGTCCCGGACTCACAAGACCATCTGTATAAGGACCTTGATACTTACCTAAATAATCATTATAAGCCCAACCATCTTCATGATCACCAACAAGATAATCATAATAGAAATAAGCAAAAGCATCCCATGCATCACTATTTTTATCTTCAAAAGCATCAGGATTCGGTAAATTTTTCAATGCTTCATAAAAAATCAATGCCGTCCATTCACGTTTTAAAGTTTCTTTATCTGTTTTATCAAATTCAGGACCAACAGGGGCTAAAAGCAAATAACGGCTACCGTTCCACCCATAAGCGGACTCCTCAAATTCCTCTTCTATACCGGGATAATCTTCTTTTGAAGTATAATCCAGACCATCCTCCAACTCACAAGAATGGAACACTCGTCCTTCAAAAGCAATATATAATCCTAAATATTCATCAAGAATGCTAACAGGCATATTTATCATCACTTCATTCTCCAAGAAATCCAGAGCCTTAACGATGTATTCGGCATTAGCCTCCTCGTATTCATAATCAAGAGCACTTGATGTCCAGTTCTCACTTCCGGTCCACGTATAAAACAAATCATTAGCAGGAACATTATATTGACACCATATTCCATATTTATCAAAAAACTCTTTCATCCGCTTCCCATAAACTGTCGATTCATCAAATGAAGGTTTATCGGGAAGCAAAACATCAAAATTCGAATCATCACTACGATCACAGGCCATGGCCGTCACCATAATGCATAGCACTAATATATATTTAAATGTTTTCATCTCTTTCCTATTAAATATTCATTAATTTTCATTTCTAGTAGGACGGGAATTAGGGACCAAATTAGGCGATTGATTACGTTCTACAATTGGGAAATTTAATATAAAAGCGGGATCTTTTTCCTGTAATGTAAACGTAACAAAGGCATCACCACTTGTTCCTCCATAGTTATAACGATGAGTCACTTGTTTTTGTCCTTGTCTCCGCATATCCCACCAACGATGGCATTCCTCAAAACACAATTCACGACGACGTTCGTCCCAACAGAATTGCACAAGAGCATCATTAGAAACAAAATCACCCAAGCTTAACGCCGTATAAGGGTTAATTCGTTTCTCACGCAAAGAATTCAAATACCCGATAGCTTTCACATTATCCCCCGCAGCATTTCGACGAGCATAAGCTTCTGCTAAAGAGATATACACCTCACCAGTACGAAAACATTGCATTAACATATTTTGTTTATCATACTGTGGATCATATTTCAATGTTTTATACGTATTATAACTATCCGCATAAGAAGACGAAGTCTTTTTCACTGGCGGTATAAACCAGTAAAGTAAGCGTCGATCTCCCGTTTTAGCCGTCTCATCAGTATCATACATCTCGATAAGTGTTTTTTGTCCCGGATAAAAAGATTGTGAAGATGTCGCAATCCAATACCCGGCAGTATATACTCCATACTTCGCAAAAAGCCCGTAAAATGTTTTACCTGTACTATTAGATGTCGGAGCGGTATTAAAATTCCAAATAATCTCGGGATTATCCGCACGGAAAAAATTAATCACGGCTTTATCCGTACTACCATAAGTTGAACTAGTCGCTTTAGTTTCGCTCGTGATATCTTGCAACTCTGGCTTACGCCCCACCAATTCCTCTCCATACGTTATGGCATTATCCCAATCTTCCATAAACAAATAAATTCGAGTAGCAAGTGCAAGGACAGCATCATAACCAATGGTAAAATAATCACCTGTTGATTTATCTTTCAAATTTTTAATCGCATTTTCTATATCTGAAGTCATCTGTCCCCAAATCTGAGAAATCGTTGCCCTACTAGGAGAAACGATAGTTATATCCGGTTCTAATACCAAAGGCACACACATATCACTCGGTTGGGCTTCATTATACGCTTGTCCATACAAATTCGCCAAATAAAAATAGGCCATAGCACGTGTAAAATAGGATTGTCCCAATAAAATTTCCCGATCCTCATTTTCACCTTCCGCATTTATGGCTCCTTCAAGACAAAGATTTGCAAGCTTCACTTGTTTATATAGATAAAGATAAGCCTCATCCGTAAAATTGTCATTCTCTATCTCAGATTGCCAAGTATAAATATCTCCATAATGAGTCACATTATCAGAGGTAAACGAATAATCAGAGAAACGAGAATAGCTTTCTTGAAATTCGGCATCATCAGTCATAAATAAGACCCATTTAGTCTTTTCATACAAATCCTTAAAATAACCATCACCTTGTAACAACTCCTTATAATGTTTCACGGTTTCCGGAACAATTAAATTTTGAGAAGAACGTTCAAGGAAATCATCACAACCGACTGTTATCCCAATGAACATGATAACAATGAATAATTTATATTTCGCTTTCATATGACCACATTTCAAAAAGTTATGTTCAAATTTAAAGTATAAGTTCTTGTCAACGGCGTTGTTGCAAAAGCCGCTTCCGGATCTGAACCTTCCCACCGTTTATCAGCCCAAGTGAACAAATTGGTTGCTTGTAATCCTATCGCACAATCCGTTATATGCCACTTGGAAACGAATTTTCGAGGTATCAAATAGTTCAATGACAAACTTCTCATTTTCAAGAAATCAGTCTTTGCCACCCGAACCGAAGATTTATCATACATTGTCGTTCCGGCCACCTCATCTTTTCCCGAAACATAATATCTATGTGTAAGTTTATTATACACCCTGCTATTATAAAGTACAGGCATATCCGTTTTATCCTCATCCCCGGATTTCCGCCAACGCATCGCATATTCCTTGGACACATTTGTCATGGGATTAAACACGTAATTCCAGTTACTCCCGTAAATATTCGAGAGACGATTCACCCCACCAAATTGGTAAGTAAAAGTTCCACTTAAACGCAAGCCTTTCCAACCGACACTAATATTAATACCACCTTGACTAGGAGCCGTCATCACCCCGGATTTTACAAGATTTACTTCATCTGCCCAAAGAGAGTAATTCGGGTTATCTTCTCCATCATCATTAATAAAAGAAGTATTCCCATGTATATCACGGAATACCGGATAACCTGTTTCATGATTTAACCCAACAAGATCATACGAATAAAGTGTTCCCAAAGGTTTCCCGACAATCAATGCATTACCTGCCAATTTATCATCATTAGTGACCGCGTGTTCATTGGCTTCAACAAGCTTGTTTCTATTGTAAGAATAATTAATGCCTAAAGCGATATCCCAGTCTTTTGTTTTCAAAGGGATGAAGGTTGCTCCAATTTCAATCCCGCTATTATCCACTCTCCCGGCATTAATCTTGACAGTCTGGATTCCGTTAGTTTGCGACACGTTTTTAGTCATAACCATATCAGTACCTCGTTTTTTATACACATCCGCCACGACTGAAATCCGATTATCCAACAAAGACACATCCAATCCGATATTATACGATTCTGTTTTTTCCCAGCGTAAATCCGGATTAGGCAAATAAGCTATAGTAGATTCATTATGTTCCGTTATGGTATTTTGAGAGCCCACTTTTATCACTAAATCCGGCGATGTTCCGCTATCCACGTTTCCCTGAATCCCATACGAAGCTCGTACAGCCAAATAAGAAATAATATCATTATCCTTCAAAAAGTTTTCATTACTCAACGTGTATTTTCCAGAAACAGACCAGATAGGTAAAAAACGATACTTGGGATTGGAACCAAACTGATTAGAACCATCCATACGTAAATTTCCATTCAACACGAATTTATCTTTATATGAATACGATCCGGTGAAAATCCACGACACATAATTCTTCGTTGATTTTGTCAATACCGGATTAAGAGTTCCCCCGGTAAGCAAAGATACATATGCTGTCGTTATAGCAGGATTAAACGTCTCTCCTCGATCCGGTAACCAACCATAATATGTACCAGACAAACCATCCGTCTTTATTTGGCGAATCTCGGATACTGCCATCAAATTTATCAAATGATCTTCCTTTATCACGTAATTAAATTCCAATGTATTTTGCACTGTATAGGTATCTGACTGTGATGTGTTTTTATCATAAATACCACCTGTCGGGATTTTTGAATCATCCTTGATTTTATCCTTTGTTTTATCTCCTTCCGCAGGTACGTATGTTTCATAAAAATCCAAATTATAACCTCGCTCATTAGTCACATAATAAGAATTATCCGTTGCCCAACTTTTCTTCATCGAATGACTATTCTGATAGGATAAATGCAGTTTATATTTCAATCCACCCCAGATATTCCATTCCAAATTCATCTGTGAAGATATTGAATTCACTCGTCCGGATTGTCCCGTTTCACCCATCTCGTTAAGAATATTATAATAGATATAATTTCCCCAATCCCGATAATAACGATTATACGTGTCATAAAAATATAATGACCCATCTTCATTATAACAAGGTATCGCCCGAGACGTGTTATAAGCATAAGTATTCGGATTTACCGAAGAATGAAAGCCAAGCGTATTCTTGGTAGAAACATTAGCTTGAAAACTTAAATAAAGCTTCTCTTTTAGCAACCAAGAATTAAGTTTAGCAGACATCGTAAAACGGCGACTATAATTTTTTATTGCCGTACTCTGTGTATCATCATATCCAACAGACATATAATAACGAGTTCCCTCATTTCCCCCGCTCAAACTTAATGCATGAGTATGAGTAAACGAGTTGCGGAACAAAATATCATACCAGTCAGTATTCATATCAGCCAACTTTTGTACACCTTCTGCAAATTCTTCATACGTGATTTTACGAGCCAACCAATCTATATAAAACCCTTCATAGCCATAATTTACAGGCATGGAATAATAATATGAGTTATCTTCTATAATCTCTTTCGAAAGTTGTAAACGTTCCGTGGCGTTCATCCTCTCTAAATCACTATAGGCCATGCGTTGGTTAATCGCGTAACTTCCCGAATAAGAAATCTTTGGCGGACCTGTTTGCCCTTGTTTGGTCGTAATAACGATAACTCCGTTAGCAGCTTGTACTCCATAGATTGCCGTAGCTGAAGCATCCTTTAGCACTGTGATCTTATCAATATCATTCGGATTAATTCCAGATATGGCATTCCCCACGAGATAAGCGGCATCATCACCATTCAAATCCGTCATATTAATCTCGCCCATGTCATCCTCGGTCAAAATAATTCCATCTAACACCCATAACGGGGCTCGGTTACCCAAAATAGACGACGTACCACGAATTCGAATCTTGGCTGAAGCCCCAGGATCTCCAGAATTAATAATCACATTCATACCAGTAATCTGTCCCTGCAACATATTTTCTATACTAGGGACACCCCCTAATCTTACCTTTGCCGCATCAATAACACTCACGGAACCTGCTACCTGCGATTTCTTCAAATTTTGATAACCCGTAACCACCACCTCATCCATTTCCAACAAATCTTCTTCCATAGTAATCACCCAATCTCCCTTTTTCGGACGATCTTTATAGGCGATCGTCTTGGATTTCATGCCTACAAATGAAAAAACGAGTTCCACGCGTGCCGTTGTATCCGGAACCAAAATAAAGAACACGCCATCAACATTAGTAACAACTCCTGTCGTCGTTCCTTTTATCAAAATAGTTACTCCCGGGATAGGCTTTTTATCCTTATCAATTACTTTACCACTGGCCACGGTCGAATGATTCTCTTTTTTTACTTGAGAGAATTCCTTTAACTTCGGAGAAATTACCACAATTTGATCTTCAATGACATACCAAAGTTGCGTTCCTTTTAAACACTCGGCCAAAACCTCCTGCAAATCTTTATTTTCCACGCTCAAAGAAATCTTTCCCACGTTTTCCAATTCATTGTTACTGTACACGAATTCATACCCGGTAACTTTGGTAATCTCCTTAAGCACCTCTTTAAGAGTTGCATTTTTCATGTCTAAACTCACCCGGACCTGCGAGAACGTGCTTGCAGAAACGGTCGATAGACCCAGAATCAAAATACAAATAAAGACTTTCATAATTCGAAACATTTTCGTAATGACATTAGATCCCCATCCTATGTCAAAATCTCGATTTTTTTCCATAGATTTGTACTGTTTTAATTATTAATAATTTGCCATTCCCCAATGGCAGTTATCTTACACGGGAAATTGTTAGCGCAAGTTCCCGTTTTTCATTCACTCTAACTGCACGACTAGAGTGCGGTCATTCAATTCAAATTTAATATTTGTTGTTAACGCCAATATATTCAACACATTATTAATATTTTCATATTTAGGTAGATTACCCGTAAATCGCATCTGTTTTAATCTCTGGTTCTGAATAAAAACCGTTATATTATACCACCGTTCTAATTTTTTCAAGACCCCCTCTAAGGGTTCATTTTCAAAAACAAACCGTTCATTTTTCCAAGCTATATAAGGCCTTACATCTACTTGTTCAATTCTTAACTCCTTATCAATGCACGTCACTTGCTCTCCGGGATGTAATAACACCTGTTGTTTATCCAACACCACTTCCACAGCCCCACGTACCAACGTAGTTTGTTGATGTTCATCCGGATATGCTTTCAGATTAAAAGCGGTTCCCAATACCCGGACATCAATACCGTTTGTTTTCACGACAAAAGGTTTCAAACTATCTTTCGCTACTTCAAAAAACGCTTCCCCTTCTAATGAAACTTGACGATCCTTCCCCATAAAATGATCCGGATAATGAATTTTTGAATCCGCATTCAAAGTAACCACAGTCCCGTCAGACAAACACAACACAAATTCACCGCCTCGCGGAACCTGTAACGTATGCCATTCCACTTCTTTTATCCGGGTGGTGTCCGCATACACCAATCTCTTACCATCATTCATAAAACTCTCTCCCTCAATCCTAGTACATACCGTATCTTGAGTTGATTCTAACTCGATCACCTCTCCTGTAGCCAAAAATAACATCGCTCTCGAATGCCCATATTCAATAACAGACGAAGTAACATTCTCATTATTCATATCACGTCCTACAAAATACCATACCATTCCCACACAAAACAAAATCATCACAGAAGCCGCACTCACCCGCATCCAATTACCAATTTTTCGACGAGAGACCTGCAATTTAGCTTGAAGTTTTTTCCAATCTTCCACAGAATTATACTTTTGAAATTCCCGTAATCCTCCCTCCACGTAATCAACATTCTGTAATCGCTCAAATAATTTTTGATTCCTCTCATCCAAGCCGAGCCACTCATCAAATTCTTTCCTTTGATCATCCGTCATATTTCCCTTCAAATAAGTCAAAATGGAACGAACAACGTCCCTTCTTCTATATTTTTTAACGATCGTTTAATGATATAAATAATTAGATGATAGATTTTAAAATTTGCACTTACATTAAACTATTAAATATTAGCGCATTAATAAAATATCAACTTGCTCCAAAAGCAATAAAATAGATTGGGATGAAGGCAAAAAAGGAATATAAAAAAACGATCGTTTTTTCATTTACTACTAAAACAGATTAAGTCGGAAAAGGATGACAAAAAAAGTAAATTATTTTTCCATATTTGCTTGGTTCGTTTGTTTATCGAACTAATCGTCATAATATTCTTTGCTATAATAAGCACGAAATTCACCTTCTCTATTCAATCGTGCTCCCGCAATACGCATTTCCCATAGAACATTAAAAACATGACCTGATTGCAAAACCGTTAATGACAATGAACATCTTATATAAAACGATATCTTGCCTTGACCATCAAGAACTGCATCGCTCTCGTTTATCGTACAATCAGAGGTATAAGGACTTAAAGAAACTCGCTCATCACATAGTCTTGCATCATTATTCTCAAGCATACAACTAGAAAAAAAATTGATACAGCAATAGTTATTGATTGGAATTATCCCTGCAATAACCACTTCCCAAGGATCTACAATACACACATCTCCAGTACCAACCACATAATTAACTTCTTCAGCATTAGGAATTACACCTCTTGTCCCTACCAAAATCTCGGATCGTTCATCAATCATAGCGAATAAACCTTCTAACTCATCAAGAGTTAGAACCACGCAAGAATCAGGTAAAACATCCGTTCTGCAATATTGAATTCCATAATTTTGCTTCAATATGGATAAACGATTTTCTACATCATTTCTATCAATAGCATCTTTTGTACAACTAATAAGACCCCAAAGAACAATCCCATAAATAACATTTTTCCTCTTCATGATCATTAAATTTATAGTAATAATTATATTACAGATTTTCTCTCAAAATTATTCCCTTAAGTTTATTTACCAACTAAACTTATCACGATTTCATCATTCCCGAATCTCTTTCATTTTTATTGCATCTACAAAAACCTTATTAAGCCCTTTAAAAGAAAATAAAGAAAGAAGTTCTTGTTTATCGTACTGAATAATTTTAATACAATCAAATACATCGTATCTTCCCAACGAAACCCATTCATCGCTCTCGCTACCAACATCAATTTTCAAATCGAATGTATTTCCTCCATTACAAACAGAAAAATACAATGTCTTATCATCTAAACTTTTTTCATGCCTAGTATCATCTACATTATGAAAAAAAAGTTCATACTTCCCTTGACGAATTATATCTATGGTCCACTCCACCCGTTTATCACCTGTTCCCGCCTCTTTATAATAGGCACTCTGAACCGGAAAACCATAGAACTTCGTGTTGAATCCTACCAACCATTGATTACGATTCTTTTTTCTTTCGCACAAAAAAGGAATATTCACATTATACTTTTCAAACATATCCTGAAGCCAAGTTTTAGTCTCTACAATCTTACATCTTTCATCAACATTATCAACAATAATATCAAGACTATCATCTTGAAAATACAGGGAATCAATATCTCGAATTCCTTCCTTTAATCCCAACTCATGATATACAATCTTCTTGGCCCGAAATCGTTTAACAGACGGTATATTCTGAGACATCGGCATTTCTATCCTATAAGATATACTTGAACTAGTTGTATCATTAACTACAATTTCCTTGCAGGAATGCGCCGGAATCAAATAAAATCCCCCAGGCCTTGTCATAATCACACCAAGCACATCACTCATATTATATATTTTAAAAAGAAAATACTGATTTGCTTGCCATGAATCAATCAAATCTCCAACCCGATAACACTCGGCATCCACTTTGAAAACAGGTAATCTATTGCTATCATATAAATCTGGCAAAATATGGTCGAGATCAACCCCACATTGTTCCATCAAATCCTTACTAAACATCTTTAATTCAACATTCATAAAACGATATTTAGAAAAAAAATCATATATAAAATCATCAAACTTGTCCCTGAATACCCGTGTACATATCAAAGAATATAACTCCCAACCCTTCTTTTTAATGATAAAATGCAATTCCTTAGAAGACAAATTCAGATCATGAATAGCCTCTCTTAAACTATGTCGTGATAAGTAATTCATAGCACGGTATTCATCCATAGGCTCAAAAGATTGCATCAAGCCAAATGAATACCTGGACAACATATTTATCAATATTTCATTAATCATTGGATAATCAACAGACGATACATAATTAAACTCACTTTGTAACATCGACTTAATATTACAGCCGCCATGAGTCAAATTACTATCTAACAACATCTTAAAATGCCATTCGCTTCCATATTTTCTTAATCCCGGATTATATTCTCCATCTATAAAATGTTGATTACAAAGTTTTTCAGTCAAAAAAATCAAACCATTTTGTATTCTTTCACCATCCATCGCATCCGGCTTGGGGAAAGGGTAAAAATCAAGTGGAGTCTCAATAAAGCGTAACCAAGAATAGGGATATTCAAGGTCACTTTTAAGCGCTGTCGAATAATTATATTTAAGTCTCTTCGTTTCAGCATCTATATAAGAACTCATGTTTCTCTTTTCCAGTTTACTTTTAAAATTCAATAAATGTTCTTCCAACACATCAACATCTATACGAAACGAATCCAATAAATATCCATGACTAGGTTCATAATAAATTTCAACCGGGATAGAATCCATCATCACCACTCTTTTATCATATTTTCCCACGCACAAACTGATGCCACTTATAGCGTGTTCATGTTTAAAAATAGTTATTCCTATCTGTTCATTTATTATTTCCCCTTGAGAAATAGCGGTATTTTCCTCATCATGAATAACAACAAGCGAAAAATACGTAAAATCCATATTTCGAAAAAAAGAAAAGCAAGTCGGGGGAACACAAGTCGGATACCACAAAACTTCCGGAGTAAACAATTTATAATTATTTACACAATACGCCGGTTGAGTCCCCAAACTATATATCCCGCGCCTGTTTTCATTCAGACGTTGATATCCCGGAACTGCAAATTGATCAAGATGACACACGTCATTATCAACAATTCCTTCATAACTCACGATAAGATCACAGGTATCTTCCGCTGCAAGTTGCTTATCAACCAAGATCACAGGTCCCTTTCTTTCAAACGACAAATTAACACTACCGTTTTTAATTCCATTTACTGTCAAACCCGGGTTTAAATATAATAACACCGGAATTTGCTCCTCGTTTCTATTTACGATTTTCATTTTACTCTCGACAGCAACACCTTCTTTACCTAGATCACGTAATCGAATTTCATTAGACAATACCCGATTCTTTAAAACATATTCATATTCAAAATAGAATTGACGATACTCGTTTTTATTTCTCTCGACACGCATAAAATTCCCCATGTAAAAAGCGATAAAAATAACCGATAAAATGAATGGAAACATAGCAAACACAAGCACACTGCGAACTTGATGGATATTATTAGGCAAACGCCTGTAAACAAGAATAGACAATATCAGAAAACAAATACCCATTAACAAATAGATCGTTTGATGCAAAAGAAAACACGTTAACTGTACATGTCCCACAAAATCAGAAAATAAATTAGGAATATAACGAGCAAACGGATCAAATAAATTATTCATCACTCCAGCCCCGCATATCGTCGTTCCCACGCAAAAAAATAACAGAAATAAAATACTTATACCCTGATTATTAATAAAACGAGAAACAAGAATCGACAAACTCAGGAAATAAATTAGCACAGGAAAATTTAATGTTATCCCGTAAAAAAAATAATACGATATATTCAATACTCGAGGATAGTAGATCAGATTATAACATATCATCACGGAATAAATCAACACGTTCACGAGACTAAAAATAGCGACCCGTCCTAGAAATTTTCCAATAATGGTATCACTATTATCCTGTGGGCGAGCCTCTAAAGCTGATATCGTGGTAAATCTCAAACGCCTTAAATCATTAGATACCATAAAAAAGACCATCAACACTTGAACGAAATTGTAATAATAAGCAGTCATGAACGGGATTGAAGAAGGCAATGCCTGAACAACCCACGGCAAATAAAACTCTCCGAATTCAATCTTATCACTCTCTGAAAATGAAATGAAAGTAAAGGATATCGTAGTCAATAATGCAAAAAAAACAAACATATTAAACAATAGGTTTCGCCGTGTTAACTTGATCTCATACAAAGCTTCAAAGATGACATGATGTAGATTCATAAAAAACATTATTACATTTTGTACAATTAAAATAAACTATACAGCAACTCGCCTTCACATATATTTCCCCAACTCATAACATAAACAGCTAAATACTGAAAAGAATGACAAGGAACACTGGGGAAAATTTTCGATTACCTTCGCTCTCTTGTGAAAAAAGAGAAGTATACAAAGCAAACAACGGCTACATCATCCACGACCGCTTCTTCACCATCTGGCTTAGACAACAACCCTATCGATCAAAAAAACATAAATACCACCACCGGATAAAGATGTTGCAACCGCTCCCGCAGATACTTTTTAGCTCGTTGGCGTTGCGTCTTCACAGTTGACTCGGCCACATCCAGTTGCTCGCAAATGGTCTTAATATCCAACATCTCGATATAACTCATCTTGAAAATACGCTGACATTCAGTAGGTAATTCATCAATAGCGGCAAAGATTTCCTCGAAAACATCCGTTTCCACCTGAAAACAAAAAACATCTTCCTCGTCAGGAGATTTCAATCCCAATCGCCGATTCGCCTTCGCACGGACTTGCAATTTTTCCAGATAATTCAATGCCGCATTCTGGACACAATTATACAAGAATGATTTTAACGCCGATTGATTCTCGAATTTCCCCTTGGATTCCCAAAAACGAAGAAACACCTCTTGCACAATATCCCTTGCCGCCTCATCATCTCGCACGAACTTATTGGCGAAATAACATAGCGACGCATAATATTTATGAAATACACTTTCAAATATTTCCGGTTGTTTCACGTTCAGTATATCCACTAATATCTTATTTTAGCCGTTAAACCATCGCGACTCGCCCTACCTCTCGCATCAAAAATACATTTTTCTAACGAGAAACATATAACAAACAAGAAAATTATTTAATCAAAATAAACACGAGCAACAACTACACCTCGTCCCCTACCGCCAATCCCACGCTGACAGAAGCCCGGTTCCCTTTGCTATTCATGGCAAAACCATGTACCACGACATCGCAAACATCCCAACCCGCGGGTAAATCCCAACTCAACTCCCCGGATGCACCCCGAGTTCCCAATGGAACGACCTCCCCATCCCGATCTTCCGTTCGCGAAACCACCCCGTAAAGCAAATCATCACCAAAAGCGTAAGGCATCAATCGTTGTTTCTCCCACCGAAATACCACCCGGTTCTCCCCAGCCTCTAATTTTGCTGATAAAACCGGTGGCATCAACGTACCACCGGAAATTTCCAGTTTCAAGAGATCATAACTCACCTTCAACTCGTCATCCACGAATATTTTCCCCACGTTTGCCTTCACGAAACAATTCAACCCCTCTTTTAGCGAAGAGCAACAAAAGCCTTGCGGCAACACGTGATAAAAATGGCTCCCCACCTCCCGGACTGCCTTCATCCGGGCTCGTTGTTTCAATTGAGCCAAAGACTTCCGATCCCGTCGATAAATACCTTTCGCCCGAACCACGTTCTGTTCCTTTAAAGCATACAAGGTCACGTTCCCCACGGACTTTCTCGCCCGGTGGAACAAAATGGAATTAAATATTGCCATACTTACTTTACTGTTTGTTTACTTTGAAATACTTGCTTGCCGAAAACCGTTTCCGATCCCCGGTCCCGAAAAAACAATACAAATGAGCCGTTTTCCAACTCCCGCCGGGTAGCTTGACGGGAGCCCAACCCTCCTTCCGACAGGCGGTGATCCCGCCAAGCATCACAACCTGAAAAGGATCATCATCAAAAATAGCACCCACCATCAAGCGATCGGACCCTTGAGCCATCAGGGTAAGGGAATTATCCAACCACGAAAATTCCACCCCATCCGCTGACACCGTCTTTATTTCCAGCGAATAAGGTAATTGCTGAATCCCGTGTGCCAGCCGTAACAGCGAATAATCAATAAAACCATTCCCTCCAAAGGCCGCAATATTAAAGTGCATGAACAAATGATAACCGGAACGTCGTCCCTCTTCTTTCGCCGCCAAATCATACACATCCTTTAAAACCCCGCTTTTGACTGATTGATAAAATGCTTGCACGGCAGGGAACTTGGCCCGCTGTCGCAATTGTTTCTCGGTCTGTGGATCACGCACTTTCTCCGGCTTTCTCCGGGCATACGTCTTTTTCCCAACCGTGTAAACAATCAACCCGTCAATCTCTCCCGAAAAACCTTTCAATAATGAACTATCAACTAACTCCATAACCTCGCTATTATTAATTACACATTCCCCAATCATCAAGCTACATAGCAAAATATCCTCCCATACCACGAATATACAACACGAACCTACCAAAATCCAAATAAAAAGGACAAAAAGATTTATTTTATCGAAGATGAATGCAACATGAATGCAGGATGAATGCTCCGTGGTCTAAATGAACTAATAAAGAAATTTAAATGGAGATTTTCGAGAAGATAGCCTCGGGACAGGGAAAGCCCCCACCGGACCTCATGAATTCCGATCTAAGCAACCCGCATCACAAATCCTTGAAAAAACGAGCCGTCTCTTCAAGCGTGTGAAAATGGAAATCGGGAAAAAGAGACAACACCTTCGCGCTGGAATAACGGGATTTATGTTGAGACGAGCGAGCCGTTTCCCTCGTGAAAGCCGGTTTCTTTCCCGTGAACAGAGCCACGAAAGCCAGTAACCGCCACGCCAAACCTGTCATCCACGGTGCCATCCGAATACGAGGCGGGCGCTTACCCACGACACCGGCAATCACGGTAAACAACTCCCGATAAGAATAATTTCCCCCACATAACACGAAACGCTCTCCCCGAATATCACCGTTTTTAGTCAAACGAATCATCAACTCGCAGACATCCCGCACATCCACGTATCCATTCACGCCTTCCGTGTAGAAAGGCATCCCCTTACTCGCCTGTTCAAACAACTTGACACTACTTCGCCCCCGCAATCCCGCCCCCAAAATAATAGCCGGGTTCACGATCACAACGTCCAGTCCTTGACGGACATACTTCCAGACAATTTTCTCAGCCTCCCCTTTACTGCCGGAATAAAGCGAGTGGACCGATCCCGGAATCTCCGGTGTATTCTCGTCAATCACGACGCTCTCGTTGGGAGCGTCCCCCAAAGCGGCAATCGAACTCACGAAACACAGGCGTACCCCACGTTCCAAACAAATCTTACAAATATTTTCCGTCCCCTTGATATTCGTTTCCAGCAAAGTATTCCGATCGCTGCCATTGAAAGAAACCATGGCCGCACAATGATAAACAGTATCCACTTTTTCCACAAACGGGGCCACAGATTCCCCATCCAACACATCCCCAACCACCCAAGTCACCCGGGATATGGCATCTTCCGGTGAATCAAAATAACACGAAAAGAGAGCCATCGTCTCTTCAACGTGGCTCTTATCTCTTTTTAGCGCGATGATCGTCTCACCGCATCGTGCCAAATGACACAACAAATGGCTACCCAGTAAACCGGTAGCCCCGGTGACCATTACTGCCAATTAAACACGAAATTTTGTTTCACATCCGGGTGTAAACTCAAATGCACGGGGCAAGTATGTGCCACACGTTCGAGAATCTTTTTCTCCTTCTCGGAATAACCGTTAGCCGGCATGTTAAAGATCACGTCTATTTCGGCAATACGACGAGGTTCTGCCGCCATCTTCTTGGTAATCTCGATCTCGGCCCCCGTCAAATCAATACCGTTATTTTTAGCATAAATTCCCATGATTGTCATGGCACAAGCGGCCAATGACGTGGAACACAAGTCGGTTGGAGAGAATGCCTCACCTTTCCCGTTATTATCTGTCGGCGCATCCGTGATAATCTTTGTACCACTCTGCAAATGCGTACACTCCAAACGCAAATCCCCTAAATATTTTGCTTTTACTGTTGCCATATCCTTTTTTCTTTTATGTTTTATTTTTCAAAGATAGTAAATTTCACACAAAATCATCCATCCGAAAGAAAATTTGATATTTTTTCCGGAAATCCGAATTTCTAGCACAATTTTTGATAATACACAAGTATCCCTATTGACACTTTTCTTATGCCGGGTGGCTTTTCATATTCCTACCACACCACACACACGACAAAAGCCACCCGGTTCTTTAAAACAAATCGATAGCTTCTTTAATGTATTCTAGACACATAGAGGCCCCGGTAACCACAACCAAATCGAATCGTATTTCCCGATGAATGTTCTTTTTCGTTAGATAAGCGGCACCCGCAGCTTGTAGATTCCTCTTTTTTCTGTAATCCAGCAAATCAAAAAGTGACACATTGTCATCTGCCCGGGTTTTCACCTCCACCACGACCAGCACCTCCCCGTCAAGACACACGAAATCCAATTCCCGATGTCCCACCCGCCAGTTTCTCTCCAAAACCGTATACCCCATATCCAAAAGATACCGGTTCACCTTTTCTTCCCCGTATTCGCCCAGTTTATTATGCCACGCCATAGTACAGTCTTCCCCTAATTTACAGCCTAAAAAGAGTTTCGCAATGTTATACAAATCTATCATAAAAGCAAAATTTTTTAATCAAAAATCCTATACCCCGCATCGTTTTTAAGATTCAAGTGGTTTATTTCGAGAGAGGTTTATTCCAAAGTAGTTTTGAAATCTGAACCAAAATGCCTATCTTTGTATGGTTTTTGGGAAAAGTAGTAGTTATGGCTAAAAAAAGAGTTTTATTCATTTCTCAAGAGATAGTTCCTTATCTGCCGGAATCAGAAATGGCAAATATTGGAAGATTTCTACCTCAAGGGATACAAGACAAAGGTAAAGAGATTAGAACATTCATGCCCCGTTACGGCTGCATCAATGAAAGACGGAATCAACTTCACGAGGTAATTCGCCTTTCCGGAATGAACCTGATCATCAACGACACGGATCATCCGCTAATCATCAAGGTCGCCTCGATTCAAGCTGCACGAATGCAGGTTTATTTCATCGACAACGAGGATTATTTTCAACGTAAGCACACGATCTCCGACGAAGAAGGAAACTTTTTCCCGGACAACGACGAAAGATCTATTTTCTTCGCCCGGGGAGTATTCGAAACCGTGCGCAAACTAAGATGGGCCCCCGACCTGATCTACTGCCAAGGGTGGTTCACAGCGCTGGTTCCCCTTTACCTGAAAAAAGAATATCATGATGACCCTGTTTTCTCCAAAACGAAAGTGGTATTCTCTACTTATAACGACAAATTTGAGGGAAAACTGGATGAAAAATTCGGGGAAAAAGCGATCACGGAAGGGGTTGCCCGGAAAGACGTGGCACTTTTAAAAGACCCGACATACACGAATATTAATAAATTGGCATTCCAATACGCTGACGGAATCATTTTCAACCACAAAGACGTGGACGATGAACTCCGTACCTTTGCCACCGATCTGAAGAAACCTACCTTGGAATACCCGGGTGAGCAAAGTTACATCGAGGCTTATTCCGACTTTTTCGACAAGATTATTGAATAACAATATAAACAAGCGGCAATGGTTGTTATGCCGCTTGTTTTCATTAATATAAATCATTAAAACATAACATTTATGTGTGGTATTGTAGGATACATCGGGCCCAAAGAAGCCTGTCCGATCTTAATTAACGGTCTGAAACGTCTGGAATACCGGGGATATGACTCTGCCGGAATCGCGTTGATCCATAATAATAACATCCAAGTTTACAAGTGCAAGGGAAGGGTGCAAGACCTGGAACATCACATGGAACTGGAAGACACCAGCGCAACGATCGGTATGGGACATACTCGCTGGGCTACCCACGGGGAACCAAATGACGCAAACGCTCACCCCCATACTTCTATGAACGGTCTTTTCTCTATCGTTCACAACGGAATTATCGAGAATCACGCTTTATTAAAGGAAAAATTACAGGCCAGAGGCTATTCATTCCAAAGTGAAACCGACACAGAAGTTCTGGCAAACCTGATCGAGTACATTTACACGAAAGGCCAAGTCAACGCGGAGAATGCAGTGCGTCTCGCTTTGACCAAAGTTATCGGGGCCTATGGACTGGTTGTTTTATGCAAGAACGAACCGGACCAGCTTGTGGTGGCAAGAAAAGGTAGCCCGCTCGTGATCGGCGTGGGTCAAAGCGAATATTTCGTGGCCTCGGATGCAACGCCCATCGTGGAATACACGAAAAACGTGATCTACTTAAACGATGACGATGTTGCCATCTTGAAGAGGGACGAAATGATCCTGAAAACGATCAAAAACACCCCTGTTTCATTAAGCATTCAGCAAGTGGACATCGACATCGAGAAAATCGAGAAAGGCGGTTTCCCGCATTTCATGCTGAAAGAAATTTTTGAACAGGTAAATTCAATATACGACACGATCCGCGGACGCGTAAATGCCGAGGCATCGGAAATCTATCTGGGAGGTATCTCCGAAATTATCCCGAAGATGGTCAACGCCCACCGCATTATCATTATCGGTTGCGGTACGTCATGGCACGCCGGAACGGTAGGCGAATACATCTTGGAAGAATTCACCCGAATCCCGGTAGAAGTGGAATACGCATCGGAATTCAGATACCGGAACCCGATCGTGGACGCCAACGACATTGTTATCGCCATTTCACAAAGTGGTGAAACAGCCGACACGCTGGCAGCCATCAAGTATGCCAAAGCACACGGGGCCACGGTTATCGGCATCTGTAATGTCGTGGGCTCAAGTATCGCCCGGGAAACCGATGCTGGGGTATACACTCACGCGGGCCCGGAAATCGGGGTTGCCTCCACGAAAGCATTCACGGCTCAAATATCCGTGTTGGCCATGATGGCTTTACAGATCGGCCACCGCAAGGGAACATTATCCGACGAATTGTACAAAAAATATATCAACGAACTATATAACTTACCGGACAAGGTGAAAGCGATTCTGGAAAAGAATGACAAGATCAAGGAGATAGCGGCCATTTACAAGGACTCCACGAACGCCATTTACCTTGGAAGAGGTTGTCAATTCCCGGTTGCCCTAGAAGGTGCGCTAAAACTGAAAGAGATTTCTTACATCCACGCGGAAGGTTACCCGGCAGCAGAGATGAAACACGGTCCGATCGCCTTGATCGACGAGAATATGCCGGTTTTTGCCATCGCCACGAATGACAACTATTACGACAAGATCGTTTCCAACATCAAAGAGATCCAGTCTCGGAAAGGACACGTGATCGCTCTTGTCAATGATAACGACGCACAGGTGAAAAAACTGGCGGAACACGTGATCGAAATTCCTGAAACACTGGAATATCTTTCCCCACTTCTGAACGTGATTCCATTACAGCTCATCTCCTATCACATTGCCGTAATGCGAGGCTGCAACGTGGATATGCCGAGAAACTTAGCTAAATCCGTGACGGTAGAATAAAGTTAAAAAGATACCAAAAAACAATCACGATATAGCCGTTTTTTGGTATCTTTTTCTTTCTTTTTAGGCATAGTACCATTGCCATAATATTAGATTAATCTATACTCCAATATAATTTATTCTTATTCCAATAATCCATAACAACATTTGGATTAATTGACTACATTTATCTGTTTATTTAATTGCGTGGATTAACAGATATTTACTATGAATTTCATTCAACAAAAATACTACACGGATAATCTATTGAACGCTTTGCCCGATGGAATTATCACCATGTTACCCGATGGTAAAATTTCTCATATTAACTTACAGGCCCAAACAGAGCTACATATCAACACGTCTTCCTCAAAGAAATATCAAGAAGACAATTTATACATATCCGATCTGTTATCCCTTATGCAACTTGATCAAGACATTTTACCCCGGATTCTCGATGAACTCGAAAAAGGGAAATCAAAAATAGACCTCATGCAGAACACCTGCATCAAAGAGAAAGCCACTCACACGCTTTTTCCCGTGAGTGGGCAGTTCTTTTCTTTTCGTATTAATGATGAAACAGTTGAAATTATCTTCTATTTTCACAATACCACGAATGAACTCACTCAAGAATACATATTGACCACCGCCTTGCGACGTTCGAAAATATACCCGTGGTTCCTAGACATCGATCATGGTGTTTTCGTCCTTGACCCTCGATATTTTGAATATCTAGGCATAGAACCCGGCCCCAACAATTCATTAACCATGGAAGAGTACACGAACATGGTTCATCCCGACGATCGCCAAGCCCTGAATGATGCCTTCGCCATACAATTCAGCGGAAATGTCGTATTCGAAAAACCGGTCCCCTTCCGTCTCTCACGCGGAAACGGACAATGGGAATGGTTTGAAGGACAATCCACTTACATCGGCAGGCTATCCGGATTACCCTATCGTTTAGTGGGTATCTGCATGAGTATTCAAGAACATAAAAACATCGAAGAGACACTAACGGCCGCACTAAACAAAGCGGAAGAAAGCGATCGGTTAAAAAGTGCCTTTCTGGCCAACATGAGCCACGAAATCCGTACTCCGTTGAATGCCATCGTCGGTTTTTCCGACGTACTCGTTTCCACCTTGGGAGAATTATCCGAGGAAGAATGTCGAGGATATGTCGAGCTGATTAAAAACAATAGTTCCCAGCTATTGATGCTAATCAGTGATATTCTTGACCTCGCCAAGATTGAATCTAACACGATGAACTTCATTTTCTCGAAAACATCACTCAATGCCATTTTTGAAAATGTCTTCCAAGAACAGAAGATGAATAATCATTCAAATTTAAAGAACATAAAATTCGAATTGCACACCTCATCCCAAACCACGTATATCGTGACAGACCCCATGCGTCTGAAGCAAGTTTTGGGTAATCTTACAAACAATGCTTTCAAATTCACCCGGGAAGGCTATATTCACTTGGGATTTGAAGTTTTGGAAGGAAAGATACAACTATACGTGGAGGACACAGGACAAGGCATTTCACAGGAACATATCGAACATATTTTCGACCGCTTTTACAAGATCGATTCATTCAAAGCCGGAACCGGCTTGGGACTTTCAATCTGTAAAACAATTGTAAACCGTTTACAAGGAGACATTACAGTCCGATCTGAAATTGGCAAAGGAACCCGCTTTCTGGTTGACCTCCCCGTAAACATGAATATTCACGAGAACAAATAATGCCACACGGTAGGCACCGTATAAAAAGCATACACTCTCGTGCCATTTCCCAATGTACACGAGAGTGTATGCTCGTTTTTACCTCTTTTCCTCTATCAATTAGTCGCTTCCAGTGATTTCTGCCATTTCCAAGCATTCGCCAGCGTTTCCTCGATCGGCGTGACAGCCTTCCATCCCAGCTCGTTATTGGCCAAAGTCGTATCGGCCCAAACCTTCTCGATGTCCCCGGCACGGCGTCCCACGACCTTGTAATTCACTTTTACCCCGGTTGCCCGTTCAAAAGCGTGAATAATTTCCAGCACGGAAAGCGCCTTTCCCGTACCGATATTGAAAAACTCGTAATTCTTCTTATTCTTCCCTTCCAACAACCGACGGATAGCCACCACGTGCGCTTGGGCCAGATCCACCACGTCAATATAATCGCGTAACGGAGAACCATCCGGCGTGTTGTAATCGTCACCGAACACGCTCAATTGCTCACGAATCCCGATAGCCGTCTGCGTCAAATAAGGAATCAAATTATTGGGTACTCCATTGGGCAACTCCCCGATAAACGCTGTCGGGTGAGCCCCGATCGGGTTAAAATAGCGCAATGCCAGAGCTTTCATGTCAGGCTCCACCCGCATCAAGTCCCGAATAATATCTTCACTCATCACCTTCGTATTCCCGTAAGGAGATTCAGCCTCATGACGAGGTGTTTTTTCCGTTACCGGCAACACATCGGCCTGCCCGTACACCGTACAGGAAGAGGAAAACACCAAATTCGGCACCTTAAATTCCCGCATACAAGTCAACACGTTCATCAAAGAGTTCAAATTATTGAAATAGTACTCCAAAGGCTTGTTCACCGACTCTCCCACGGCCTTCAAAGCGGCAAAATGAATCACGGCCCGTATATCCGAATGGCGGGCAAAGAAATCCCGTGTAACCTCCCCATCAGTAAGGTCTATCTCTTCAAACTCGGGACGTATCCCAGTGATCTTTTCTATCCCGTCCAGCACGTCCAGACTCGAATTCACGAGATTGTCAGCAATAATTACATCATAACCATTTTTCTGAAGTTCGACCACCGTGTGGGAACCTATATACCCTGTACCTCCTGTCACAAAAATTTTCATACGCCAATAATTTTATCTCAATTTATAACATTCTGAGTGTCTGCAATAGACACAACAAAGTAAATAATAATAATCCGAAATGCCTAAAATGAGTTTGACAACCTTACGTTTTTTCTTACCTTTGTGGCATGAATAAATATGTTGAACACATTGAAGAATTGCTCTATCTACATGATTGCGTGATCGTTCCGGGATTCGGAGGGTTCATTTGTGACTACACGTCCGCAAACATCAACGAGAAAACGGGGACTATTGTTCCCCCGTCTAAAAAAGTCGTGTTCAACAAGCACCTGAAACAAAATGACGGACTTCTGATTGATTGGATCGCACGTAAAGAACAGATCGATTATGAGAAAGCGCAACGACGTCTGGCTCTATTTTGTGAAGAAATCAAGGTACGCTTGAACCAGAAACAAAAAGTGGACTTCGGTACAATCGGAACCTTTTCGGTCGATCGTCGGTTCAACGTTCTCTTTGAATCCAAGAACCACAACTTCCTGCCGGACGTGATCGGTATGGAATCCTTGCCTTTGGCAACTGTTAACGGGAAAAAGATCCGTAAAACTCAAGATGAACTGATTAACACTGAATCCGGTAACCTCGTTACCCGTTTATTCAAATTCGGTTTGTCGGCAGCCGTCGTGGCCGGAATCGTGGTGATCTCCCAACAGGACATATTCCAAGGAGACGGAATGACGAACATGACAAACATGCAACCCTCCCCGGTGAAAAACAAAATAATCATCGTGGAAGACCCTGCCGTGATCTCTCCGAACTATGACTTCGTGGATTATGACCCGGTTATTGATCTGCCCGGGCTGTCAGTTTCACGATAAGTACAATCAAATAAGCCGGGAAAACGATAAACAACGCTGCCCACTTCAATAATAGGAAGAGTACTACAAGTATTCCCCAAAACCTCCAGTTCCATTTTTTCTTGAAATCATAACAAGAAATCAAGATATAAACGGGGATCATACAAGATAACGCTTTCACACCCCAAACAGCAAAACCGATGATCACGGCCCCCAAGAAACAATATAAAAGAGCATTCCCGTTCCACGAAAAGCTGGTTAACTTCAACGAGAACATCGGGATTTCACTGATCAGCAAAATGGCCAGCACCAAGGAAAAAAGAGCTAACAGCCACGGTTTACCCCACATCGCCATGAAAAACTCTTCCTGATGATAACGGGTAAATACCAACATCACCCAAAACAAAGCGTTCGACGGGGTCGGCAAACCGATAAACGAATGAGTTTGTCGCACATCCAGATTGAACTTAGCCAAGCGATAAGCCGAGAAAGCCGGAACCAGAAACGGCACGTACATAAGCGCCCCCTGCCAAGAATTTACCGCGAACAACTCCCCACCACTATATCCCAAATCGCGAATCAGGAAAAAAGCCATCACGGAAGGCATCACCCCGAAACTAACCATGTCGGCCAAAGAATCCAGTTCCTTGCCCATTTCCGACTTCACGTGCAGCAAGCGAGCGGCAAAACCGTCAAAGAAATCAAATACCATCGCCAAAATCACGAGCCAAGCAGCAAGGTACAGATGCCCGTAAAAAGCAGCATAAATAGCCACCGTGCCGGACGTAACGTTCATACAGGTAATCAGATTAGGTATATGTTTCTTCATGGTATTACTTTTTATGATCTGAACACGAAAATAGTTCTTTTTACGATAGATAAACTACATTTTTATTACTTTTGTTGCAAATTCGTTTTAGATATGGCTAAATTTCTCATTATCAGGTTCAGCTCCATCGGAGACATCATCCAATGCATGAATGTCGTGAACGGCATCAAGAACCATTTTCCCGATGCTGAAATTCACTGGATTGCCCGGAAAGACATGGGTTCTTTCCTTAACATGGACAAACGCATCGACCGGGTATGGGGATATGATAAGAAAACGGGATTCAAAGGTTTATTACAAATGGCCCGTCAACTGAAAGCCGAGAAATTTGATTATATCTACGACGCACACAGCAACATCCGCTCCAACATCTTGAAAGCCGTGTTACTCCCGCCCTTTTACCACCTTTTTCCAAGAGGACCGCATTACACGCTACGCCACAAGGACCGCTGGAAACGATTTTTGCTTTTTAAACTACGGATAAACAAATTCGACAAACCGTTCCGGGGCATCGTTTCTTACCAAAAACCACTAGCCACATGGGGAATCACGAATTTTGAATCCGATTACTGTGATTGGAATTTTCCGGCAGAATACGAGGAACGTTTTCACCGTACGCTTACCCCGAAGACCATCACACTCATTCCTTCCGCCAACTGGGAAATGAAACGTTGGCCGGTTAGTAACTGGCAGCAAGTGATCCAACTTATGCCCGACTACCGTTTTATCATTCTGGCAGGCCCGACCGACACGTTCTGCGAGACCATCAAGGCTATCGCACCCGAAAGAGTCAACAACCTGACAGGAAAAACCAGTCTATTGGAATCCTGTTACCTCGTGAAGCAATCCAACCTCGTGATCAGTGGGGATACCGGTTTTCTTCACGCTGCGGACCTGTTCCACACGAAAGCCATCGCCTTGATGGGCCCGACGGCCTTCGGCTACCCCACGGGCAAACAAGTCGAAGTCATCGAAGTCGATCTTCCCTGCCGCCCCTGTACCAAAGACGGTCATGGTAAATGCAAACAATCCATCTGGCAAAAATGTATGGTCGACATTCTCCCCAAACGAGTAGTCAACACAGCCTTAAGAATTTTAAATCTTATGGATTAAATGATTCAATGATTTCCGATTAAGTGATCCCTTTCTATCCTTTTTTTAATCACCTAATCATTAAATCGTCAATCACTTAATCATTTCAATTGTCTTGTTTCAGTACCACATAGAACGTCGTACCCTCATTCTCCACGCTTTCAAAAGTGATCGAGCCACCCATAGCCTCTATAATCTTGTAGGACATCGCTAATCCTAGTCCCGTTCCCCCAGACTTTGTCGTGAAATTAGGTTCGGAGATACGATCCCGGATGCTTTCCGGAATCCCGCAACCATTATCTTTAACAAGCAATATGATCTTGCCTAACACCGTTTTCAGTCGCACCAACACGTGCCCCTCCCGTCCTTCCGGTATACTCTGTTCCGCATTCTTCAATAAATTCACGATCACCCGGTTCACCTGATCCCGATCACCATACACGGAAACATTCGGTTCTATATCACATTCCATGGCATCCACGTTCTCATGGAACAACTTTGCACAGCCGTTTACCAATTCACTCAGATCGAACCACTCGTTATTCGCCTCCTGTAACTTGGCAAAATCAGAGAAAGCCGAGGCAATCGATGCCATGTGATCTATCTGTTCGATCAACACGGCCGAAATATCCTTAAACCGCTGGCGCACTTCCTCCATATCCCCCTTTTGCAAGGTGCGCTGCATAAACTGCAAATTCAACTTCATCGGGGTCAACGGGTTTTTGATCTCGTGAGCAATCTGCCGGGCCATCTCCCGCCAAGCGCTCTCCCGCTCCGACTTCGCTAACTTCTTCACGTTCGCCTCCAGTTTATCAACCATCTCGTTATACTCCTTCACCAGCATACCAATTTCATCCCGCTCGTGGTACACAATCTTCTCGTTCTTTCCCCCCACCCTCATCTGACGCAGTTTCTCATTCACCACTTGTAGCGGTTTCGTGATCCGCTCGGCCACGATACTCGACAGAATAAAGGCAAGCACCATCACAATCATGGCAATATTCACCGCAATAATCACGATCAGCAAAATATCCTTGTTCAGTTCCTCCCCACGGGTAAAATACGGGATACTCAACACGTACCTATCCCCGCTCTCCAACACCAATGGCATATACACCGCCATGTATGCCAATTCCACGATTCGCTCATCCTGTACAAAATTAATCTGTCCCCTCTTAACAATCTGTTCAAAAGCCTTCGGGTTCAGCAATGTCCCATCAAATCCCTTCTCGAATATCACGGGCCGGGAAGTCGCCACGAGGGCCCCTTCCCAGTTATAGATATTAATATCTACCCAAAGCACCTCGGACATATCTTTCAATTTTTTCAATATCTCGGGACACTTTGCAGCATCCACGCAATCATTATGTTCCAACTCATCCGTTATATACCGCGACAACTCGATCACCTTCGAACTATGCCGACGTTCAAAACTCTCGGCATTCACGATAATACTCATGATCGTCATGATCAGGAACAACGCTCCGATCAACGTGATGATATTCTTTTTAATTCTCAACGTGAGACTCGTCTGTCGGAAACTTCCCCATCCCCCGTCAAACCGGAAGAACATCCCGTAAGAAGTCAAGATACCACTGACAAAAATAGCATACAACAAATTCAGGTAATAGAGTGCAAACACGTCATCACCCAAACTTACGATACACACCCCGTCATTCTCCACGGGAATCACCATGTGCGAGAACCCGTCCATGTTCATAATCCGGGCGTGCTCGATCTTCCCGAAACGTTCTAGAGAACGGGGATAACTAAAATCCCCCTTGGAATCCACCAATAGCCCCCCCTTGTATTTCGCATAAGAATAGGGATAACGGGCCTCCTTCTCGGCCCCGATCTCCCTAGATAGAATCTGAGCATACCCGATCCCTTCATGACGGTTTTTCGACTCGAAACGAATATACACGCAACTACCACCCCGAGGCGTGGAGAAAGAAAAACGCCCGAGGTACTCAACCACCCCGTCAAAATCTTTTATATTGAAAAACGACGTGTAACCAACACGGGTTCCCAAACTATCAATCAGCTTGTCGTAATACTTGTCACAACCGTATTTTTCGTAAGTAGGAGTCAACAATATCGTGTCCCGTGGATCACATATCATCGCCTTACAAGTATAATAAAATCCCGTCATATCCAATAACTCGCTTGAAATATAAGCCGCCAATAAGTCCGTATCCCCCACTGTCACCAGCGAATCCACTTTCTGGCTTTGTTTTATTTCCTCGTTAACTTCCAATAACTTATGCTCGAAAATCGGGTCTCTCTCCTTGATAATCTCGTTCGCAAAACTCGCCCTCACCCCTTGTTCCCGATGAATCTCACTACTCTTTGCCAAGAAAATAATGTAAATACAGACCACCACGAGCGCGATCATGAAAATACTTTTCTGGGCATCCTGTTTCATCAGATATACCCCCAAAATAAACAACAGGTAAAGCGACAACGGGAAAAGACACTCCAATGGGGACAGAGAGAAATTAAAGAAATAACAGAGTGCCGCACAAAAAACAAGCACACCAGTTACTCTAAAAAACGCCTGACTGATAGAGAACAAATTCTGGAAATAACGCACAGAACTGTTGATTAAAACGATAAATCCCATCCCGGCAATAATCAACGTGATAAAAGCCACGATTGACGAGAAATCGACATTGATGAAACGGGCAATATTCAAGCTGACCTGCGTACTCTCGATTAACGTGTTAATCGAAAAGTGTAACAAATTCGTGTAGAAAAACACGCCTATCACGAATCCTACGAGGAATATATATTTATAACGCACCAAACGAGGCTCGTCATACTTAATTTTCAGCTTGTTAAAGGTTATAAAGAAATAATGTGCCAAACAGAACATCGTGACAAACAAATCTCCCACTGACACGATAAACCGTCCCCCAACCTGACTAGTCGTGAAAATAGGCAAAGCATAAAGAGTTTGCGGAACCTTGTATTCAACCATCAAGGCACGCATCAGCACGATAAAGCAGAAAAAACCGAACACATGAAACAGTTGCATCCGGAACGATCGGGCCCTATCCAGCGATATTTCGTAAGCATAAAACAACAAGAAAAGAAACATGATATAGGGGATCAACAAGAAATAAGTGGGCACAACATCTCCATGCTCCACTCGACTCTCTATCTTGAACAAAGGCCTCCCGTCACGGTTGTACACGAGTTCTCCCCCATCTTCCCACGTCTCCCGGATAATCACCTTGCTCGCGTCATCCAAATTTTCCCCCAATGACGGGTTAAAATGACTTTTCACGTAGTTACTCGAATACGGGTAATCCTCCTTTATAAACAGAAGCGCGTAATAAACCGTGTCCCCAACGGCATGCTTACGAACATCAAAATAAAGATTATTAATCTTCACCAAAGCATTTCCCGCTGACAATATCTCGTACAAACGAGGTGAACCGATTCTCTCGTTACTCCAGTAAACCAACTTACTCCCCTTAAAGCCGACCAACACAGACTGTTTACCCTTCCATTCCGGATTTTGCCGTTCCGCCTCGTGATCCAGCTTCCGCAATTGATCGTCAATTCGTTTCTCCTCGAACTTCAACCGTTCTTGGAAAAGAAACAGTTTCTTATCCACGGACCAATCGTTCAGAGAATACTCCCACAAAGAGGCCACGGCCAGACAGAACATGGCTAGTGATAGTACGAGCCAAAACTTCTTCATGCTTTTCACCCTCGCTTTATTCATGATGATAAGGTTCTCCTTTCAATATAGTCATTGCCCTATATAATTGCTCCGTGAAGATCATCCTCACCATCTGGTGAGAAAAAGTCATCTTGGATAGTGATATTTTCATGTTTGCACGTTTATATACTTCTTCCGAAAAACCGTAAGGTCCCCCGATGATAAATACAAGTCGTTTCATACTTGTCAGCATCTTCTGTGCCAAAAAGTCCGCAAAAGCCTTTGAAGTGTACTCGTTTCCCTTCTCATCCAACAAAATCACATAATCCGCCGCCTCCAACTGCCCCAACAACAATTCTCCTTCTCGTTCTTTTTGCTGTATCTCGCTCATGTTTTTCGTGTTCCGCACATCCGGGATCACCTTCATCTCGTAAGGGATATAATATCTCAAACGTTTCTCGTACTCGGCAATCCCCGCCCGTACAAACTCCGCATCTGTCTTTCCTATCACTAACAAACAAACTTTCACACCACGAATTTTATCAATTATACTAATAAGTTCATCTACACGCAAATGTAAATAAATTTACGGTATCTCCCACGAACCTTCAAAAAAAAGCCCCTCAATATTTGCCCGAATTTCAATAAAACACTATATTTGCACCCGTTAAAGGCTAACCACTTTAACACACGCAAGTGTAGGTCCTATAGCTCAGCTGGTTAGAGCACCTGACTCATAATCAGGGGGTCCTTGGTTCAAGCCCAAGTGGGACCACAGAAACAGAGAGAGTTACGAAAGTGACTCTCTTTTCTTTTTGTCTGTTTTGAGGGTGTTTGGAGCAAATGTGGGCGTATGGTAAAAAAGGGCGCATAGTAAAAAAGCTGTGTTTAGGCATAAAGGTTGCATAGGCGGAAGATGAAGAATTTGGTATCGTTGACCCCGTGAAACTTTGCGCGGAATACTTTGATTTTGGAATTGATGGATTCCGCGGATGCGTTGGTTGAACGGTTGTCAAAATAGTTGATTATTTCATCGGAGTGTTCGTAAAATGTTGCCGCGATTGTGTTGAATGACTTGAATCCTGATTCGGCGACACGGTTGTACCAACGAGCCAGATTGAGTCTGGCATTGTCGGCCATTGACTTCTTGTTGGAGAATATTGCACTGAGATGTTGTGACAGCCAGTAGGCTTTTTTAAGGTCCGGGTATAGCGAGAACATCAGGTCGACGCGCTGCCTCTGGGAGTCAGTCCACTTTTCTGGGGATTTGAACAGGGCATAGCGTCCACGGGCAAGCAGCTCTTTGAGCGTGTCGCCGTTGGCAAGGCGTGCGGGTTCATACTTTTCACCTGTCAGATTGACCTGCTCACGGGCCTCGGTATCGGCATTGATTGCATCCCAACGGTGAGCAATTCTCACTTCCTGCACGGCTTCAAGTACCTGCTTCTGCACATGAAAACGGTCAATGACACGTTTGGCCCCGGGAAAGGCATAGCGACAGATGCGGTTCATGCTGTCGGACAGATCAAGGGTGACTTCTGTCACCTTACGGCGCACGCCGCTGTCAATCTGCCTCAGGACTCTCAAAACTTCATCAGAATCGGTGCCGAGGACAATGGCAACCAATGAATGTTCCCTGCCACGCACTTCCTTATTGGTGACTATCGTGTAGAACTCACCGTTGCCGAGCGATGTCTCATCGATGCTCAGATGCACACCCATGTTTTCGGGGGAAGACTCGCCACCGTTCGGCGTGCTTCCCTTCGGGAGTATCTTGCCACTCCCAATATCCACTCTGATGCCGTTTGTACTGACGTTCAAACAAATCCCCGTCAATATCAAAGAACCATTCAAGAGAGCGACCCGTGATCGGGTACCTGTCCAAGCATATCTTTTAAAAAAGCCGCGAACTTTTTCGAGATGCGGGTGCCTTCAGCCACTATATCCTAGCGCTTCACATGGAACGTCATCTTGCGACCACGAACCGGATAGTCCCTGACTGTACTCTCCTCATAGAACCCGTTTGGACGAAACCGCCCTTCGGCGTTGCCGTCAACTCCTTTATCGCGTTCCTCAAGCGTCTCTGGTATCTCCTCAACCTTAACCACTTCAAAATACTCAACCATATCTTCCGGCAATAGACACTCAGCCAACTCTATATACGGTTCTTTTCCATTGCAGTTTTTCTTTTCTGCAAAGGTACAAACTTATATCCGCATACACAGCTTTTTTACCATACGCCGAAAAGAAACAATGGAAAAATCTGCGTGTGAAATTTGTTTTCCACACGCAGATTTTCCACTTGAGCCACTTTTACAGCAAACCAATTCCTCGTCACTTGACACGAGGTGACGAGGAGTTTGACATAAAAACAAGCATTACATTCATGTACTATAAAGTTGATTCCTCCTGAATGAACCAAGCTCATCACCCGCAATCTCTATTTGAAAGTATAAAAAATCATTACTGATTGCCTTTCAGTTTCTACCTGCCGGAAAAATTGTTTCATTCTTTTCGTTAAAACCACCCCTTCCTTTTCCATCTTATCTTTCATGGCTAACAATTCTCCCGGGGTATATACAGCCACCAGTTTCTCCCCGCTCTCGCCCCACAAATCATCTGGATAAATCATATCCCCTCTCATCGCTACATTTTTAGGCATATAAAAAGCCTTCTCCGTTTTTTTGTTATACATCAACTTACCTGTTTCGTAAGTAATTACAAACCAATTCTTTGTTTCATATATTTCATCTTTCGAGAAATAGCCCTTTTCCCTTTTCAAACGTGCCACCCAAGTGAGATAATCTTTATGTCCCGGGGCAAAATCATCCGGCACGGAACGATGTACCTTAGTCACAAAACGAGGTTGCAATTTATGCCCGTCATATTCAAAAATCGTATCACACAACGGGGCCACAAAAGAAATCCTCCCGTCATAAATAGTTATCGGATGAATAGAAAAATCAACCACTCCCAACGGGAAACGGACGTAATGAGGACGCAAAGTATCAAATTTCGTGAACTCCTTATCCGAAATAAAATAACAGAGCCTGTTCAGGCTACACGCAAAATATCCCAAATAACGATCTTTTTCCAAGGGATACACCCGCCGCATATAGTGCATGTAATCCTCACATGCCCCACTTCCTTTAAAATTACCTTCAAAATCATAGGTCACATAGCGTTTCCCCCAAAGACCGTCATACACCCCGATCTCTCGCTCCAACGGATCTACCCGAACCCAACCAATCACTCCATATTGCTCCTTACCGTCTCCTTGACTACCGATTTGCCGCAAAAACTTACCAGAAATATCAAACAATAAAATATTTTCCATTTGGTCCCGTATACCCCTGACCACAACCAAATCATCATAAATGGCCAAATTCTGGATCTCGACCTCATTCTGAGCGTTCATTTCCAAAGGTACCGCTTCCCACGATTTGATAAAACGATCCCACTCTTTCGCATCATTCAATTCAACCACGTTGTGTTCATCTAAAATAACCGGTTGATTCTGGGCACCCACGCTACCCACCCACAAAAACAGAAACAAGAAAAAATAATTTTGCATCACTTTACCTTTCATTTGTTCAACACTTTTTCGATTCTCATACTCAACATAGCGTATATTTTTCGGACCGCCTCATCCTCGTGCCGTCCGGCCAACACTTTCAATCGTTCTCCAAGTTCCTGCACTTTCCATTTCACGACAGGAACAGAAACATCAGCCACCCTCTCAAACAAAGTGTTTACACACGCTACCTGCATATCCATCCGGGAAAAAGAGATTTCACTATCTGCCTTAAAATCACAGAATAACATGGAGAACAAGTCTCCGAAAAACATATCCAACGTGTAAACGTTCTCCAAGCACACCTGCTCCATATCCTGCATACGTTTCAACACTTCCGGGGACAACAATTTTTGAAATACAGTTGTCATCTGCCGGATGTAAGTTGTCTTTACATCCCAAGAACATCCCTTCGCCAAAGGAGAAATCAACCCTCTGTCACCGGCAAATAAATACTCGCCCAATAAAGCCATTGCTTCCCGCTGCTCCTCTACCGACAAGGGGACATTCCCTCTTTTCTCTCCAAAGCAGGAGACTATTTGCAATAAATACTCACCGTATTTATCAATTACTTGCCGATTGGCATCCATGATCGCCCAACCCGAATCATATCGTTTGTCCGAATAAACGATATTTCCCAATGCCTCGTTCAACCGGAGTAAATTATTCAAAGCGAATCCCAACGTTTTCAACGGTTCCGAAGACAGATCTCCCGCTCTAACCTCTATCCCCTGTGATGCGGGAAACATATATCCCGCTAAACATTTCCGAAACTTTTCCCGCAAAACCTCGCGATCCGTATAGGCGTTTTTGCTCGCGGGAAACTCCCGATACCCCCACTCGATTGCCAAACAGTCATAGTCACCGATCCGAGGCATAAGCTCCCTTGCCGCCACCTTGTCTGACTTTTGAACAGCATAATTATACGGGTTATTATCCATAATAGAACCCGTGTACCCATGCTGCTTCAACCAAGCTACACTTTTCACCTGCTCCGCGGTATAAGCGGCACTTCCCGCCAAATTTTCTTTCAACCCCAACACGCTCCCCACAGCCCGAATCACCTTGCTCCGCAAAATTTCACCCACCACGTCAGGGTGAAAAAACTCTTTCCGGATACGATCGTCAACAGTTCCGCACTCCAGCACATACCTCCACAACTCCTTGGGCAAAAAGCCATGTCCTATATTAACCCGACAAGATAGAATTTCTCCTGTTTTTGGATGAAACGTGTAGCCTGTTCGGATTCCAGCCTCATGTAAATCGTAGGCAATAACGGCTCTCTGTTCTTCCAACACGGTTTTCGAATCCGCCATTTTCACCCGTAAGGCATTTTTAAAACCGGCTTTTTCAAAAGCGGCATTCCATGCCAGCACCCCCTCTTTAATATACGGCACAAACTCGGCAGGACAGCAAGTATCGATATAAAACACAACCGGATGGGCAGGATCTACCAATTTCCCTTTCCGATACTCTCCCCGGTCGTTTTCCGTTACCCCAAGATTCCATTTCCGAATAATCGAATCACTTTCTGCCCGATAAGGATTCTGGGAATAATCCAAGAATGAAATCACTTGGTAGCCGAAACGCCTGTCGGCAAAACGCTCCCTCATCTCCCGTTCAGGCAGTAACGTCACAACACAACCGATTTCCAACGCTAAAAAACCCCGGGGAGGGATCACGTTATCCAACAACCGTTCGGGAGAAAATCCACACATCCGGTGTATCGTAAAACTTACTCCATCCGAAAATTCATGTACGCCCAAAATTCTTGCCCGAGAAGCATCCTGTTCTCTAATTTGCGAAGCGGTCACCTTAAACCAATCATCCCCGGTTTTCAACATGTCCGTGATATCTATTATATATCCCTTTTCGTCAGCTGAATAGGCTACTACAGGATAAATGATATCTACCGGTTGCTTATTTGATTTACACAAGGCCTTGTACAACTCGTTATTTTTATCCGCAACCCGCTCGGAGAACAAGCGACGTTGAATGTAAATCGAATGATCTTCTACTTTCTGCAAATACACGACCCCCATACTTTCCAATGGTCGGGCTACCATATCGAATCCTTTGTTCACTTGAGCCCGGATTTCCAATTCACGGCCCAGCAAACGTTCCGGAATCTCTATATACACCTTTGCAGAATCCCGGTAGACAGGAAGAACACCGGAGATCTTTTCCATTTTCCCGTGAAAAAATTTCTCAAAAGCCAGTGGTTGCTCTACGGTATTTTGACCAACACCTTTTCCTATCGTCCAACAACAGATTACCAAACACAGCAAACACAACCTATACCCTATTTTCATACTCAATCATTAATTTTGTAAAGATTCGATACTTTCTAACAATAAGGCGATCCGCCTTTTTTCCTTTCCCTCTAAGCCTGCCATATAATTCCGCCCCTCTTCCAAGATCTTTCCGATCTCTGCCAACCCCTCCACCAACACCCGAGAAGGAACGTACCCCGTTTTTTCAAACAAAGCCTTCAACTCTTTCACGTAAGCAGACTGAACAACATAACGGGCATCCGAAACAGCGGTATTTTCCCGCCACTCTCTAAATATCCACCGATGCAATTCTCCCAAATACTCATCCAAAGTATACACTTCGTCCGGCATATATTCTTCCATGCGTGCTATCGTCGCAAACTTCCCCACTAAAGTTTCCATCGTGGTTTGATAAAAATTGTTCATCAGCACCCGCGTATCCTCCCCGAGACTTTTTCCCAAGGAATCCCGGTACAACCAATCGCAAGGTGTCAAGACGTACCGCCCGAGGAACGTCATAACCTTCGACATATAATCACGACCAACCGGTTTATAGAACCTCGTTGTATCCCCCTCACATTTCAACATCCCGCCAATATCCCGAAGCACGTGATCCACGAATAAGGAATATTGTTGGATCATCCCGTGAAACCGGGATTTCACGATATGATACGTTTGACGATCCGTACACTTCCACATATCAGCCATGGCCATCAATTGCTTTAAATTCTCTATTCCCAAAGAATTAAACTCGACATGATCGTTTCCCAGGTCTTCCGATTGCGCCCTGGCATCCAGGCCCGCCTCGAAACGTTTGGAAGAATCACGTAACTCCTGCCTTACCCATTCGTTCCATTCCTCTCCCGTACGGTCCGGTAAGTAACGGTACCCCCAATCAATGGCGAAACAGTCGTATTCCCCGATGCGGGCAACCCGGTTTTTCAAACGGACATGATCTTCCTCCCTAGCCACATAATTAAAACGCATATAATCCATAATGGAAGAACCCATCCCATGTTTTTCCAAAAAAGCATCATCCCGAAGTTGTTCCACTGAATAAAGGCTGCTACCTATAAAATTATGTTCCAATCCCAACGTATGCCCGATTTCGTGAGAAACAACCATCTTAACAAGTTCCCCGAGCAGGCTATCCGGCACTATCGTTTCCCGGGCAAGTTTATCATTCGTACCACATTGGGCAAAATACCATTGTTGCACCAGATCCCATACGCTACTGAATATTCCGACATGACTGGTTATAATCTCACCGGATCTCGGATCGACTGTCGATGGCCCGTAAGCATTCCGCACCGGAGAAACTTTCCACGAAATAAAAGAATAACGGGAATCATATTCCGAAAAATCAGGATTTTCCTCCGGGGTCGGGGCCAGCTCTCCGCGGATCGCATTTTTAAACCCGATCCGTTCAAATGCCTTCTGCCAAGCGTTCACCGCTTCGATAAAATAGGGTACCCAACGAGAAGGCGTTTCCCGATCCACGTAAAAAACGATCGGTTTCACGGGCTCCACCAATTCTCCCCGCGCATAAGCCTCCGGGTCTCGAGGCTCCAACCTCCATCGTTTCACACAAGAGATCCGGGACAAGGCAAAACGACTTTTTGAAAAATCAGTTTTTGCAAAACTGAAATACCCCACGTCACTATTCTTCTGACGCCTTTCCAACGGCTGACGGGGCAAAAGAGCCAAGCAAACGCCGATTTCCCAACTTGTCGTATAGCTATTGCCTGATCCATTCCCTCCCACCATGGAATACTCCTCCACGGAAAAACTCCTGCTGGAACGAATCAGTATATTCCCGGGAAATCCTTTTATCTCGCCAATACGGTTCTTTTCACTTTCGGCCATCCCCATTTTCAACTCAAAACTGAACGGGCCCAAATTGAACAAGGGATTATTCATCAACAACCGGGACACCTCCACCAATACCGAAGAAGAAGTCTTCACCAGCACGGGCAACACCCCGTTTAACATGAAATCTCCCCGTTGCCGGGCCACATGATGAATCCCTCCTTTCCCCGGGTCCACTCCCACCCGGTCACACAGAGGCACCTGTAATAAAACCTCGTTACCCTCTTTTTGAAAACGAACAATCAGCGGCCCAAAGAGATCCCCGGAATACCCATAACGTCGGTCTTCTTCTCTTTTCTTCAATGCAGCCGATTCCAATATAGTCGTCGTTACAAGCATATCACGCCCGAATAACGAATCGGGTATTTCCCAAAAGATCCGTTCCCCTTGACGGTAAGTAGTAAACATTCCGGGAATAACCTTCAAAGAGTCCTCCGACGGACGGGAATTAAAAAAAGCATTGATCTCTTGTTGGGCTACCGAGTGAAAATATAATCCACCACAAAACAACAATATAAATCCTATTTTTTTCCACATACAATACTCATTTTTCCGTAACATCCCATGTTTTTATTCTCCAAAATAAACCGGATCAGAATACAACGATGCCCGGGTTGACACCCCGTCTTCTGCAGCAACAAGCTGGAATAAGGTGTAAAACAAACGCCATCCTTTTCGCTGATGAGCTTTATAATCCAACACGTTTTGGGCACCGAAAGAGGCTGACACCTCCATCGTATCAACTTTGACACCCTGTTCGTTGATCTTTGTAAAGTCCGTACCAGCGGGACGACTCATTTGTGTAAGTGCTACAGAATGCCACACGCGATCCCCCTTTTTTAATCGCTGTTCTATTTTAATATCCCCGGAAAGGAGCACCGTAGTCCCCATCACCTCGGCTTGAATACTGACATTCTCGTTATTCATTCCCCGGGAACACGCTACAAGATACTCGTGCGCTTGCCCGTCTGCAATCAATTCAACCACTTTCTCTTCCATCGCTGTTCCACGCCGATCGGCCCAATGTCGAACCACCAAAGTCACAACCTCCCCCGGCTTACTATCTAAAACGGTTGCCGTGAAACGAACAGTGAATTTACCCCCATCATGCGAAACGTCAAAGACCGGAGACATCAAAACCGGAGCCCAATCCTGGGGTAACGATGCATCAGATTTCAATACAAGCCCTTTGGCTGATACTTGCCCCATACGCATATACCATCCCTGCCCCGTCATGTAATCATGCACGAACGCATTTATTCCTAAAGACTTACAAGCATCCCCGAACAAGGAGGCATCCCCTTTGACCGTGGTTTCCAAAACTCCTTGAACCCCATCCCGGTCGACTATCCGTTCCACCCCCACGTACGCGATAACGGAGCGTGCCACGGAATTATCCTGCGCTTCCCAACTAGCCACAAAACTTCTCTTTTCCTGATCTACTTGATAAGGCGGAAAAGTTTTCAAACGAGGCAAATCCATCGTGTACCCCTGAGCTTTGGAATGCAATGGCAACACAATACACAAGGAAAAAACATATAACAATATTTTATTCATACCGATAAATCTATTGATACAAGAATGTGTCCCAAGAGTATGAATCCAAGCTCTTGGAACACTCCTTTCCAGTATCTGAAAATCAATAAAAAAAACTTCTTACACCTTCGCGCTATACCCGAAATCAACAATCTTGCCGAATCCCTTGTGTTCAACAATTTCACTGTCCGGATCAACCTCTGCAGCCGTGGTCAGTTTCATCTCTAAAATTCCCCCCTCATTTCCACCATAATCCAATGAAGCACCTAAATAATACGGAAAATAATTCCATATCCATTCAGATTCATAATCATTTGGATCCGCCGAGTACCCCGTGTCATAAAGCGAATTCTTAAACTTTAATCCGGTAATTCTCACGTTGGGATCCTTGTGCTCATAGAGTAACGAAATCTTCGGTATTGTACGGTTAAAATCTACTTTATAAATTTTATTGCCTCCGGCAAAGAACACGGTTTTCCCGTAAAGATAACAAGCTGTCACGCTCACCTCGTCCACACTCATCCCGCCGGGAAGATCAAATGTATGCTTAGCGGCACATATCGCCTCTTTAGCTTCTTCACCAAAACCGGCTGCATTCAAATCATACACGTGGATCTTCCGGTCGGAAGTGGAAAAACAAGTTGCCAATACCCCGTATTTTCCATCAGCATAATACATATTCATATTAATCATCTTCTTGTCATCCCCGATATTATCCGGATCGAACACATTTTCAACCCGGGGATTTTCTCCGATCTTTGCGAGTTTTTTCACCGTCTTATTCGGGTAAAAATAATCTTCCATTCCATATTTTCTATAGTACTGATTATAATAATACCCTTCCATAAAATCATCATAAATTCCGGTTTTCAAAAATCGGTGATTTTGCTCATCATAAAGAATAAAACCTATACCTTGTAGGGGGGCGACCTTCGTAATTTTGAATTCAGAGGCATCGGCATCATTTTCCCATACAAGCGGATAATACACAGAATAACCGTCAGCATTCGCCATGTACAACTTCCCGTTATCAGATAATATCTCCCCTAATACCGTGCTATAAGTTTGGGTTGCCAACCACTCCGGTACAAAATTTTCATCATGCAGAACCTCTTTGATATGCAACATATCACGATATTTCCATACCTGTTTAAACGAAACAGCATTCATCAAATACACATCCTGATCCGTTCCGACAAATATCACCGGTTGTTGCGCATTAATAATGGAACCCAGTGGGGATCCGTACATCCAATCCGTCAACAAATATTTCGGCGTACCGCCAATAGGCAAATCCTTCCCCATATCCAACTTGTAGGCATCGGGAATAACCACTCCGCCACTTCCTTCACCATCCACGGCACCCAACACACATTTACCCTCGTTATACTGAAGTACAAACCAACTACGGCTATAGGGAACGATCGGTTGCACGGTCAGTTGCTTATACCATTCACTCCCGTCTTCCCGGTGATCCTGCACCCGTAAACGGATAGCCAAAGGGTTCACATCTTCCGGATTAAACGACAATTCACATACTTTTTCCTCCCCGCAAGGAGTCCATTCGTTCAACCCCAGACTATTTTTCTTCTCTCTCTCCCACAGATATGTCAATTGAGCCTCACCCTCCTCCAGCGTCTGAGACAACTTGGGTTCAATCTTTACAGAGACAGCCTCTTTTTTATCCAACCGCACGCTCACGGTCGTGGGCAAATCAATAACCACCTCATTAACATCATGATAGTCATACGAACCTTTGTCATCATAACAACCGGACAATAAAAGTCCGCCTGTCAGGAAAAAAACTGCTATATTTATAAATCGTTTCATGGCAATCATTTTTAGTCTACTTTTTTAAATACGATCTCCTTTCCCTTGTCGTCCAACAAAGGCGGATTATTCTTTTTATATTCCTCATAAGCATCATATATCTCTTTTTGAGTATCCTCATTCTCCGGGATATCATCTATCGTGGCCTTAAAATGATCCATCATAAAAAAGTATTTCGCATCGGAATACTCACCCCATTGATAGTCATTCCAATTCGTTCTCTTGATCACGTAATGAACCTCTAACGGTAAAACCTCCTTGTCTTCCCGCCCCGGATCAAACTGATGCAAAGGATTGTCCAGATCAAAACAGATGTCTGCCTGGTAAGCTTTCGTTGTTGTCAAATTTTCCGGCCGAGCGACCTTTATCGTAAAGATCTGGTGTATAGAATCTTTTGGAAACATGTACTGCTCGGCAAAAGAGACATCCGCTTTCAACGTATAGGCGTCATTCGGCCTTACTTTCATACAAAAACTTTTATCCTCCGTGAGACGATACCCCTGCAAATCCACTCCCAACAACCACTCTTTCTCCGTATTTCCTTTCACGTAATCGGAATCCCTGAAATGAACGGCTAAATTTCTATAATACAGATTCAGACGAGGCGTCTCATCGTACACGTCAATATCATTCTCCTCGCATCCCATGTAAATGAAACCCAATACAAATAGCAATAAAAGAAATCTATATTTTTTCATCTTTGTCGAATTTAATTGTTATTGCCAAAAATTATTTCGTTGTCCGGTAACGGCCATTGGTAGAAACCTGCCATATTTTCCTTGACACAATAAGGAAATGTCCTATAATTATGACGTTTATAGAAATAGAATAACTGTCCTTCAGAAAAGAATTCTTTCCGGTATTCCTTCATAAGTTCATTAACTCGTTTCGTGTGGGCCTGATCGTAATCGGGTCTCGTATCCAACCGATCGTACGCGTCATCCGCGACCACCCCATCCTCATAGGAAATTCCCCTTGCCCACATTACCGTATTCAACGCCTCCGCGCTCTTTTCCTTATCCGTCTCGCATTCCGCTATGATATAATACATTTCAGGCAGGCGGATCAAGGGCAACACATTTTTCCCACTATACTGAGAAGAATTGGAAGTATACTTAGACTGATCATATTTCAAACAAAGTTTATACCTTTTATCTCCATCCCCGGACACATTCTTAAAAGCGGCTGTATTTGCCCGAATATCGAAGGATCCCCTGCTTCCGGTTTCATATTGTTCATCAAAATTCTCTTTTGTCCGCAAGATATAATACGCCTCGGATAGTTGCCCCTCGGGGATTTGCGTCTTATATTTACCATCCTCTTCCAACAACTTGTCCAACTCGTAAACATTCAAGCCGAAAATATGCTCACCAAACAATACCGGATTGGAATTATCTTCATGCAAACCGAAATAATCGCTTTCCACCACCTCGCGGGCGTAAGTCAACGCCTTAGCCTTGCTGTCTGCATCCCCTTTATACAGATATACCCGTGCCAACATGGCCCTCACGGCATAGACATTCATCCGTAACTGGCGTGAACTCTCGAAAGCATTGTAATCCTTATCATACGTGTTGGGAATCTTAAAACTCTTGCTATCTGAAACTTCCAGCAAAGAATCAGCCTCGTGCAAATCCTTCAACACATACGTTATAACCTGATCGGCCGGTAACACAGGAGTTGCTTTCAGATCAAACGATACCCTGTAAGGGATAGCCTTCCCCGTCGGATTCTCGCTATACACGGGACCGAAGAGTCTCAATAAATCAAAATGCAAAAAAGCTCGCAATCCCAAGGCTTCTCCTTTCATCAACTCGTAATATTTCCCCGTTTTAATCACAGAACGATTCTTGTCGATATACTTCAAAAAATTATTAATATTAGCAATTATATTATACATCGACCCGTAAATATTATCCTTCTCGGATAACCATGTATTATCATAATCGTATATATCCTTCAATACCACATCGGGATAATAATCATAATTCCCCGACATCACTTCCAGATAACCGTAAGTTAAATTTTCGGCATACAAACTTGTTTGTCCCATTTTCAGATAAAAACCGGTCAATACATCCTTGAACCCCGCCTCACTCTCGAACAGGTCATCACCCGGGATAGATGTTTTGGGTTGTACATCCAGCCAATCGGAACAAGCCGTCAAGCCGGTCACAATTCCTAATAACAATATATATATTTTCTTTTTCATATCTCAAAATTTTAATTAGAATGCAACATTTAGAGAAAACGAAAACCGCCGGGCAAAGGGGTAATCAGTTCCCCGTTCCTGCTTCACGGAAGAAAGGTAAAACAGATCCTCCATGTTAAAAGCGAATTTCACGGAACTCAATCCCCAGCGTTCCAAGAATTTCGTGTTCGTCCGGTCCATACGATAACTTAAAGCAATAGAAGTCATCTGGAAAGTATTCTCATCCATGACGAAACGCGAAGTCGCTTTAGTCCCGGCTCCATTAATTCCCGTATTCATTCCTTTAAACTTCGCCGTATCACCCACTTTCATCCAACGCAAATCCAACACCCGTTTATCGGCATTACGCATTAAATCCGCATTCTCCACCTTATCTACCAAAGTTTGATTATAAACCTGTCCTCCGAATTTATACGCCATACTCACGTCGACTCCGAATCCCTTGTAAGCAAAAGAGGAATTGATATTTCCCTGCCATTTCGGCTCTGTCGTACCACAAGGAACCAAATCCACCACATCGTATTCCCCGGTCATCTTGCCATTTCTCTTCAACAATATCTCTTCACCTGTCATCGGATCAATACCTAACGATCTAACAGCCCAGATACGGTTGATAGACTCTCCCTCTTCGTAATGCGGAAGCGGACTATCCTCCTGTTTGTTGTAATTTTCCTCGTTCATATGGCGCAACGCCTCGGAAATTTTCTTCAACTTGTCCGTGTTATGAGAACCGTTGAGAGAAATTGTCCAATACGCCGATTTTGCCGTATTTTGATAAGGAATAAAAGCAAAATTCAACTCGACACCTTTATTTTCCAAGGTACCCATATTCTCCGGATAAGAATTAAAACCCAGTGAAGGAGCCAACGTTATCTGAGTCAGCGAATTTTTGGTCAATTTCTGGAAATACTCCGCACGGGCAGTAATCCGTCCGTTTAAAAGCCCCAATTCCAAACCGATATTCCAAGTATCAGTCTGTTGCCATTTCAATTTTTCATTCGGCATCGCAACAAGTTCCACCCCGGTTCCGTCAGAAGCGAGATAAGGATGAAGCAAAGCTCCATAACTATACAACTCCCTTGACTGGTAAGGCGCAAACCCCTGTGTACCGGTAACCCCGTAAGAAGCTCTCAATACAAATTCCGAAATAAAATCCACCCTCGACATGAAGTTCTCCTTTTTCACATCCCAACGAACCCCCGCGGCCCAGAAAGGTGCAAAACGATTATCTTTACCGAATTGGGAAGAACCATCCAAACGGATACTGAAATCAGCCGAGTACTTGTAAGCATAAGAATACCCGAAACTTCCGGCCCAACCAATCAAACGCGACGTGTTCTCGGAACCGGTCATCTTTTCATCATATTCCTTACCGAACAAAATTTCATCCATATTTTCATTCGGGAAACCCGTTACATGAGCCCCATAACTTTCATCTTTACTCTCCTGTACAGACATACGGGCATTGGCGGTAACATAATGTACTTCACCCAACAACTTATTATAACTCGCCGTCAAGTCTAGAGAGTACTGAAAATTCTCCTGTTGGGTACGCCGGAAATCTCCCCGTTTTGTAGGATCCGCAATTCCCTCGAAAGCAGTATGCTGGGCGGGTCTGAAAACGTCCGTTTTACCATTCCCCTTGGAAAGAGAAAAAGAACCGATCAAACGCAAATCACTGTTAGGATTGTATTCCACGCTAAACAAATTTCTCACGGAAAAACTTGTTGTTCTATTCTTTGTATTCAAAGTAGCATTATACATCGGGTTGGCATAATCCGTTGTACGGCCGGCCGCGTTGGCAAATATCACGAAATTATCCAAACGTTTTAAAATTTCCCCGTTTTCCCCGTAAGGCCGTAAATAAGGATTCAACTTGGTATATTCACTAAAACTTCCCCAAGGAGACTCGTCTCCCACGGTATTGTCAATCGTGATGCTATTCTTCAACAACACTTTATTAAAACGGTATTGTAAATCCAAAGATCCGGTCATCACATCCCTTTTGCTCCCTTTCATCACACCCGGTGTATGGTTATACCCAACATACAAACGATAACGCAATGCCCGGTCACCGCCCTCCAAAGTCACGGTATGACGTTGTTGAACGGAGGTACGCAACGGCTTATCCAACCAATAGGTATCCACGCCTCGCTTCACCTCTCTCAATTTGTCTTGATAATTTTGCAAGACCTCAATACTACCGTTACCCTCGTACATACCGGCCAAAACTTCCGCTCTCAATTTCTCTTCCGCATTCATCAAGTTGTAGTCTGACAGATCTGGGATTTCCACGCGAAGATTTCCCCCGTAAGTTACCCACAAACGCCCTTCCTTCGGAACTTTAGATTCAATGACTATCACCCCGTTTGCGGCACGAGAACCATAAATAGCCGTGGCGGCAGCATCCTTCAACAAGGTTATTGATTCCACCCGATCGGGATCCATATCGACCATCGTCTGCAAATCTATTTCAAAGCCGTCCATGATCAGCAACGGCTTATTAGGATAAGTGTCATATTCTCCTTGCAAAGTCACCATTTCGGCCGAAGTCCCGGCATTACTGCCACCGGGCAACGTGGCTTGTCCTCGCATACGCAAATCAGGCAAGCGATTGGGATTCGACCCGTTCAACACATCCTCCATAATCCTAAAAGAAGGATCTATCGCGGCCAAAGCCTTCGCAATATTCGTCGTGCTGATTTTCTTTAAATCCTCCCCTTTCACGGAAACAGCCGATCCTGTAAAACCTTCTTTTCTCCGGTTAAACATACCGGTTACCACGACTTCAGACAACTCCTCTTCAGCTTCTTCCATCACCACGGTCAACGGTTTCATCTCTTTCTCCAATTTTTTTATCGCGATCTCTTTATCTTTCATACCAACGAAAGAAAAAACCAACACGACACTATCCATTTGAGGCACTTCAAGGGAGAATTTTCCATCTTTATCCGTTGCCACCCCGATAGTCGTTCCCTTCAGTAAAACCGTAACACCGGGTAAAGCCTCTTTCTTTTTATCCTGTACCAAACCGGTTATTTTAAACGATTCCTTCTCCGCATCCCGTATAATCTGTTCCGCCCGTGTCTGTATCACCACGACATCACCTTGAATGTAATATCCCAAAGCCGTGTTCTTCAAACATTCGTCGAGTACTTGTTTCACATCACTCGTTGTAATGTCCAAAGTCACTTTTCCCACTTGATTTACATCATGTTCATTATAAACAAACGTATACCCCATCTTCTGTTTGACCTCCTTAAAAACAGACTTCAATGTCACATTCGTAACTTTTATTGTGGCCCGTTGTCCTAAAGTTGCCGCAGAAACGGATAAAAACGACATCAACAAAAAAACAGTTGTCAATTTCATAATCAATAAAATTTTAGGTCGGACCTGTCGAAACAGTCCCTCTTCATTGTTTTTTTTCATACCTTTGTTTCAATTTTAAATTATACCAATGTGCTGCCAGGCACTTTAACATGTCGAACGTTGCCAGACGTTCGACATATTTATTATTTCACAAAAACATTATTTCCTTCAATTTCAATTTGTATCGATCTCGTTTGTTCTATCAAACGAAGAACCTCTTCAAAACTTTCATGCCGAGGCATATCCACGGAGAAACGCTCCTCCCGTACAGACGAATTTTCAAAAAATATATTCACATCATACCAACGGGCCAACTCGTTCAAAATATCTTCCAAACGTTCATCCTCAAAAAGGAAATATCCCTGTTTCCAGGCAATATAAGGAGCGACATCCACCTCTCGTACCACCACTTCACCATGCTTCCCTTTTACAGCTTGTTCGCCTGGTTTCAATACGACTTTTGTCCCTTTATCCCGAATCAAAACACGCCCGTCCACCAATGTCGTTGCCGAAGGTAAATCAGAATAAGCCCGGACATTAAATTCCGTCCCAAGCACTTCAACCTCGTACAATCCCTCAACCTCAATCCGGAAAGGTGAAAGAGAATCCTTGGCAACTTGAAAATAAAGCTCGCCACTGGCAAACACTCTACGTTCTTTTCCAGAAAAAGTCAACGGGAAACGTAACTTCGAATCAGCATTCAACCAAACGATCGAATTATCCGGCAACACCACTTGATACTCCCCGCCCCTTGGTGTTCTGATCTCGCTATAGCCCACCTTTTGCAACTGGACCGAATCTTGTGTTAAAAATAACACGCCATTCTCATTCCTCAAGACCTTACCACTCTCTCCCAAAAACAGATTGTTGCTATCCTTATTCAATTCTACAATTTTTCCATCGGGAAGAACTAACTCTGCAAATACCCCTCCCGGTTCAACACCTCGCATAACAACCACGGGAGATTTTTTTTCATTTTTTTCCATAAACACCCAAGTTCCAAGCAACACGATCCCTAACAATGACGCAACCATACCCCAATATTTCCACGAGAACTTTTTCCTTTCACGCAGCTTTCTTTCCATTACTTTCCAACTTTTTTCCCAATCATACTCATCCAAACGTTCCATCTTCACCAATATCCTCTGCTTATTCACTAACCTAGAAAAAAGTTTCTTATTCCTATCGTCCTTCAACCATTCATCCAATTGCCTTTTCTCCCCCTCTGCCAATTTTCCTTGAAGGTATTTCAATATCAGTGTTTCTATATCAATTTGATCAAACATATCATTACATTTTTGCCTATAGAACGACTATATCGCCTCCAAGTGTGATTTAAAAATATTTAAAATGTGACTTTTTTTCTATAAAGCAATCGTATTTTTTGGTTTTAACTCAACAAAATCATATTTTTGTTTTTTGTTAAGCGCACGGTTATTGAACACACACATTATTTTAATTTGTCAAATAATAATTTCATAATAAAGTTACACTCCGGTGATGAAAGGGTATTCAAGGAGATATTCAAAAAATATTATCTTCCTGTCAGATCATTTGCGTGGCGCTTTGTAAAGGACAACGATATTGCTGAAGATATCGTGCAGGATTGTTTTTTAAACGTATGGGAAAAAAGGCTTACATTCAATGTCATTGCCGAGATAAGAAATTACCTGTACACGAGTACCCGCAATGCCTGTCTGGACCATCTAAAACATGAACAAATAAAACAAAAGCACGCTATCCAACTATTGACAACCGCATCACAAGAGGAAGAACAGGAATATATTCTAGAAGAAGAAGTCGATGCATTAATCCACCAAGCCATCGGGACACTTCCCAGACAAGCACAAAAGATGGTTATTATGACATTAAACGGAGACTCGAACCTCGAAATTGCTCAAAAATTAAATATTACCGTAAATACAGTCAAATCCACAAAATTAAAGGCGTATCAAATTTTACGCAAACGTCTTCGTAACGTACAATGGTTTCTCGCATTACTCACTTAAACGCAATATAAGAGGATGTAAATTAAACTGTGTCAGCAAAGAATAAAATATGGAACTTATATACGAGTTTACAGTAAACTCGTATATAAATTCCTAAACAAAAATTAGCAACAACAATAACGAACCACCGACTCATAATCAGGGGGTCCTTGGTTTAAGCCCAAGCGAAACCACTGAAAAAAAAGAGCGTTACAAAGTGACTCTCTTTTCTTTTTGTCTGTTTTGAGGGTGTTTGGACCAAATGTTTAAACCATGTTTAAACCAGAATTGATAGTGTCCCCCAAAAGTGTGTAAATAAAATAAATATTTAACGCAGGATTTATACACAAATATATTCCAAATAAAGAACAGATAAATTCCAAATAATACCCGTTACTTTATGCTCATTCGAAACTCAAACGTTGTTCATCCATAACGGGATGTCTAAGCTCTGTTTAAGCTCTGAATGATCCACGAGAAAAAGGTAGTTTTTCCACTATATCTCCACCTTTCTTCTTCGAGTTCTCACTAGAAACGATCAGTAATGTAATAATTATTGTAACTGATTAACAAATAGATTCAACTTTCTCGTGAATATTAGAAATTCATTCACTTTATTCATTCATAACGTATTAACATTCATTTTATACACACTGGATACTCATTTCCATTATAATCTCTCCCAAGTTGAGTCTATATATCCAAATGTCGCAAAAAGGGATCATCGAGTTACAGTGGAGCCACACCGTACCTCCCGGTCGCTAAAAGATCTGTATTCGAGTATCCACGGTAATCGTGATATTAACAATTGAGCGGAAGGAACGAAATTCCTTCCGCTCTCAAAAATCGCCACAAACTAATACATCTAATTTGTACTTCCCACAAGTATAATTAAACTTATTTAACGTCTTTCCCTGTACCGGACGTCTTTTATCCGAGCGAAACCGGAATATTCCACTCGTTTTGTTATCGAATTATTAGCTCCATCCACTTTATAAAACCCTAACTTTCCACCATCCACACCGCTAACACGATTATCATAAGTACCCACCATCAACTCATACTGACGAGCCATAAATTCTTCAGTGGGTTCAGGCCACCAATAGTTATTATGATACAAATTAAACTTCAACATGGTCACTTCCTCATTGGCACTCAATCCGATATTTGTCATTTCATAAGTTATATTAGTACCCAAATTATGCAAGTACACCTTGTTTTCCACACCATAGAACATATAAGGGAACTGTGAATGGAATGCAAACACTGTCGCTTTATCAAAATCGGGAGCGTTCAAATTTTCGTATATACTCTCTTGCACGAAACCCGCTCCGCTCATGTTAATCCCATATATAACCCGTTTCCCGGAAGCGTTTTGCAATATGGCATATACCAAACCATTCGAGTAGCTAGTCCCCTCCATATAAACTAAATCCATTCCGGTTTTAAAATCAAACAATTTTCCGACTTCCGGATTAGGAACAGGTGTCAATATCTGGTTTATGTCATTGGTTGTAGGACTCTTGAAACTCCAACCCACAAAACGTTTATTATCTATATCATAGAACAGGGCCGCAGTACTGTTCCCCGGGTAGCGAACCATACTTATACCAACGTACGGGGCTACACGATATTCCGGGGACTTTCCACGAACAGAAGTATTAATTGGCATCTCAAAAGCCGCCCCCGCAGCCGTTACCAAAGCATAGACATTCCCTTTATTTGAAACGGCAAAAATAGCACGTGCCGTAGGAGGGCCCATGTTTGCCAAGGGCATGTATTCTATAATATTTTCATCCGGATCACTTGGTGCCACGATAAAATCTGTCGTGTAAATGTTATACATATCACTTGTCTCGAAAGTATTTTGGTCAAGTTTGTAAGTGCCTTCTTCCGACATTAGATAAATAACATCTCCCGTTTGAACAGGGGCCGGATAGAATCCAATCTTTGTGGCTTTCTTCAAATCGGGAAGTCCCAACAAAGACAACAAATCATAAGCGGGCTCAATCCGATCTGCCGAAATCACGGAAATCATATCCATCCGCACACGCTTTTCTTCACCCTCGTTACACAATACTAACCAACCTTCATACGTAGAGGAAGTCACTTTCACATCAAAAGTTGTAGAATACTCGATAGAAGAACGCTTATCTTTTACCGCAAACCACACGACATAATTTCCCGACGGGATTGAAATTAACGTATCCAATTTCAACGATTTAGATGGATTCAAATCTACCCATGCCTCATCATACAATTGACTTCCCCCCTTTTTCTCCAACTTATAAGAAAACTCAAAATTAGGATTTCCATCCTTAATCTCTCCTTCCAATGAAGAAGTCACCTTCGGTTGGGCAACAATATGCTCTATACCACCAAGAATTTCAAGTGTCTCAGGCAAATTCTCAATTTTAATCTCTGCCATCTCGCGATAATCATAATTCCCCTTGTCGTCATAACATGACATCAAAAAGAAAATGAACGAGAGTAATATTATATTTTTCATTTTCATATTGACAATTTTTTAAACAATTATTGATAATCAGAATAATCCACCTCATAATTCGGAGCCAATTGCATATACTTTTCATCCGAATCTTTTACAGGATTTCCCGCATCAGCCTGCTCCTGCAAATAAATTCGCACGGTTCGAGCGAAGAAGGGAAGTCGTGCTGACTGTACTTTATACCCGTACATGTTAGCATTTTGCCAATCCCTTGGGGTTAATCCACACACTTGATTCACCACCTGATACTTTTTGGGTGTCCATTCTCCAAAATAATCTTGTTCCGCATAATTTTTCCAAAAATTGGGCTGCGTGTACATTTCATTAAACGTGAAAACATAACGAATACCACTGATTTGTTCTCCCTTTGCCGTGTAAAGATTCGTGTTTTTATAGGTTTTCAGATAACATTTAAAATGTTCATTCTCTTGCAAACGAAGCACTATTTTCAACGATTTCTCCAGTAGAGTCTCCGTGCGTAGGAGACGAACCGGGACTACCGCATTACTGGTTCCAGCCTTGATAACCAGCGAGTCTAATTCTATCTCGAAATCTATCCCTTCAATAGCTGTCGATTCTTCCATATCAACGACAACCTTAAACGGCCGATCATAATCTACCACTTTCCCCATGGTCAAAACAGGAGCATTTAGTACATGGCTCGTGTAATAAGCATACATCCCGGCAAAAGAAAAATCGGTTGAATCACTATAATATTCCGTCGTACTGCCATAAACGGTACTCGTCAATCTCTGAAAATAAATTCCCGCATCATTACTCGCAAATACTGGAATCTCTTCTTTATCACAACTCCACAAAAAGGGAAATGACATTACCGCAAATAATAAAATTTTCAATTTCATAACTCTTTCTCTTTTAACGATTTTCAATCTCTCCCGTTGGTAACGGAATTGTATATTCAAGATAGTTTGCTCCATTATAATTATATCCCGCCTCATCAATCCACAAATAATCCGTGTTTAACCTCTTGTGCAAAAAGAAGGTTTGTCCTTCTCCCCAGAATTCACGAGCATACTCGTTATTCAATTTCATTCTCAAATCTCTTTCACTATTCACAGTCAAAGAAGGTAAACCGCGTTTAGCTCGTATTTGGCTTAACCATTCATATCCATCTGCCAATTCCGGCTCACATTCCGCCGCAATGTAGTACACCTCACTCAAACGAATCAATGGCATCAACACGGCGTGAAAATATTCTAAATTCTCGTCCGGTTTATCAGGATTTTTCTCATCCTTAGGCTTATCAATCTTTTTATACTTTATAAAGATATCTCCTTGTACACCCACACTAGTCGCTGCCCTCCAATGTGTTTGATAACGATAATCCTGACTCTCGTTTCCAAAAAGACTACTCAATACGAAATTGGCTTTAGGTTGCAAGAAATTGTTTCCGGCAGTTTCGTCATCAAAATAATACGTGTAAATATCAGCTCTAGCTTTATCATAGAATCCCATCAACACTTCAGTAGAGAAAACCCGATCCGGAGTTCTCTGGTTAGCCAACAATTTATTCGGATCTACCGCAGGAAAATGTTTCGCCACATTCTCATCTGTCAACAACTGGTGCGCAGCCTTTAATGCATTCACTTTATCCCCAGCGTATAAATACGCCCTAGCTTTTAACGCCAAAACAGCATAATAATTAAAACGCAATTGACGATAACGCAAATATACCTCTTGATCATCTTCTAAAGAAGCCATAGCTCCTTGTTCTATCACGGGATCATTTCCTTCAAGTAATTGTTCCGCAGCATGAATATCCCGCAACACACGTCCCATGACCGTATCGGCTGATAATATTGGCAACGCCGAAACTTTATCCGATTCATTATATGGAATTGCTTCTGCAGATGGTTCTTTCACATACACAGGTCCAAACAAACGTAACATATCCAAATGCAAGAAAGCACGCAAGGCCAAAGCCTCTCCTGTTAGTACTTTCTTCTCCTGCTCGTTTAACACACCGGTGCTAACCTCCAAGTTTTTAAGCAACACATTACAATTTAAGATTGTGGAATAAGCTGACGACCAAATATTCGATAAATTAGCCTCAACAGTCTCATCCGTGTACTCCGGCTTCACCAAGGCTGTATAATATTTATTCACGGATAACGGCGTATAACGAAAAGCGAGAATATCTATCATCTCGTAAGTAAGATTCTTGCCATACAGTGATGAAGAGGCTAATTTATTATAAATCCCGTTCACGGCAGTGTAGAAACCGCCACGTGTGGCAAAAAGTTGCTCCTCTGATTGTTTATCCTTAGGCTGCACGTCCAAAAAGTCAGAACACCCGCTCCCCAGAAACAACAATAGACTCAAATATATGATAACATGTAATTTCATACCACTTGTTTTTTAAAAATTAAACGATAATCCGGCTTCTAAACTCCGAGCAAAAGGATAGGAAATACCTCTCTCCGACTTAATAGAAGATGCTCTAAATACATCACGCATAGAAACCTGCACTTTCAGATTACTCAAACCTAACTTCTGAATCCAACCATCATAAAACTCGTAACCAAGATAGACAGACTCCAACGTCAACACGTTCTCCTCTTGCACAAATCGAGAAGACATGGGAGTGGATGCCGCATTAGCAATATCCTTAAAACGTACAAGATCACCCGGTTCTTTCCAACGCTCGTAAAGCGCTCGTTTATCTTGATTTTTAGTCAACCCTCCGGTAGAGATATTCTCTACTTTATTGAATAAAGCTTCATTAAACACATCTGCACCCAATTGATAACGAAAATTCAAACTAAATGACAATCCTTTCCAATTCAAAGAAGTCCCAAAAACCCCTTCTATTTTCGGACGAGTATTACCACAAATCACTTCATTATCATACGAAAAATCATACGTGTAATTCCCATTTTTATCGTAGTATAACTCTTTACCGTTAGCCGGATCTATTCCCTCGGATTTTACAGCCCAAATATCATCCGGATCTGCCCCGTCATAATATCGAACCGTGTTAGCTCCCTTGCCACTCGCGTTCAACAACGACAATTTGTCCCCAATCTTGTCAATTCGATTTTTCTGCGTACGTAAGTTAGCACGTACCATCCATGAAAAACGTTTATCGAAATTCTGAATGATATAATAAGAAGCTGTAGCCGTCACACCTTGAGAGGTCTGTTCTCCGGCATTCGTCATATAGGTTGGTGTTCCTGAAGATAGTGGCATCCCTATTCGTATCAGAAGCGGGTCCGTCACTTTATGAAAATAATCAACCGTAATATTTAAACGCTTATTCAACAAAGTAATGTCAATACCCATATTTTTATCTAACGTCGTTTGCCATTTCAAATCAGAATTACCAACTTGATCCAAAACAGCTCCTAAACCGAAATAATTCATTGAACCATATTGAAAAGCATAAGTCAACAACGTTTGAGCTGAATCGTAATTTTGATTTCCAGGATTACCAATAGAAACTCTCAATTTCAACAAATTAATCCAACTAAAGTTATTCTGGATAAATTTCTCTTTGTGCAAATTCCATCCTAAACCGACAGACCAAGTTGTGTTGTATTTTTTAGATGACCCAAACACGGAAGATCCACTACTACGCAAACTAAAATCCATCAAATAACGATCATTAAATGAATACCCCATGTTAAAATAACCATTCAAAGAGCGAGAGACACTCTCGTAAAACGTGGGAATTCCGTTTTCCGGATACCCGTTCGAAAAAGAAGGATAAGTAAAATCTCCATTAGGAAAACCTTGTGCCGAATATCCTTGCACCAAGGACTTACTCATATTGAAATTTCCCCCGGCAACCAAATTGATCCGATGTACTCCTAACATTTTAGCCCATGTTACACTAAGTTCCCCTTCTGTTTGGTTCAACCGGGTATTAGTTGAAGTATATTCACCCTTCTTCAATGCTTCCGTATCTTCGAAACGCGTATCCTCTGGGGAATAAAATACCTCCGCATCATTATTCCCGTAGGTTATACCCAAACGGGCACGTATACGCCATTCTACCGAGGGGAAATATTCTGCCACGAAATAATTGCTTAATGAAACGTTCTTCCCTTCATTGCGACTATTCAGATTAGCATTCCATAACGGATTAAATGCTTCGAAATAATCATTTTTCTCCAACCATTTTTCGACAATCCCGTCTTTATTCCGTTTCTTGAAATAAGGATTTGCTTCCGCATAAACTTGAAAAGGTACAACAGGATTCTCTATATCTGTCACGTTAATCGAAAACTTGTTAGAAAATTGAAACTTTTCCATCCGATAGATTAAATCGATATTGCCACTGATGATTTCACGCAAAGACTCTTTCATCACCCCTGAGATTCCGTTATACCCCACACCCAAGCCAAAAAGAAAACGCCCTTCACCACCTTGCACGTATAAAGAGTGTTTTTGATTTACTCCCGTACGTAATGGTTCTGCCAACCAATAAGTGTTTACCCCACTCTCCACAGCTTCTAATTTCCCGTTATACAATTCATTCAATTCAATCTCTTTTTCTGCACTCCAATTCGCCGGAGAATATCCTCCCGCCAATCTCTCGAATTCCAATTTTTCTCTCGCATTCATCAAATTATAACTACTCAAATCCGGCATTGAAAGATTGAGATTCCCGTTATAACTCACCTGAAGTTCTCCCGATTTAGGTTTCACGGTTTCTACCACCACAACCCCGTTAGCAGCTTTCGATCCATAGATAGCGGTTGAAGCCGCATCCTTTAATATCGTAATAGACTCTATACGATTAATATCCAAATCATTAATTACAGCTAATGACGATTCGAACCCGTCTAAAATAAACAAGGGTTGATTAGGGTCGGCATCCAACTCGTCACGCAGTCCTAACACGCTTGACTTCCCTCGAATCTCCATGTTCGGCAAGCGATTAGGATCCGAACCGAATTGATTATCTTCCAAGATCGCAAAAGCCGGATCAAGCGTTTTCAAACTCTGTAAAATATTTTGGGAACCCATCGTTTTCAACTCTGCAGCAGTATAAGTAGAAGCCGATCCCGTAAAACTTTCCTTTTTACGAGTAAAGATACCAGTGACCACAACATCTTCTAACGCCACTTTCTCTTCTTGCATCGTAATTTTTAACTCTTGATGATATTCACCAACTTTAAACTTAGGAATTGCTACATGTTGAGTTTCCATTCCGATAAAAGAAAATACTAAAACCACCGAATCCTTGGGAAGTACTAACGAAAACTCACCATTAGCATCCGTGGCCACTCCTATCGTCGTTCCCTTAATCAAGATAGCAACCCCCGGTAAAACTTCCCCACTTTGGTCTATCACTTTCCCCGTAATTTTAAATTCCTGCTTTTTATCCGGAGATTTACTTTGCACTTTTATCAAAATGATTCCTCCTTCAAGCAAATCCCATGAAAATCCTCTATCCAAAAGCAACTTATCCAACACCTTATCTACAGGTTCATCCTTCACGTTCACGCTCATTTTTCCCAGATCCCTACATTGTTCTTCATTATACACGAAATCATATTTCGTTTGACGTTTGATCTCCCGAAACACTTGTTCTGCAGATACATCCTTCAGGTTCAAGGATACCTTTTCCTGTGCCGCTACCCCAATGGCAGCCACTTGTAACACACTGACAAGAATCAATACGATATTCCATCTCATAACCCTCAAAATTTTTCTATTCCGATATTTCGGAAAAAGAAGTAAATACCACTTTTTTTTCATAACTTTGAATTACTTTAATTTATAAATTCTCTTCTATTGGCAATTCCCGTTGCATATGAAGAGTGTAAAAGCGGAAGGTGTTCCCGCACCTTCCGTTTATTTATTTCATATATAATATCAATTCTCGACCATTCAGCTTGTAATTTACATTTACAGACGAAGTTAACGCTTTCAATATAATAGAAAAATTCGCATGTCGTTTGATATCTCCAGTAAAATGAAGATTTCTTATAGACTCATCTTGAAATTCAACACTTACATCATACCAACGAGCCATGACATCCATTATTTTCTCCAAACTTTGATTTTTGAATAAGAAATGTCCCTCTTTCCAAGTCACGTAAGGCAAAATATCCACTTCTCTCACTTCTATCGTTTTATTTTTTCGATCATAACGAGCCAATTCATTCGGCTTAACTTCCCACTCTTGAGTATCACCCGCCATCTGGAGCCCAACACGCCCTTTCACAAGAACTGTTTCTATATAATCTTTGTCATAAGTACTTACATTAAAAGAAGTTCCCAGCACCCTTACTCGTACTTGTTCTGCATTCACAACAAACGGTCTTTGCGGATCTGTTATCACTTCAAAAAAAGCCTCTCCCCTTAACTCTACTTCTCGAGAAGTTGCACTGAAACTTACCGGATAACGAAGTTCACTATCAGAATTCAAATATACTACAGTTCCGTCTGAAAGTTTCAAACAATATTCTCCCCCTCTCGGAATCTTTAATACATGATAATATCCCGATGCTAATTCCTTTATCGAATCACCATACTTCAATTGATTATTTGAAACAATAATTCCCTGCTCAATAGACATTCGAACAGAATCTGAAAGTTCTATCTCCTTCCCATTTTCCATAAGTAGTGTTGCCTTATGACTTCCCGGTAATATTGTTTGAATCGCAATCGGAACAACTTCCTGTTCACCTTTCTTAATAAATAAAGAAACACAAATTACCAATAACAAAACAGCTGCCGCCCCCCAATGGAAAAATCTTATAAATCTTTTCTTCTTCCGAAGAATGCTGTTTTCACGAATGCGTCCCCATAAAACAGAATTTTTCTCTTCACCTTTAATAAAGACACCCAACTCTTCATCTATATATTCATCATTCTGTAGACGCATAAAAAGAGTTTCATGCATTGGAGAATCGGCTCGCCATTGATTTAGTTCTTGACGCTCAAAATCAGATAACTCACCTCGTATACTCTTGTACAAAAGTTCTGCAATATGATGTTCCAAATGAAAGTTCATACCTTATTTTTACAACTAAAACACTTGAATCATCATTTGGTGTATAATCAAATTCAAAAAAAAATATTACTTTTTCGAAATAATCTTATAAATAATTGTTATTCAGAAATAAAAGGAAAAGATTAAAATCTTTAATCCGGTTACGCATGTAATGATTAGCGTTATTCTTGTATTTTTTCACCGTATTAATAGATATATGAAGTTGTTTAGCTATTTCTTCGTGTTTTTTTCCCTCCAAACTGAGCTGGTACACTTCTTTACAAGCAGGAGGTAATTCATCGAAAATACGATGTAACATTTCGAACAGCTCTGCTTCAATTACATTTTCAAGAAAACTTTCCGAAGGTTCTTCCACAAACCCTTCTACATATTTCTGCTTAATTTTCTCATGACGAAGATTGTTCAAACAACGATTTTTAACACCTGTATATAGAAAGCTTTTTATCGCAAGTTCATTATTAAACTTTTTCCTATTTTCCCAAAGAGACACGAAAGTATCTTGAAGAATATCCTCGATCACCCGCTCTTCAGGTAAGAATTTATTTCCAAAATAACGCAAAGTAGAAACATACTTTTCATAGATTTCTTTAAAGGCAGACTCTTTCCCATCAATAAAATCCTGGATTATATTTTCTTTTGCTTGAAACATTATTCTTTGGTACTTTTCAACGTTTTAAATATAGATATAAAATTTTATAACCATCAAAAAAGAGAACAATTTTGTTTTTCATATTCTTCTATACTCCTATTTTTAAAAGTATTCTTATGATCCATATATCACCATGTGGTATAAAATTTGCTCGATTGAATCAAAAACAACATACATGAAAAATACATCCATCATTCTGGCAGCCCTGACAATGATCTGTTGCTCTCCTGCCTCAAAAGAACACCAGACAAAAGGCATCGTGTGTGATGCCACAATGAACACGATTTCCATCGTAACAGCAAACAAGGACACCTTATCTTTCAGCACACTAGATGCCGATAAGAGTCACGTCACCGGGTTGCTGTTAAACGACACCGCCGAGATTTTTTATAAAGGGAAATACACAGCAGGGATGTCCGCAACAAAGCTCATCGTGTACAAAAATCAAGCATTGGGAGCATTACAAACAAGAACTTACGAGGGGACCTTACCCGCAGCTTCTTGTTCTGGCATTCGTTATTCCTTAACGATACAAAATCAAGAACATAGTGGCAACGGGACATTCACGTTAACGATGACTTATATCGAAGCGGAAAACGGAAAAGATGCCATTTTTAATTACAAGGGAAAAAGATTCACACAACGCGGAGATGCTACCAATAATGATGCTATTGTATGGCAATTGGTTGCGGATAACGGAAAAGACATTTTCAACTTCTTGCGTGAAGACGAAAAGACCCTTACTCTATTAAATGACAAATTCGAAAAGAGTGAGACGGGATTGAATTATAGCTTGAAACTTGTAGAATAATCTTGTCAAATATGAATATCGAAGAATTCAGAGAATATTGCTTATCCTTAAAAGGGGTACACGAGAAGATGCCCTTCCCGAATGTTCCCGATAAATACAGCCAAGACGTCCTATGTTTTTACGTGGCAAGCAAATGGTTCTGCTTTGTAAATATCGAAGTATTTGATTTTTGCTGTATTAAATGCGCCCCGGACAAAAGAGAAGAGTTACAAGCCACATACTCGGGCATAAAACCCGGATGGCACATGAATAAAAAACACTGGATCAGCGTTTATTTTAACCAAGACGTGCCGGACAAGGAAATCAAAGAGCTGGTCAAAAAATCCTACGACATTGTAGCTAAAAGCCTGACAAAGAAAGAACAGGAGGCATTAGCAAATTCTGAGGAATAAAATCTTTCTATTCCTCCCCTCCTTCTCTACCGCAAATAACAAAATCTGTAATTTTGGTACGTATCCCCGTAATTTATATACAAACGGGATAGGGAATGCGATGTAATTTTGTAGCATAAAATTACGAGTACAACATACTAGAATAATCATTATAAAAAATCATATTATGGCAAAAAGAATTTTAATCCTTTCTTCCAGTCCCCGAAAAGGCGGAAACTCCGACACCTTGTGCGACGAATTTCTGCGGGGAGCTAAAGAAGCGGGAAATGACGTTGAAAAGATTTTCTTACGAGATAAAAAGATTAATTACTGCACGGGATGCAGCACGTGTAGCCTGCATCATAAACCTTGCCCGCAAAAGGATGATGCCGCGGAGATCATTGACAAGATGGTGGCTGCAGATGTTATTGTCATGGCGACACCCGTCTATTTCTACACGATGAGTGCCCAGATGAAAACCTTGATTGACCGGTGCTGTGGTCTCTACACGGAAATGAACGACAAAGAGTTCTATTTTATCGTCACGGCGGCAGAAGATGATAAAGAAAAAATGATGCGCACCGTGGACACGTTCCAAGGATTTCTTGATTGTCTGGAGAATCCTACCATCAAAGGGGTGGTCTTCGGACTAGGCGTATGGCACGTCGGAGAAATCAAAGGGAACCCGGCCATGCAGGAGGCATACGAAACAGGAAAACGAGTATAAATTTATAAAACTATGTATCTAGAAAACATTAACTCCCCGGAAGACGTGAAACGTCTTTCCATCGAAAATTTAAATATACTGGCGAATGAAATTCGCCACGCTTTACTAACCAAACTAAGCGCTCATGGCGGACATATCGGTCCTAACCTAGGAATGGTTGAGGCCACGATAGCCCTACACTACGTGTTCAACTCGCCAGTGGACAAAATCGTGTATGACGTATCGCATCAAAGTTACGTTCACAAAATGTTAACCGGACGTAAGGATGCCTTTCTTCACGCGGAAGAGTACGACGAGGTAACCGGTTATACCACCCCACGGGAAAGCAAGCACGATTTCTTCACGATCGGTCACACGTCAACTTCCGTGAGTCTTGCCTGCGGGTTAGCCAAAGCCAGAGACCTGAAGGGAGATCGTGAAAATATTATCGCCGTGATCGGTGACGGTTCTCTAAGTGGTGGAGAGGCCTATGAAGGATTAAGTAATGCGGGAGAAACAGGTACCAATTTGATCGTGGTGGTCAACGACAATGAAATGTCTATTGCCGAAAATCATGGTGGTTTGTACCAGAACTTGAAAGCCTTGAGAGACTCTGACGGGCAAGCGCCCTGCAATTTTTTCAAGTCTCTCGGGCTTGATTACGTCTACGTGAAAGACGGTAACGACATTACCGCTTTGATACACGCCTTCACACGGGTAAAAGACGTTTCTCATCCCGTGGTCGTGCATATCCACACGCTAAAAGGGAAGGGATACACTCCCGCTGAAACCTACAAAGAAAGATACCACTGGGGTATGCCGTTCAACCTAGAGACCGGACAACCGTTATCTGATGGGGGAAACACGGAAGATTATTGCAACCTGACAGGAAAATTCCTACTGGAACAAATGCAAAAAGCCCCTACCGTGGTGGCTATTTCCTCGGGAACACCCGCAGTAATCGGTTTTAATCCCGAACGCAGACAACAAGCCGGAAAACAATTTGTAGATGTGGGGATCGCCGAGGAACATGCTGTAGCTCTCGCATCCGGAATCGCTGCTAATGGCGGGAGACCCGTGTACGGTGTTTACAGCACGTTTATCCAGCGGTGCTATGACCAATTGTCACAAGATTTGTGTATCAACCGGAACCCGGCAGTTATTTCGGTGTTCCTTGGCGGCTCTGCCGGGATGAATGATGAAACACACCTCGGATTCTTTGATATTCCACTTATCAGCAATATACCGAATATCGTGTACTTGGCCCCGACTTGCAAAGAGGAATATTTCGCCATGCTGGAATGGGGCATCAAACAAACAACGCACCCTGTTGCCGTTCGTGTTCCGGGGCCGGTTGTCATCGAAAGAGGTGAGACCTTTGACACGGATTACAGCGAACTAAACCGTTATAAAATTACCTGTCAAGGAGAACGGGTGGCCATCATCGCACTTGGAAATTTCTACCCGCTGGGAGAGTCCGTGTGTCGAAAGTTGCAAGAGGCAACCGGAGTCCAAGCCACACTGATCAATCCTCGTTATATCACGGGACTTGACAAACAGATGCTGAAAGATTTAAAGGCTAATCACCAGCTGGTGATCACGCTGGAAGACGGTGTGCTGGATGGCGGTTTCGGGGAAAAGATTGCCCGCTATTACGGGGATTCCGAGATGAAGGTCAAGAACTACGGTCTGAAGAAAGAATTTGCCGATCGCTTTGTTCTGGAAGAGCTGTTAAAAGAAAATCATTTGACAGACACGCAGATCACGAATGAAATTCGGGAAATCATAGATAAAAAACAAGACTAAATCTATACTACCCCCTCCAACTCCCCCTTACACAGGGGAAGAGCCGATTACCAAGCGATTTCTCCCCCTGTGCAAGGGGGAGTTAGTGGGGGTAGTTATTTAAACAACTAAATCACCCCGAAATGCCGTAAAGCCTTTTCAATTCCACCCTCATCCACGGAATCGGTAACATAATCCGCTGCCAGCTTTACTTCATCTTCCGCATTTCCCATAGCCACCCCGATCCCGACATGTTTCAACATGAGAACATCATTCCCTCCATCTCCGAAAGCCATTGATTCCTCCAACGATATTCCAAAATAATCCAACATTTTATCTACCCCCACTTGCTTACTACTTCCTTTCGGAATAACATCCGAAAACAATGGATTCCACCGGGTTGCCTCACAATGAGGTATGGCAGCCATAATCGCTTTCTCCTGTTCTTTCGTGAAAAATGCCACCAACTGGAAAACCTCTCCTTCGGCAGCCTCCCGTAAAGGCAGGACAGGCGGTTTCGGGAAGTTCAGTAAACGAAAAATCTCGTTCGTCCGTTCGTTCGTGTAATTGATATAAAATGCATTTTCATGAACAAAGATACAGGGAAAACTCTCTTGCTCTTCCATGTATCGCACCAAAGAAACCATATCTTCCGATGGCATACTATGTTTATAAATCACTTGCTCCCCCACGATACAATACCCTCCGTTTAAAGTAACATAACCGTCAAATTGCAGGTCTTCTAAATTATTAATAGCCAACAATTGCCTCCCACTCGCAATGAATACCCGAATACCTTTGGCACGTAAAATAGCAATCGCTCTCTTCGTAGAATCCGGAACCCGATGGGTCTTAAAGCTAACCAACGTCCCGTCAATATCAAAAAATACAGCTTTTATCATATCATCCTAATTTCGATTCAAAAATACAGATTTACACAACAACCCCATTGACCTAAATCAAAATTTATAGAAAGAAGAAAACAGTCGGGAATGATATGGTATTAGAGAAGGCAGTGTTTCTATTTTGGTGTGATGATCTGCCGGACCGACTGTTTTCTGTATGCAGAATTCAAGTTCTTTCAGAATGCAAATATACAAATAATTTGCAACATTGCATTATTTTAATCCAAAATTACAAGTCAAATACTACAACATCTCTTATCGATCCTACATCTGTTATCTATTCCTCCATCCCCGCAAACTACTTTTGTTTCTTGCTCTCCTTTTCCGCCTCCACGTTATCCAGCCTAAATTCCAACGCCTTCACCGAGATCAATATCTCTTTCACGGAAATTCCCAATGAAATCACTAACAGCAACAAAGCTACTCCGAACGTGTAAATCGCCAAAGTTTGTAACCCAATATAAATAAAGAAAGTACAAACCACGCAAAGCAACAAACTGATCACCCCGTAAATTTGCATCGACCGAGCCATATAAAGCCGCTTTCGTAAATTATCCAGTTGCAATTTGGTCATCGCACTCGGCCGATTCTCATGTTCACCCTTCAAATTCCGGATCACTTGGGCATACGCCAAAAAACGATTCGTATAAGCCAGCATGATCAACGATATAGCCGAGAATAAAATAGAAGGTGTTGTCAATGTAAGCTCTTCCATAACCGCAATATTAAATACTAAATACTTTACGGGCACATTCGTACCCTTGATTATACAAGTCCGTTAATTTCGTCACGTCTTGTTCGATCCGATCCACCTCCAACGGTTTCTCCGGACGAATCAAAACCACTTTCTTCTCCCGTTCCAACTGTTCCAAAAAATCAAGAGTCTCGTTATAACGTTTATTCTTTATCCTCAAGCTCTCCCGTAATGCCGGATATTTACGATACATGAACCAAGGCAATGATTTCTCTTTTTCATCTTTCCGGTAACCTTTATTACGAGTTAGGATCACCACGTTACGATCGAACCCGTCGGCTATTGCTTTCCGGATCGGAATGGCATCACAGATTCCCCCGTCCAGCATGGGTTCCCCGTCCACGTAAGAGACCGGACAAACAAAAGGCAGACTGCAAGAGGCCCGACAAATATTCAGCAAACGTACCGGATCATGCTTTTCCTCGAAATAATTCGCCTCTCCCGTCCTGCAATTACTCGTCACCATCACGAAACGCTCTGGGGAGGCAAAGTAAGTATCATAATCGTACGGGATAATCCGGGTCGGGAATTCATCAAAAATAAGGTCAAAATCCATGATACTCCGTTTCGTGAAAAAATAACGGAAACCGATATAATGGTACTTATCCAACAAATCAATATTACACGTCTTTGCCCGTCCCCGCTGACGGGAGGCATAGGAAAGCCCGTTACACGCCCCGGCAGAAACTCCGATCGTGTAAGGGAAATAAACCTTTTTATCCATCAAGAAATCTAACGCCCCGGCAGTAAATACGCCTCTCATTCCACCACCTTCAAGTACTAATCCCGCATGTGCATCTAATATCATAACCAACAAACATTTTTATCTTCTTTCGAAACAGGTGGAGCCACGTCCCACACATCACTCAAATCCGGCCCCTCACTTCCGGCGGTATACGTTCGCAAATGCTCTCCCGGATGTTCCCGCCAATAGTTCACGATCGGATCGATAAACTTCCAACTAGCTTCCAAGGCATCATCCCGCGTGTAAAGCATCGAATCTCCCTGCATGGCATCCAGCAACAAACGCTCGTAGGCTCCCGGCAGATAATTGTTACAAAGCGAGGCATACAGGAAATCCATCCCCACTTGTTTCACCGTAAAGCCGCCACCCGGCATTTTCAACCCAAACTTCAACATCACCCCTTCATCTGGTGTCATACGAATAATCAACTGGTTACAAGACGAACCCTCGCATTGTCCCTGAAATAACTTGTGCGGCGTGGACTTGAAATGAATCACCACCCCGGAACGCTTGTCTTTCAAACGTTTACCCGTATATATATAAAACGGCACATGACTCCACCGCCAGTTGTCAATAAAAACTTTCAACGCCACGTAAGTCTCCATATCGGAATTCGGGGCAACATCTTTTTCCTGCAAATATCCAACCACAGGCTGCCCTTTCGATTCTCCGGCCACGTATTGCGCCCGGACAACATTGCGGGGAATATCCTCCCCTTTCCATTGGCGAAGTGAACGTAACACCTTTACCGTCTCGTCCCGAATCACCTCCGGTTCCATCGTCGCCGGGGATTCCATAGCCACGAAAGCCAACAACTGCATCAGATGGTTCTGCACCATATCCCGCAAAGCTCCCGTTGTCTCGTAATATTTCCCCCGGTTCTCGATTCCGAGCGATTCCAAAGCGTATATCTCCACGTAATCCACGTAGTTCCGGTTCCACAAGGACTCGAATATCTCGTTCGCGAAACGCAAAACCAATATATTCTGTACCGTCTCCTTCCCCAAGAAGTGGTCTATACGATAAATTTCCTTTTCATGGAACACCTGTAACAAGGAACTATCCAGCTCTTTCGCCGTCTCCAGACTCGTCCCGAAAGGTTTTTCCACCACGATCCGATGCCACCCGCCCCGTTCCTTAACACCAAACAAGCAACTTCTCCCGATATATTTCGTGATTGCCTGTTGGGAATTCGGAGGGGTTGCTAAATAATATACCACCCGCATCGGGATGGCATTTTCCTCCATCAAAAACATCACCCGCTCTCCCAACTCGTCAGCACCTTCCACGGGATCAAAAGGTTGGTAGTACACTTTCTGCAAGAAACGATCCACCTCTTCCCCGTTCAATCCCTTCTCCCCTTTCAACTCATGCAACATCAAACGAATAGACAAACGAAACTCGTCATCGCTCATGGATTTCCTCGAAGTTCCCAAAATAACAAAACGTTCCGGCAACATCTGCCGCACGTGTAACTCGTATAAAGAGGGCATTAACATTCGTTTAGTTAAATCACCCGATGCCCCGAATATGACTAATACCTGATCCTCCGGTCTATTCATAATTACACATTATAAGTTCCTGAAACCGTCTTTCCACCTTTTCCCGTCCAGTCGGTATGGAAAAACTTACCCCTTTCGACATCCGTACGTTCGTAAGTATGCGCCCCGAAATAATCCCGTTGCGCCTGTATCAGATTCGCCGCGGAAGTAAAATTACGTAACCCGTCAAAATAACTCAGTGCCGAGAAAAAACAAGGTGCCGCGATACCATTAAACACGCAATCCACGACCACCCCCCGCAAAGCCGGCAAGGCATTTTCCATTCTCTCGTGGAAAAAAGCATCAAATAACAAATTCTGTAATCTCGGACTCTTCGTGAATGCTTGAGTAATCCTCTCCAAGAACACAGAGCGAATGATACATCCCTTTCTCCATATTTTAGCGATAGTCCCATAATCCAAATTCCAACCATTTCGCTCGGAGGCCCTGCGCATCAAGGAAAATCCCTGCGCGTAAGAGATCAGTTTCGCCGCGTACAAGGCATCCCTCACCGCCTCGATTCCGGAAGTGTTCAAGGTAATGCAAGCCTCCATATCCCCCACCTTACCCGAGGGGTACTGCACGGACGCTCTCTCTCTTTCGTTCACCAAAGACGACATGAAACGGGCAAACACCGCCTCCGACACCAGCGTCAACGGGTCCCCCTCATCCAAGGCCGCCATCACGCTCCATTTTCCCGTTCCCTTCTGCCCGGCCACATCCAGTATGTGATCCAGCAAATAGTCACCGTTCTCTTCCTTATAATGCAGAATATGTGAAGTAATCTCGATCAAAAAACTATTCAGTTCTCCCCGGTTCCACAACTCAAAAATATCTCCCAAGCCGTCGTTATCTAACCCGGTTCTTTTCTTCAACATGGAATACGCCTCCGCAATCAGTTCCATATCCCCGTACTCGATCCCGTTATGTACCATCTTCACGTAATGCCCTGCCCCGCCGGGACCGATCCATTCGCAACAAGGAGAACCGTCTTCCAGTTTTGCCGCAATCGACTGTAATATATCTTTCACCAGTGGCCAAGCCGTCACGGAACCACCCGGCATGATAGAAGGCCCGTTCAACGCACCCTCCTCTCCCCCGGAAATTCCGGCTCCAATAAAATAGAGGCCTTTCTCTTCCAGCATTTTCACCCGACGTTCCGTATCATGGTAATCCGAATTTCCCCCGTCAATAATAACGTCCCCGGGAGAAAGCCACGGGAGTAATTGCCCGATCAACTCGTCAACCGGGTCCCCGGCCTTCACCATTAACATGATCTTCCGCGGCAGGCGTATGGACTCCACGAACTCTTCAATCGTGTAAGTCCCGTGGAAACGCTTTCCCTTTCCTCGCCCTTCCACGAAACGGGTTACCACGCTCTCCCGATCCGGGTGAACCCGGTTGTAAACAGAGACCGTGTACCCTTTACTTTCCAAGTTCAAAGCCAAATTCTCACCCATTACCGCCAATCCGATCAATCCTATATCTGATATTTCCATCATAACAATAATTTATTCGTAACTCTATTGTACGACTATTCCTTTTAATTTGTTCTTAAATATTATAACAAAATTTACACTCGCAGAACATCCTACAAAAAGAGAGCCAAAATTGATCGACAAACAGAAAATCCCTGACGCTTAATAATCTACCAAATTCCCAAACATCGAAGTACTCAGATACTTTTCTGCCCTATCGGGGAAAATAACCACAATGTTACCCGTATCTATCTGTTCTGCGGTCTTCAGAGCTGCCACCATGGCAGCCCCGCTACTCATCCCAGCAAAAATACCTTCCCGGACAATAATCTCTCGAGCCATGGCAATAGCCTCCTCGCTCTCCACCATCACCTGTATATCTATCCGGGAGGGATCGTAAATAGCCGGAACAATCGCCTCTTCCATATTCTTTAGACCTTGAATGTAATGCCCCTTCACGGGATGCGCAGACACGACTTTTATATCCGGCTTACATCTTTTCAAGAAACGGGATATTCCCATGATTGTCCCCGACGTTCCCAAGGCACTCACCAAGTAATCAATCTCCCCCTCCATCTGTTGCCAGATCTCAATGGCCGTGTTCTCGTAATGTGCCTGATAATTCCCGGCATTACTGAACTGGTCGGGCATGAAATATTTTCCGGGGTTTTCTTCCACAAGTTGATGCGCCTTCCGGATAGCCCCATCCGTCCCCTCCGCCGCTGGAGTCAGAATGACCTTGCCCCCGTACGAACGGATAATCTTTCTCCGCTCCACGGACACCGCCTCACTCATCACAATCTCCACGGGATAACCTTTCACGATACCGATAATAGCCAAACCAATCCCCGTGTTCCCGGAAGTCGGTTCGATAATGGTTTTACCGGGCATCAAACGCCCCTCCCGTTCTGCCTGTTCGATCATCTGCAAGGCGATACGATCTTTAATACTACCCGTGGGATTAAATCCCTCCAACTTGGCGTAAATATTCACGTTCGGATTCTGGCCCAAACGATTAATACGTACCATAGGTGTATGCCCTATGGTTTCAAGAATGTTCTTCTTTACCAACATGATTATTTTTGATTTATGATTCACGATTTTAAATTACACTCTCCACCCGCCAGTTTGAATACACCAAACCTACCGGAGAGACAATCACTGCCTATCGAAAAACGTTTATAGAAATATAAATGGCAGGATTAAAGACAACAACAGCAACAACAAGCACGGCCCATTCCTTTGAAAGATTCAAAGTTCGTTCCCCTCACTTGAAATTGACGATTAGAAATAAATGTTGTCTTCATAAACTTCAGATTTATAATTTATCAAACGACTTGTAATCGTTCATATCGCAAATATAAACAAATTATCTTATCTTCGCACCGCTATTTGAAAATGTAAATTCATTTTCAATTTTCAACTTTCAATTTTCAATTAAATATGATTTCAGTAGACGGATTAACAGTAGAATTTGGAGACAGAGCGCTTTTTAAAGATATTTCATTTGTTATTAACGACAAGGACCGGATTGCCCTCATGGGAAAGAACGGGGCAGGTAAATCCACGTTATTAAAAATTCTGGCGGGAGAACGCCAAGCCTCCCGGGGAAATATCTCCTACCCGAAGGAAACTGTTATTGCTTACCTACCGCAACATTTAATGACCCATAACGAAAGAACCGTTTTCGATGAAACGGCACAGGCATTCGCCCACCTTTTCGAGATGGAGAAAGAGATTGAACGGTTGAATCAACAACTCACCGAAAGAACGGACTACGATTCTCCAGAGTATTACAAACTCATTGAAGACGTATCCGCCCTCAGCGAGAAATTTTATAGCATCGACTCCACGCATTACGAGGCGGATGTTGAAAAGGTATTGTTGGGTCTCGGATTCCAACGGGAAGATTTCAACCGCCCGACAGCCGATTTCAGTGGAGGTTGGCGCATGCGTATCGAGTTGGCTAAAATGTTGCTTAAAAACCCGGACGTGTTGCTACTTGACGAGCCTACCAACCACCTTGACATTGATTCGATTCAATGGCTGGAGGATTTTCTCGTGAATAACGGAAAAGCTGTCGTCGTGATCTCCCACGACCGGACATTTGTTGACAACATCACCACCCGAACGATCGAGGTCACCATGGGCCGTATTTACGACTACAAGGTAAATTACTCCCAATACCTCGTACTACGCCAAGAACGACGCGTACAGCAACAAAAGGCCTACGACGAACAGCAAAAGATGATCGCCGAGACGAAAGAATTTATCGAGCGTTTTAAGGGAACCTATTCCAAGACCTTACAGGTACAATCCCGCGTGAAAATGTTGGAGAAACTGGAAATATTGGAAGTTGACGAGGAAGACACTTCCGCACTGAGACTAAAATTCCCGCCCGCCCCGAACTCCGGTAAATACCCGGTGATCGCGGAAGAGCTTACAAAAGACTATGACGGACACATCGTGTTCCAAGATGCCCACTTCACGATTGAGAAGGGAGAGAAAGTCGCTTTCGTCGGTCGTAACGGGGAAGGAAAGTCCACGCTGGTAAAATGTATCATGGGTGAAATTCCCTATAACGGAAAACTGACATTAGGCTATAACGTGAAGATTGGCTATTTCGCCCAAAACCAAGCCTCTCTCATGGACGAAAGCCTTACCGTTTTCCAGACCATCGACGACGTAACTCCCATGGAGCTGAAACACAAAATCAAGGATATGCTGGGAGCTTTCATGTTCAGCGGTGACGACATCGACAAAAAGGTGAAAGTCCTGTCCGGTGGAGAGCGTACCCGATTGGCCATGATCAAGTTGTTGCTCTCTCCCGTGAACCTGTTGATTCTCGACGAGCCGACGAACCACCTCGACCTCCGTACCAAGGACATCCTGAAAAATGCCTTGAAAGAGTTCGATGGCACCTTGATCGTCGTGTCTCATGACCGTGATTTCCTCACCGGACTCGTCCACAAGGTCTACGAATTCGGCAACAAGAAAGTAAAGGAACACTTAGAAGACATCCAAGGTTTCTTGCGGAAAAAGAAAATGGAAAACCTCCGGGAGATCGAACGTAAAAGCTGATTAGCAAGTCCATTTATTGTAATAATAAAAAAATATTATCCATTCGTTTTGCTTGAATTAATATTATTCGTAATTTTACGAACAATAAATAAAGCTAAGAATGGAAACGAAAGAATACACCATAGATCAAGAGCAACTCGCCCGTTTCGCAAAAGCGATGGGGCATCCGGCACGAATCGCCATACTCAACTTTCTGGCCCAACAGAATTGTTGTTTTTTCGGTGACATCCATGAGGTCTTACCCATATCGAAGGCCACCGTTTCCCAGCATTTGAAAGAGTTAAAAGACTCTGGACTAATTCAAGGCTCCATCGAGCCTCCCAAAGTTCGATACTGCATTAATCGAGAGAACTGGGCCATCGCCAAGAATTTATTCGTACGCTTGTTTGATCATGACAACACGAAAAAAAGTAGTTGTTGTTAGTAACAACTATTTTATTAGCTATATTGTTCGTAGTTTGACGAAATACAAACACAATAAATTAATATCAATAACAATCAATTAAATTAAAACGTTATGAAAGTAATTCTACTGTTAACAATGTGTCTAAGCCTTTTCGCATGCGGCAACAAAAACACAAAAGGCAGCAAAGCCCAAGAACAACAACCACCAAAAGATCATGTGGAAGTTCTCTATTTCCATGGCAAGCAACGCTGTATAACCTGTGCGGCAATCGAAAAAAATACCAAAGAAACGGTGGAAACCCTATTTGCCGACGAACTGAAAGACGGCAGCCTAGTATTCAAATCCATTGACATCTCTCAATCTGAAAATGAAGAGATCATCAACAAATACGAGGTCACGTGGTCTTCACTCTTTATCACGAAATGGAAAAATGGCAAGGATTCCACCGAGAACCTAACCGAATATGCTTTTGCAAAGGCTCTTTCCGCTCCAGATACATTCAAGGCAAACGTGACCCAAAAGATTCGGCAACTACTAAAATAAACATCTATGGAATGGTTACAATCTTTATTGGATAGTAGCACCACCCCGGCTTTGACCGCCTTCTTGCTAGGACTACTGACGGCCATTTCCCCTTGTCCTCTGGCGACCAATATTGCCGCCATCGGCTTTATTGGAAAAGACATCGAGAACCGCCACAGGATATTTCGAAACGGCTTGCTCTACACGCTAGGACGTGTCATGGCCTACACGCTCCTAGGCATTATCCTCATCTTAATTTTAGAAGAAGGTTCAAGCCTGTTTGGTATCCAAAAATTTATCGGCAAATATGGAGAAATGCTACTCGGACCCGCACTATTATTCATAGGGTTATTCATGCTGTTCGGTCACAAATTCAACCTGCCGTCATTCGGTTTCAAAGGTAATGGAGAGGGATTAGCCCGTCGGGGCGGATGGGGAGCCTTGCTACTCGGGATATTATTCGCCATGGCGTTCTGCCCCACGAGCGGCGTTTTCTATTTCGGCATGTTGATCCCGATGTCCGCGACATCGGCAGGCGAACCTTCTTTTTTTGCCCCGGATCCCCGCCACTTGGCCAGGCGGTTACCTACTTCCCGTTCTCTTTGCCCTAGCAACCGCATTACCCGTATTGGCCACAGCTTGGATTCTGGCTTTCAGCGTACAGCATATCGGCAATTTTTACGGTAAGATAAAAACCATACAAAAATGGTTGAATTGGATCGTAGGCGGGTTATTCACCGCCATCGGGTTATACTACTGTCTGGTTATAAATCTCTAAGTTTTTCACACGAACAACGTTCGTAACATAACGAATTAAATAAATTAAATCATGGAAATAAAAGTTTTGGGATCCGGTTGCGCCAAATGCAAGACAACCTATGAAATGATCGAAAAGATCGTGAAAGAGAATCAACTCGATGCAACACTTTCAAAAGTGGAAGACATTGTTGAATTACTGAATTATGGCATCATGACAACCCCTGCCATCGTCGTCGACGGAGAAGTCAAACTCAAAGGTCACGTTCCCACGGAGAGCGAAATCAAAAAGATTCTCGGTATTTAATAACCTTTTCGTCATGAACAACAAGAAAGAATTGACCATCCTGTTTTGGATGATTGCTATTTTCGCAATGGTCTTCTTCATGCCGCTCGGCAATGAGCGGTTCATGACCGCCATTGATGCCACGCTCGACCTTGCCAAATGGTACGCGCAAGAACACGTGGTGCTATGCCTGCTCCCCGCATTCCTCATCGCGGGAGTCATTGCCGTATTCGTCAGTCAGGGAGCGGTACTCAAATACTTCGGGGCAAACGCCAAGAAATGGTTATCCTACACGATAGCCGCCATCTCCGGTGGAATTCTGGCTGTTTGCTCTTGTACAATCCTACCGTTATTTACAAGCATATACAAACGCGGAGCCGGACTAGGCCCGGCCATTGCTTTCCTCTATTCCGGCCCGGCGATCAGTATTTTATCAATTATCCTAACGGCTCGCATCTTGGGCGTGGAGATGGGTATTGCCCGTATCGTCGGAGCCATCACATTTTCCATTATCATCGGTCTTCTCATGTCATTCATTTTCCGCAAGGAAGAAAAAGCCAAAAAAGAGGAACAAATGAACATCACCCCACCACCGGAGAAACGCCCGATGTGGCAAACTTCATTTCACTTTTTCACGATGGTACTCATCCTTGTCTTCGCCAATTGGGGAGCCCCTGCCGCATCTGACAAAGGATTATGGTTTTATGTATTTACCTATAAGTGGTACATCACGGGAATCCTCGCCCTGTTCTTCTGCTGGTCACTCATCCGAATTCTGAAGTTACCTATCACATGGGTATTGCTTGGTGCGATTGCGACGGCACTTTCCGCCTTTCTCGCCAACACGTTTATCACTGATGCCAAGCTGGTTCCTTTGCTCCCAATGATTATAGGAATCACGTCATTATCCGTGATACTACTTTTTGACAAACGGGATGATGAAAACCGGGAATGGGCCTTTTCCTCATGGGGATTTGCAAAACAAATCCTACCACTATTGGCAATTGGAGTTGTTTTCGCTGGATTCCTATTAGGTTCAACACATGATGACACGGCTATCGCCGGGATCATTCCCAATCATTGGATCGAGTGGGCTGTAGGCGGAAATTCACTGCTTTCGAACTTTTTCGCCAGTTTCACGGGTGCATTCATGTATTTCGCCACCCTGACCGAGGTGCCGATTATCCAAGGCCTGCTTGCCTCTGGCATGGGTAAAGGTCCCGCTCTAGCATTATTACTGGCCGGGCCATCCTTATCCTTACCGAATATGCTGGTTATTCGTGGCGTCATGGGAACCCAAAAGACAATCGTGTATGTTGCTCTCGTTATCATCATGGCAACCGTATCAGGTTACATCTTTGGCTCGTTCTTTTAAAACTTGAAACCCGCAACTCGCCATAGGCGAAAAAAGAAACGGGGTCTAAAAACAGACCCCGCTCCAGCAAAAAAAATATAAAACACAACATTTATTTCCTATGCTTATAGCGCACGAAGACCTCCATCGCCTCGTACTCCGCCATTCCCAACTTGTTATACAAGTCGGCCGTGTTACGGTTACGGTCTTCGGCTCGCTGCCAGAACTCGCGAGGATCATCTCCCGGGTATGCCGGTCCGTTATTCTGTGAACCGTGTCGGTAAATCGCTTGTCGTTTGATGGATAACTCCGACGGGCTTACCGGCACCGCCATATCCACCTTCTCGATCTCCCATTCCAACCAAGCCCCGCGGTACAACCACACGTAACAATCCTTGAACCAGTCATCCTCACATACGACGTCAAAAGCCTGCATGATCGCATCCAGACAAACACTATGCGTTCCGTGCGGATCGGCCAAGTCTCCGGCAGCATAAATCTGGTGAGGTTTCACCTCCCGCAACAGATTCACGATAATATCAATATCTTCTTTTCCCAACGGGTTCTTTTTCACGGAACCCGTTTCATAGAAAGGTAAATTCAAAAAATGTACTCTCTCCGAGGGGATGCCCATAAACCGACAAGCGGCCAAAGCCTCTGCTGCCCGCAAGGCCGTCTTGAACTTCAGCACCTCTTTAGGTTCACTTCCCTCCGGTTTCAGATTCCGAATCGTCTCCTTCACCTGCTTGTACCCCTCGCCGGACACTCCCATATTTTGGGCGAACAAGTCAGCAATATCCATCATCTCGTACAAGTAATCATCAAACACGGCAATGTTCCCGGATGTTTGATAAACCGCATGCACCTCATGCCCCTGTTCCACCAAACGGGCCTCCGTTCCTCCCATCGAGATCACGTCATCATCCGGATGCGGGCTGAAAATCAACACTCGTTTCGGGTAAGGATTCGCTCTCTCCGGACGGGTTGAATCATCCGCGTTAGGTTTCCCTCCCGGCCACCCGGAAATGGTGTGCTGCATATCATTAAACACGGCAATATTCACCTTGTTTGCAGAACCAAACTTCTCGATCAGATCGCTCAAACCGTTATCTTGATAATCTTTATCTTCGACTTTTAAAATGGGCTTTTTCAACTTCTGGCACAACCGGATCACCGCTTTACGAATCAGCTTATCATCCCAATCCACCTTGCTCACCAACCACGGGTAATCCGCCCGGGTCAATTCGCTAGCCGCACTCTCATCAATAATAAATTGCACGTTAGAATGCATCTGCAAGAAAGTTGCCGGAACCGAATCAGACACCCGTCCTTCCACGGTAGCCTTGATAATCGGAGCCTTTTTCTCTCCCCACGCCATCAGAATCACTCTCCGGGCCTGCATAATCGTCCCGACTCCCATCGTGATCGCTTTCGTGGGTACCAGATTCCTACTTCCGAAATCCTTTATCGCGTCTTTTATCGTCAAGTCATTCAAGAACACCTTCCGGGTCTGGGACGTGATAAAAGACCCCGGCTCGTTAAAACCGATATGTCCCGTACGTCCGATACCCAATATCTGGAGGTCAATTCCCCCGGCAGCATCGATCGCCTTCTCGTAATCCCGACAGAATTTATCTATCTCATCCCCTTCCAGCGTTCCGTCCGGGATATGAATATTCTTCGGGTCAATATCTATATGATCAAACAAATGGTGGTGCATGAAATAATGGTAGCTCTGCTCCGACTCTTTCGGCATCGGCAGATACTCGTCCAAATTGAACGTAACCACGTTACGGAAAGAAACGCCTTCTTCCCGGTGCAGCCTCACCAGCTCTTGATACAACTTGATCGGGGAAACCCCGGTCGCCAAACCTAAAACGCACTTTTCACCGCTAGCCGCTTTCGTTTGTACCAAATCCACAATCTCACGGGCAACGGCCTTCACAGCCTCGTCCGCTGTTTCATAAATCTGAACAGGAATCTTCTCGAACCTGTTGGCACCCTCGCCCTTAGCGATGTAGTTTTTAGTAATCATCATATCTTTATCTTTAATTTTTTCCTTGTTAATAAAGCGAGTACCCGCATTCCGTGTCATCATACAAATGTTCCATGACCATCATCAACGTACCCAATATCGCCGAATAAACGCCCAGATTACTCATCTTCAACTCGCAATGTCCTCGCATACGAGCCAAAGCGTACTTATTTATTGCCTGTTGAACCGGGACCAGCATCAAATCGCCCGCTTGCACGATCTCCCCGCCGATGACAACCATGTCCGGGTTAAACAAATGTACCATCGTGGCAATTCCCTCTCCCAACTTCTCCCCTGCACGATGCAAGAGGTCGATAGCCGAAATATCATCTTTCCGGGCCGCCTCGATAATATCCTGTAACGGCTTGCCTGCCACCTTCTCGATAGCCCGTCCCGAAGACACAGTTTCCAAGCAACCGATCTTTCCGCAATGACATGGAGCCTCCAGCCCTGAAATACGGATATGCCCGAACTCTCCCGCCATACCAATTCCCCCGCGATATAATTTCGAATTCAGGATCATCCCCAAACCGATACACTCGTTCACGCTAATACACAAAACGTTATTCACGTCTTTGGCTACCCCGAACGTGTGTTCCGCCATGGCCATCACGTTAGAATCGTTATCAATAAATACCGGGATTTGCAGCATTTCCTCCAAAATACTCTTTATACCCGGTTGTTCATACGTCAAATAAGTATATGAAGTTCCCTCCCGATCGATCAATCCCGGAAGAGCGAAACCTGCCATCTTGATCTTTGCCCGATCTATATTCAAATGCCCGATCGTCTCGTCAATCTTCTCCCGCACATAACGGAGAGTCGCCTCATCATCCTGCTCTTCCAAAATCGAGGGATATTCCAGAATACCCTCAATCGGCTCATTCTTCAAATTGAAGATAGCCACCCGCAGGTACTCCCTACCAATATCCACTCCTAATATATACGCGGCATCCGGATTTAATGAAAACACGTGAGGACGTTTACCCCCGATCGAATTTCCGCATCCCCTGTCAATCACCCATCCCTCTTCGATCAACTCTTCAATCATGCGACTAACCGTCGGCGTGGTCACGTTTGTCAGGCGACAAATCTCAGGCTTGGACAACTCTCCCATCCGGTAAAGAAACCCGATAATTGCTTTCTTCTGCAAGTACCGTTTCTCCTTCAATCCCGGTAGTGAACCTTTATTTATGGTATTCGAGTCATTCATAGCTCTCCGTTTTTCAAAAAGAATCGTGTTTATTCCATCACAAATATACGAATACTTTCTAAAATATTTACGTAAGTCACGCTAAAAATGAAAAATATTTTCATTACAAACTCTATTTTATAAAATTACATTCCCCAAACGAGTACTTGAAAATAAAAAAAGTGTATTTTTACAAATCAACCATTAAAAGGGGATTTAGCGACTATGGTAACGAAATTGGAAATACAAAAACACTTGAAATACCTGAAAAACGGGGCAAGTAAAAAGTTCATCGAACTATTCAACAACTTCGACGAAGAAGATTTGTGTGACCGTAAAAATTTCACCGGACACATCACGGCAAGCGGAACGATCATCCACATTCCCACCCGTGAAGTCCTGTTACTACACCACAAGACCCTTGATAAATGGCATATTCCCGGTGGCCACGTAGACCTCGACGATGATTCTCTCTTCGAAGCTGCATTACGGGAAGTGGAAGAAGAAACCGGACTGACAGCCGAACAACTGATTCCCATCAACCTCATTAAAAATAAGCCCTATTGCGTCGAGATCAATTCCCACCCGATTCCACGTAACGAGAAGAAAAACGAAGATCAGCACTATCATCACGATTTTCGTTTCGTGTTCGCGTATACCGGGAATAAACGTATACACATAGACTTGAACGAAAGCCTAGATTACAAATGGCTTTCTATTGACGATCCCTACCTGCAAGAGATCATGACAACTCCCGAAACACTCGATTCTATTTTACTGGAAGGACTGGAAAGTTACGAACAATCCGTTAAACTGGTTCGCCATAACGATTACCTCGTAACACCCCTAGCCAGCTACTTGTTTCGATTAGGTCAACACCATTATGACCGGGGCAACTGGGAATCCGCGGAACAGATGTTCAGTCGCTCTGTTTCCGCTTACGAGGACACGTACGACGACGAGTACGAAACGCCGCCATCCATTCTGGCCGCTTGCTGGAACTTGGCTACCATCTACGAAAAAACAAATCGTCATTCTCAGAAATTACAAGCACTTGAAAAAGGCCTAAACTTTGCCAAGGAATTCGCCCGTCTCGACGAGAACTTCCTTCCCGAAATCTCCGAGTTCACGGAACGGATTGATGCCTCCCGTCATTCCACGGGACAACTATAACATCCCTCCCCTTCGAACTCGATTTCCACGGTCAGGTGATCTATGCCCGCCTCCTTCAACCGATCCACGGCATCATGTTTCACCCGGATGGCATCCGTCCGGGAAATATCATCTGCCACAATCAGGTGAGCCGAAGCGATATTCCTTTCCCCGTCTAGCGTCCACACGTGCAGGTCATGCACGTTCTTCACGTTCGGCACCTCCAGTAAAATGGCCTTTATCTTATCCTCCGGCATATGCTCTGGTGTAGCTTGCAAAAGGATTCTGAAAATTGTGTACAAATTCCGACACACGTTCGTCAGAATAAACACCCCGATACAAACCGAAAGTAGCGGATCGATAAAATACCATCCCGTGTAACGAATAATCACGCTACCGATCAACACGGCCACCCATCCCAGCACGTCCTCCAGCAAATGCAACATCACAGCCCGCTGGCTGATCGAATTTCCTTTCATCAACCGCAAGGCAGCGAACCCGTTCACGACAAGTCCCGCCACCGCCAACCACATCATCCCGGAGTAATTCACCTCCGCGGGATGAAATAGACGGGGAATCGTCTCCATGAACACGAAGATCGACCCTACCAGCAACACGATCGAATTGATTAACGCCCCCAGCGTCGAAAATCGTTTATACCCGTAAGTAAATGTCACGGTCCTCTTCTTTCTCGAATAACGTTCCAGAAAATAAGAAACCCCGATAGAAAAAGCATCCCCGAAATCATGTACCGCATCGGAAATAATAGCCACCGAATTGGTCCATATTCCCCCGACAATCTCGATAACGGCAAATCCCAGATTCAGGAAAAAAGCAATACCTAAATTCTTTGTACTCTCTCCATGAGCGTGTTGATGCCCGGTATGTGAATGATCGTGTCCCATAATTACATTCTTTAATAACAAAAATACTCATTTTACAAAAGAAAGTTTCATTCCTATCTAATAAAAATCTATCTTTGCCCCTCGAAAAAGTGGAAAGATTTGGCTGATTGCAACCACGGAAAAAAAGCGCTAAAATGCATATTTAATTCTGAATTCAACCATCCATGTACTTTCCTATAGTTTAATTTACGATAAAGAGATTGAGAGATTAAATGATTTTCGATTAAGTGATTCGTTTGTTACAACATCATTAAATCATCAAATCATTAAATCACCAAATCACTGAATCACTAAATCTAAAATGAATTATGGGATATTTATTTACATCTGAATCTGTATCGGAAGGTCACCCCGACAAAGTGGCTGACCAGATTTCCGATGCTGTACTTGACAAAATCATCGCCTTTGACCCGGATGCCAAAGTGGCTTGCGAGACATTGGTAACTACCGGGCAAACCATTGTTGCTGGGGAAATCAAAACTGAAGCGTATGTAGACGTACAACGTATCGCACGGGAAGTGATCAACCGTATCGGTTACACGAAAAGCGAATACATGTTCGACGGGAATAGCTGTGGCGTCCTGAGTGCCATTCACGAACAATCCCCCGACATCAACCGCGGCGTTGTTCGGGAAGACCCCATGGAACAAGGAGCCGGAGATCAAGGTATGATGTTCGGTTACGCTTGTAACGAAACGGACAATTACATGCCGTTATCTCTCGAGCTATCACATTTATTATTGTACGAACTGGCACAAATCCGCAAAGAAGGTCAGGAAATGACTTATTTGCGTCCGGACTCCAAATCACAGGTAACCATCGAATACGGGGACGATAATAAACCTGCCCGGATTCATACCATCGTGATCTCCACCCAACACGACGAGTTTGTCAAGGCCACGGCTCCCACCCCGGAAGTTCAGCTGGAGGCTGATGCACAAATGGTGGATCAAATACGCTGGGACATCATTAATATTTTGTTACCGAGAGTGAAACGCCAATTGCCGGAACGGGTACAGGCCCTTTTCGATGAAGATTTGATTCTTCACGTGAACCCTACCGGAAAATTCGTGATCGGTGGTCCTCACGGGGACACGGGATTAACCGGAAGAAAAATTATCGTTGACACCTACGGGGGCAAGGGAGCCCACGGGGGAGGCGCTTTTTCCGGAAAAGATCCGTCTAAAGTGGACCGTTCTGCCGCTTACGCCGCACGCCATATCGCTAAAAACATGGTCGCAGCCGGGATTGCTGACGAAATATTGATACAGATTTCATACGCCATCGGAATTGCCCGCCCCGTTGGAGTTTTCGTGAACACTTACGGAACGGCCAAGGTGAACTTGAGTGATGCCGCCATTGCCGAAAAAATCACTTCAATCTTTGACCTACGCCCGAAAGCCATCGAGGAACGCCTGAAACTCCGTAACCCGATTTATCAGGAAACGGCAAGTTACGGCCACATGGGACGTACTCCTAGAATCGTGAAAAAAGTATTCTCCTCGAATTACTGGCCAACCATCGAAAAAGAAGTAGAACTCTTCACGTGGGAAAAGCTGGACTATATCGAGAAAATCAAAGAGGCGTTTAAATAAACCTCAATGTTATAGAAACATAAAAAGAGGAAAGGCTTACTCGCAAAACAAACCATCTGCAGGTAAACCTTTCCTCTTTAAATATTATAGAATAAAATCTATTCCAGTATCTTTTGCTATTCCAGATATTCAATATCATCAATAGACAATCCGGTGGCAACAGCAATACTCTCAACAGATAATCCCATCTGTTTCAAAGAACGGGCAACCTCTAATTTACCTTTCCTCTCCCCTTCCTTCATACCTTCTATTTTTCCTTCTTTTATCCCCTCTGCCTTCCCCTCTTTTATTCCCTCGGCTATTCCCTCAGCCCGTCCTTCGGCCTTCCCCTCTTTTATCCCTTCGGCTTTTCCTTCAGCTTTTCCCTCAATCCATCCTGTTTGAATAACACTACGCTGATAACGTAATGCTTCCATGTGGCGCTCGTATTCTTTCTGTTCCGCATCACTCAACTTATCTACCCGCAAACGTTCCCTTGCCTCCCGCAAACCACTGGCGGTAACATTCTCCGCAATCTCTCCTGTCTTCAAAAACAAAATCCATTCATCCAAAGGAGTTTTGGCTAACTTATCAAACTCGTCCACGCGTAACACGTAATACTCCGGGAATAAATCTCCGGCATCATGACAAACAAACTGTTCTTGTTGTTGAACGGATAATCGCAATACATCTTTTGTATGAATTCCCCGGAACTCCGTGTACCCGTGATACACGTAATCATCTCCCTGCCCCAAATCAAAATAAACAATATTAACAGAATACACCTTCTTCACCTTAGCATAGGGATCCCCTTGATTTATATATTCCGTGATCGCCTTGGAAGTCCCGTACAACATCCGGTGGAAATAATCCAGTTCCCGGTTATTTTGGACCTCTATAATAACCAACTCGCCTTTCGAATTTTCAGCAAGCATGTCAACCCGGTTAAATTTATCATCAAACTTCTGTTGGTTGCCTTCACTCTCCAATATCCGTTCAATGTGAATCTCATCCTCTAAAAGCACGGACAAAAACCCCTCTAATACCACGAAATTAGACTTGTTACGCAATAAACGTTTTGCAGCCCAATCAAAACGAACTAAATTAGATTTTCCCATGATGCAACTTATTGTTATACATCTACAAATGTACACAAAAACTTCGACTTACACGTCTTAACAATAAAATATATTCAAAGCAATCACCTCTATCCGATAAATATCCCTAAAGCACCCCATCAAACCGGGTTGAACTAGAGACAAGGATCTTGATTGTCTCCCTGTTACCTCACGATTGCTTTACCAAACCGGAATCCGGTGTATGTTATTTTTCCTTATATCCTGTTAAAATGGCGGCAATGATCGGGCGATAATCGGGCGACAATCGGGCGATAGCGCCTAACAGTCACCCAATAATCACTCAACAGCCAAACCATTCCCATGCCCAACCCTTGATATACCCCTTTAAAGCCCAAGTAAAACCCTCTCTCCCTCCCAACAAAACGCAACATCATCCCGCACACAACGAAAAAAGGAGTGTTCCCACCCCTTTCCAATGAATTATTCCTAAAAATCTTCTTCTAAAACACGTCGGAAACTTAATCTCTTCTTCCCAAATAAATCATGATATAGTATAATAAGGTAGCCAAAGAAGAAAGAGCGGCAATCACGTAAGTATAAGCGGCCCATTTCAAAGCATCCTTAGCACTCTCCTGCGATTCGTAAGTCGTGATACCGGAGTTACGCAACCAAGCCAAAGCCCGGTGACTGGCATCAATCTCCACGGGCAGAGTGACAATACTGAACAAAGTCATCAAAGCAAACAAACAGATCCCGATCAACATTAATTCTGGAAAACGTTGTAACAACAGAATCCCTGCCAACAAAATCCATTGCACCCAATGTGACGCGAAACTCACCACCGGAACCAGAGCCGAACGTAATTGCAACATACTATACGCTTGAGCATGCTGTAAAGCGTGTCCACATTCATGGGCAGCGACAGCAGCGGCTGCCACGTTGGCACCATAATATACTTCGTGACTTAAATTAATAGTCTTGTTCGTGGGGTTGTAGTGATCCGTCAATTGTCCTTCCACGCTACCGATTTTCACGCCCTGCACCCCGTTATCCCGCAACATTTTCTCCACCACGTCACGCCCCGTCATCCCGTTAGCGGTGGGTATCTTAGAGTATTTCTTAAAACGACTTTGTAATTGATGGCTCACCAGCCAACTCAACAAAGTAAACCCGATAAATATAATCCAAATTAAAGGTAATCCTGCCATAAAATATTATAATTAAAATTCTTCTCAAAGATATACAAAAAGTACGCCATCGCCCTAGGGCTCGATATATAAAAAATACTAACACGGGCTTTCTGCATTTATTTTCGTCAAGAATGACATTCTCTATTGTTTTTTTAGAAAATCTTCACTAATTTGTAACCCTCGAATTATTCGAAGAGTTATATACGTTTACAATATTAATCTAAACCGTATTATAATGAAAACCTATAAACCTAACGAAATTAAAAACATCGCGCTCGTGGGTAGTGCCGGGTCCGGCAAAACCACGTTAGCGGAAGCTATGATGTATGAGGGCGGGGTCATCCCGCGCAGGGGTAGCATTAGTGCAAAAAACACTTCATCCGACTACCGTCCGGTAGAACAGGAATACGGATCATCAGTATTCCCGGCTGTATTGTATACAGAATGGAAGGAGCATAAGCTCAATTTCATTGACACGCCGGGAGCAGACGATTTCGTCGGAGGAGTTATCTCTGCGCTGAACGTTGTTGATACCGGAGTAATGGTTATTAACGCCGCCAGAGGTATTGAAGTTGGTACCGAAATCATCAGCCGCCATGCCAAAAGACTAAACAAACCGCTCATTTTCGTTATAAATCAGGTTGATCACGAGAAAGCAAACTTTGATCACGCGGTGGAACAGGCCAAGGCAGCTTTCGGCTCGAAAGTCGTACTAGTTCAATACCCGGTGAACCCGGGAATCGGCTTTAACCGCGTTATCGATGTCTTGAAAATGGAGATGTATCAATGGAAACCGGAAGGTGGTAAACCCGACGTACTCCCCATTCCCAAGGAAGAAGAAGAAAAAGCGAATGAATTACATAATGCGCTAATCGAGGCGGCCGCCGAAAACGACGAGGGATTGATGGAATTGTTCTTTGACAAAGGTAGTCTCACGGAAGATGAAATGCGTGCCGGAATCCGCAAAGGACTTATCGCACGGGATATGTTCCCCGTTTTCTGCGTGTCGGCAGAAAAAGATATGTGCGTGCGCCGTTTCATGGAGTTCGTGATCAACGTGGCTCCCAGTGCCGGCTCCATGCCCCCTTCCATTACGGAAGACGGGGACGAAGTTCCGTACGACGAGAAAGGCCCGACCTCTTTATATATGTTCAACACGACAGTTGAACCTCACCTAGGTGAAGTGATCTACTTCAAAGTGGCATCCGGGACTGTCCACGAGGGGGACGACCTGTACAATGTCACCAATGACGCGAAAGAACGTATCTCAACACTATATGCCGTGGCCGGGAAGAACCGGACAAAAGTGACCGAAATGATGGCCGGAGACATCGGGGCTACCGTGAAATTGAAAAACACGAATAACGGCGATACCTTGAACGAGAAAGACGTTCATTACAAGTTCGGCAAGATTCAATACCCGAATCCTCGTTTCAGAACAGCCGTCAAGGCCGTGAACACGAGCGACGAAGAAAAACTGGCGGAAGTCCTGCAACGGATTCACCAAGAAGACCCGACCTTCCTCGTGGAATATTCCAAGGAGTTGAAACAAATGATCATTTCCGGCCAGGGAGAATTCCACTTGAACACTATGAAATGGCGTATAGAGCATAACGATAAACTGGAAATCGAATTTTACCCGCCACGTATCCCGTACCGTGAAACCATCACGAAATACGCTTACGCGGACTATCGCCACAAGAAACAATCGGGTGGTGCCGGACAATTCGGTGAGGTTCATCTCGTGATCGAACCCTACACGGAAGGAATGCCCGCCCCAACCATGTACAAGATCAATGGTGTGGATAGTAAGATTTCCGTGAAAGACACCGAAGTCGTTGAACTTCCGTGGGGCGGTAAACTGGTATTCTACAACTGTATCGTGGGAGGTGTGATCGACGCTCGTTTCATGCCCGCTATCCTGAAAGGGATCATGGAAAAGATGGAAGAAGGACCGCTTACTGGGTCATACGCTCGGGATATACGTGTCAGCGTATACGACGGAAAAATGCACCCCGTGGATTCAAACGAAATCTCGTTCAAACTTGCCGGACGTCACGCTTTCAGTACGGCGTTCAAACAGGCATCCCCGAAGATTTTGGAACCGATCTACGACGTGGAAGTTCTCGTTCCGGATGAATACATGGGTGACGTCATGGGCGACCTGCAAACCCGTAGAGCAATCATCATGGGTATGGAAGCCGATTCCGGATTCCAGAAATTGATGGCTAAAGTACCGTTGAAAGAGATGCAACGCTACTCCACGGCATTGAGTTCCATCACGGGAGGACGAGCCTCTTTCACCATGAATTTCTCCGGATATGAAAAAGTACCGGCTGAGGTTCAAGACGAATTGTTGAAAGCTTACCAAGAGCAAGAAGAAGACGAATAGACAGAAAAGCAGAGAGCCGATCAATGATCGGCTTTCTTTCTTAAAGAACAACCGCAATTCAAGGACATTTTCTTATTTTTGCATCGAAATCAAAACACTCAATTTATGCACCTGTTTTACACGCCGGACATCACGACAAACGAGTACACGCTCCCGGAAGAGGAATCCAAACATTGTGTCAAAGTACTCCGCCTAGAGGTAGGAGACGAAATTTACCTTATCGACGGGAAAGGCGGTTTCTACCGCTGCGAGATTATCCAAGCACAACCGAAACGCTGTGAAGTTCGCTGTGTGGAAAAAACAGAGGAGTACGGGAAACGGGCTTTCCGCATTCATATTGCCATTGCCCCGACCAAAAATATTGAACGAATCGAATGGTTTCTGGAAAAATGCACGGAGATCGGGATTGACGAAATTACTCCCCTACTCTGCGATCACTCGGAACGCAAGGTGATCAAGGAAGATAGACTGGAGAAAGTGATTATTTCCGCCATGAAACAATCCTTGAAAGCCTATTTACCGAAACTCAACCCCTTGACTGAATTTTCCCGTTTCGTGAAAAACAATCCATCCACGTTGAAATGTATCGCTCATTGCGACAAGGGGTATAAAAAATCACTTCAAGAAATCTATCAACCCGGCCAAGATATCACTATCCTCATCGGCCCGGAGGGAGACTTTTCGGGAAATGAAATCACGCTGGCCTTAGAAAACAACTTCATACCCGTAACCCTCGGAGAAAGTCGCCTGCGAACGGAGACTGCCGGAATTGTTGCTTGCCATAGTATCAATTTTATGAATGAAAAATAAACGGGACTACATCGCGTTCGCCACTAATTCATTTTTAATTTAATGACGACATGAAAATAACAAACAATCTCGTATCCGGTTTAGGCTACCTGTTTTTAACAAGTTGCCTGTTACTACTCTTTTCCCGATGTGAAGAAAAACCTTTTGAACAAACGGGAATAATAAAAGTGATCGTTTTTGACTCTCTGAGGAAAGAAATTTTACCGGATGCGATGGTCTCCATGACAACTCAAAACTCCAATATATGCGAGATGATTCGAGATACCACCGATCTCTCCAATTCTTCTTTTATATTGAAAGCAAAGGCAAAAGGAAATCACCGGTTCTCGCTCACGGTAGCAAGAGACAACTACCAAGTTGTGTTAAGAGATGTCACCATAGCTCTCCCCGCATCGAAAAGTGATTTCAGAGACACGGTCAACGTTCTTTTGCAACCTTATTAACCTTTATCCATTTTACGGCATCCGCTATCATTAGCATCCCTTCATCCAGTTGTTGATCTTGGAGAGATAATTTTATTTCTCCCCGAGAAAGTTCATATCGTCCGGCAGGAACCCACACCCCGGGAGCATAATAATCGCCTGCCGGAAAAGGTAATTCTTCCTCGCCTCCTCCTGAATAACGGATGAGTGTTTTATTCTTATCAGCCATCATCGCCGAGAACAACACAATTTCATCCTTACTTCCATCATGGTAAAACCAATATGTTTGGTCTGCAAACTTCCACTCCAAGCTATTTAAACTAATGTTCGGGAAGTATATGAACAACTCGTATTCTCCGGGATCCTTTACCACGGCACTCCATTCCACCCTAGTCTTTCCTTTTCCCGTACTTTTACAATATAAGCTCCGAATCTCATCCCCATACGCCTTATCCGTAACACAGAGCGTCCATTTCACAGGATAGGCAAATGCGCCATATAACAAATCTACAGGATCTTTCTTTCCCTGTTTTCTCCATTGAAAGAATGCGGCATCATTATCTATAATCTTAAAACCCGGAGAATCATTATCTACAAGGATCTCTCCCGCAAAAGATTTAAAACACGATGTGTCAATCCTATCAATACCTTCTCCTCCTGTAACTTGGTCTCGGGAACCGGGGAATGTATAGTAATCCGGAAGATTCCGAGAAAAGTTCGTCCAAAGATGAAGAGGATATTTAGGCACGGGAAAACGAAAAGCTTTACTCTCACCAGCCTTTATCTCGTAATTCTTCATGAACACCCGATTTGTCCTCATTTCCGGGTCATATTCACACCCTTCCACCGTAATAATACCATCGGCATTTCCCCTGTTCCACACCTTAAACTTCGCCATAAATTTATCCTTGTCGTCAACGATCCGGCACACGCTTACATCCTTAACCACAAATGCCGGAACTCCCACGTTTTCATACATCTTTCGCGTATAAGATAAAATGTCTATCCCAAAAGCATTTTGCAATTCTCCAGCAAAACAGGAATATTCCACGTCTTGACAACAATAACGATCGTAGAAAGCCTCCATGAAACTTTTCAATTCATCCCAGGATATTTTTGTCAGAATATATCTTTGCATTTGTGCTCCCTGCATGGCGATTACTTTCTCGATCGTATTTCCCGAACCGGGATTACGAAATACATCCCGTAAACTCACATGAGACAGTAACTCTACCGCATCTATTTCCCGACTTCTCTGCCCTTGGCGAGAGAAATAGCCTGTTGTCCCGAAAAAATCCGTTTTCAACATTCGCACCATATTCCCCACCGCGGGAAACTCATCGGAAGACACAAGCAATCGATGCTCTGTTAAAAAATAATTGTTTTCTCCCTGCCAGCGTTCCTCGAGCAAAGGCCTCACAAGAGGAGTATACTTGTCAAACTCGTAATTTACAACACGCTTTAATAATGTTGACAACGTCAAACCGGATTCCCTTTTTCTAGCTCGTTCCAACACTCCATCATGATTCACCCATCCCCCGGCCCTTTCCGACTGAAATATAACCTCTGGATGTGAAACTTCCGTACCCCTTCGCCAAGGTCTTTTCAACACAGAAAAAGAAACAGGAACTTCCACCACGCACAATTTACGATATGGATAGTAGGCATAACAATTCCATTCTTCAAAGAAAGCATTTAGAACCTCCGTTTTCATCTCTTCAGAAATATGCCGAAAAACGCCTTCCAACGGATAATGCCCTTGTTTACAATAAAATTCATAAGAATGATTCCCATCGAAATACTCGTCTTTCCGATAGGGTCCCGCTACTAAAACAATTCCCAACAAATCTTGGTGATTAATAAATCGCAAAGTATCTCCCCGTTTCTCGGGAATACCCTGCGACACGATCAAACGTTCTCCGGCCTGTAACACGTCAAGCCGATAACGTGTAAAATCGCCTCGCGAGGAAAATGGGCTCTCTATATCAACTGGAGGAATCGAAACCGGATACCATAAACATTCCGGTGTCAGCAATACATAAGAATGATCCAAGAAAGCAAAACGTTTCCCCGGATTGAGAAAAATATCTCGTGAATATGGACGATCATACTCATCCTGGCTGATTTCAGGATAACAAATAGACTCGTCTATCATTCCCGCATACCGAATCTCCACGTGAATGGAATCCCCCGGATGTATTCTCGTTCCACGGATAACCAAAGCCTGATGATCTCTACTAAAAGACAAATTCGCCGTATCCGCAGTAACTTGCCTAACAGTTACCCCCGGATTCAGATAAAGGATTAGCGTGTCGATGACACGATCATGTCTATTTTCTAGCATCATGTAACTTGTCGCCGAGTATTGTTTCCCGTCTTGCCGAAACAAGATATCGTGCGACCGGGTGTTCATTTTCGGGTACTTATTATACTTTACATACGTTACCGTATATGCCGCCCTATTCTCCCTGATTAAATAAAATGGCATGATAAAACAAGTCATGAGTACAAGAACTCCCCCTAACATCACGCTCCCCCTGAATACATTTAACTTCTTACTCTCCCGATTTCCGGGTATTCTTTTCGACAACACTATTGCAAAATATATCCCGACAAAACCCAACAATACAAAAATGAATCGCTGCAATAAATAACTTCCGATGCCCGGATGCCCGATTATCGTTGAAAATAAATTAGGTACACGCAAAGCGAGGAAGTCCGCAACGCCATGATAAATTTTCCCTATCACCAATATATTCACCACTAGAAAAGACAACAAGAATAACACTCCTAAAAACTCGGATTTTATAAAACTTTTCACCAATATCGTACACCCCGTCATAAAAAGCAAAGAAGGTAACGTTAACGTGAAAAAGTAAAACAAATACAACCACACGGAACAAGGCTGCACGCTACCGAACAAGTTGATGACAAAAACAAGTAGTACAACCATCACGTTAAGTGTAGTCAACAGGTACACGACACCAAGCCCTTTCCCCCAAATATATTCTCCATTGGCTATTGGCCGCACGTCGAAAGCCTCGTTAGATGTACATTTCCTATTTCTACTCAAAAAATTCCCCGCAAGAAAGATAATGATGAAAGATTGCAAAACACTAAAAAGTACTGCATTTGCATAAGGCATTGCCGCAGGTAAAAAAATAAGCCCCTCTCGATACGAGGCGAAACGCCTCCAAGTTGTCTCCAGTTCTTCGAAAATATATCCCGATGGTGGAATCTCGTAAGATGGAACATTCAACACGCTATACACCCACAAATTAAAAAAAAGAATTATCCCTATCACGAAAAAAGATAAAATCACGAAAACCCGACTTCTAAAAAGTAGAATTCTTTCATAATGAGCCACTAGGAACAGAGAATAATAGTGCATAGATCATATCATTAATAAATAAATAACGAGATCAGACAAGAAGATCAAAGCCTAATCAAAAATAAATTCCTTTTAAGCTGTTAAAAACAATTGTTTAAAAAACATAATGAACGAAGTGGTAATATATGGGTACAACTTAAACGGGATTATATACGTGCCTGTACTCACTTCCGAATCTACAGGCATTATATGAGTTTGAGATTTATAATTGGTTTTATTCACCATAATTGTAATACTACAAGTTCCTTTTCCCGTTATTACAATCTCAAATTCTTTCACATCAAATGTACCATTGTCATTTGTTTCTACATACGTTCGAGACGGGCTCACCGTACAAACACTCGAATTACTAGATGAAACAGTTATATCGGGGATATAATCGTTAGGTCCCCGATTTACCATCACTTTCAATGTCCGAATGTCGCCTATGGCTGCCATTACTGGCAAATTCAGGACTAATATGAACAGGACTAAAAAGATTCGTAAAATACTTGACTTTTCTTTCATAATTTTAAATATTACAAGGTTTTAGACAATACTGTTAAATATCTCATCTCGTTATCAAAACGTTTTCCTAGCCGATCCTAGCACCCCGTTTCTTTAAGAAATTAAAAGTCGATATAAATTTAATAAAAAAAACGCACAAAAACAAGAAAGAGAAATTATGCACTCTAGATTAAAAACCCCGTAACCGAAAGTGTAATTCAAAAAGTAATTTATATTTTTGCATCTGGAAAAAGCGATCTTTCCATTCCAGCAAGTATACCTTAATTATTTGAAGAACTTTTATTGTGGATTTTATTAACGAATTGAACGAGAACCAACGAGAGGCCGTCGTGAACACGGATGGGCCCACGCTTGTGATTGCCGGAGCAGGATCGGGTAAAACAAGGGTATTGACATATCGTATCGCGAACCTGTTGAGCAAGGGAGTACCCGCTTACCGTATTCTCGCACTGACGTTTACCAACAAAGCCGCACGGGAGATGCAGAAACGTATTGCCACCCTCGTGGGACAAGGTAACGCTGCCAACTTATGGATGGGAACCTTTCACTCCATTTTCTCCAAAATTCTACGGGTTGAGGCCGAGCATCTCGGGTACACGTCCAATTTCACGATATATGATTCACAGGATTCGAAAAACCTAATCAAGTCTATTGTCAAGGACTTGAAACTGGACGACAAGGTGTACAAACCCAACGACGTGCTGGGACGCATCTCCATGGCCAAGAACAATCTCGTCGTGGCACAGGCATACGCCCAATCGGCAAAGATCACTTCTGCCGACCAAGCGGCCAAGAAACCCATGATCTCGGAAATATACAAGTATTACCAAGCCCGTTGCAAGCAAAGCGACGTCATGGATTTCGACGACCTTCTATTGCAAACGAATATTCTCTTCCGGGATTTTCCGGAGATACTGGAAAAATATCAGAAGAAGTTCGACTACATACTCGTGGACGAGTACCAGGACACGAACTATTCGCAGTACCTCATCATCAAAAGACTGGCAGAACAGCATAAAAACATCTGCGTGGTAGGTGATGACGCGCAAAGTATTTATTCATTCCGGGGAGCCCGCATCGAAAATATCTTGAATTTCCGAAATGATTACCCGGGCTACAAGTTGTGCAAGTTGGAACAAAATTACCGTTCCACGACCACCATCGTTGACGCGGCCAATAGCATCATCAGCCGGAACAAGGAACAAATTCCGAAAAAAACATTCTCCCAGAACGAGGAAGGAGATAAAATCCGGGTAATGAAAGCCTTATCCGACAAGGAAGAAGGTTTCCAAGTGGCACAGGAGATATTCCGTATCTCTCAGAACGAACAAGCGGAGTTCAATAATTTCGCTATTCTGTACCGGACGAACGCCCAGTCCCGTATCATGGAAGAGGCCTTACGAAAAAGAAATATACCTTATAAAATATACGGTGGACTTTCATTCTACCAACGCAAGGAGATCAAAGACTTGATAGCTTACCTGCGACTGACGATCAACCAGAATGACGAGGAAGCCTTAAAACGAATCATCAACTATCCGCGGCGAGGCATCGGGGACACCACGATCGACAAGCTGAAAGAAGTGGCACAAAAATACAACGTGAGTATCTGGACACTACTTTGCAACTTGAACAAAGTTCCGGGTATGGTTTCTGCCATGACTGCAGCCAAACTAACTCATTTTAGGCAACTAATCGAGGGATTCACCGAGATTGCCAAAGAAGAGAATGCATACGAAACAACTTATCGAGTGGCCAAAGCATCCGGTATCATAGAAGACCTTTCTTCCGATGACACGCCGGAAGGGGTGTCCCGCCGAGAAAACATACAGGAGTTACTGAATGCTGTCAAAGATTTCTGTGAAACCGCTTACAAGGAAGGTCGGGATGACAAACTCCCCGCATTTTTGGAAGGTGTTGCCCTGTTAACCGATCAGGATAGCGAGAAACCGGAAGACAATAATAAGGTGACCCTAATGACCATCCACTCCGCAAAGGGACTGGAGTTTGAAAACGTCTTTATCGTGGGCATGGAAGAAGAACTTTTCCCTGCCCAGCAAAGTGCCTATTCCCCTTCCGCTTTGGAAGAAGAGAGAAGGTTGTTTTACGTGGCACTGACCCGTGCAGAGAAAAGAGTGATCATGACCTATTCCTCTTCCCGGTACAAAAATGGTAACGTGGTCTATCCGCAACCCTCCCGGTTTATCGCAGAAATCGATCCGCACTACTTGGATGGATTTTTCACCCCGGCCCGTCCCTCCATGGGACGCTCGTTACACGGTCCCGGAATACAGGAAAAAGTGGCACGTCCTAAGATTACCCTTCAACCCAAGGTTGAAGTGCCGGACATTGACACCTCGAAATTGGTACCCATCAACGGGGAACAGATTATTCCCGACATGGTGATCTTTCACCCCAATTTTGGCCCGGGAAAGGTAATTTCCATAGATGGTTTGGGAGTAAATAAAAAGGCAAAAGTGATGTTCCCAAAGCACGGTCAAAAGGTTTTATTGTTAAAGTTTGCAAAACTTTACGTGCAAGGGCATACAAATTAATGACTTATAAACAAAAAATATTATATTTGCAGCATATTCTAATTTCTAATAGATGCGAGGGATAGATTATTCCGGTATTTTAATGTGATTTTCCGGCGTTTTCCCATAAAATAAAAAATTTTTAAGACCAAAATTATCCTGTAATGGACTATAATAGCCAAAGAAAAAAACTTATTCTTCCCGAATATGGAAGGAATATTCAAATGATGGTTGACCACCTAGCAACAATAACAGACAGAGACGAGCGTACCCGTGCTGCCAAAACAGTAATCAGCGTGATGGGAAATCTTTACCCGCACCTTCGGGACGTTCCGGATTTCCGTCATAAATTGTGGGATCACCTGATGATCATGTCAAACTTCACGCTGGACATTGATTCTCCCTACCCACTCCCGGAAAAAGATATTCTGGAAGAAAAACCGGAAAAGTTACCGTATAACAATCACCGGATCAAATACAAACACTATGGTCTTCTCACCGAGAAACTAATCGAGAAAATCAAAGAAACAGAAGACCCCGAAATCAAAAGAGTACTCACGGTGTTAACCGCCAACCACATGAAAAAATCATTCCTTACGTGGAATAAAGACTCCGTGGAAGACGATCAAATCTACAACGACATCAATACATTATACGGTGGCAATATCGAAATGCCGGAAGGAATGATCCTTTCTCACTCGAAAGACTTGTTGCAGAAGAAAAATACCAAACCCACGAATAACAACAAGCAACAGAAAAACAATAAGAAACAATTTTACAAAAAACACAACTAATAGTAGATTTTAGATTGCAAATTTTAAATTGAATGTTCTTTCAATCTAAAATCTAAAATCATCAAATCTAAAATTACTTGGGATGTTGGTAACTTTAATCTTCGGGGGAAATCAAGGGGACCGGAAAGCCTTGATCGGTGAGGCCATAACGGAAATGTCAAGCATAGGGAAGATCGAACGCTGTTCTTCCCTTTACGAAACCGCCCCGTGGGGATTCGAATCATCTGATTCTTTTTATAATCAAATTGTTACTTACGAAACAAACCTACTCCCGGAAGAAGTTTTGGATAAATGTCAGGCCACAGAACAAAAACTCGGACGAGTTCGCTCCGGTACTCAGTTCTGTTCCCGAACCATGGATATAGACATTCTTTTCTGTGATTCCCAAATCATCAACACGCCTCGCCTGACTGTTCCTCATCCCAGAATAGCACAACGTAATTTCGTACTTGCCCCCCTGAACGAAATCATGCCGGCCTTCATTCATCCGGTCAGTCACAAAACCATTGCCACTCTTCTCTCAGAATGCTCGGACACGCTAAAAGCGGAGAAGAAGTTTTAGAGTAATGTAGAATTTAAAATTTAGAATTTAGAATGAAAGAAAGCTACTCCCACAGGCTCCCTTTGCACGGGGAGGGGAGAGACGGATGCGAGAATACGCTTCAATGTAACAGTGCAGCGTGTTCTCCCCTTGTGTAAGGGGGAGTTAGAGGGGGTAGTTGGAAAGGTAAAAGATAAAAGTAGGAAATCAAGAAACGTTGGCCCCGTGCGGTTGGAATCTAAAATCTAAAATCATTACGTTCCTTAGTCAACCCGTCTGATCTCCGCACCAATCGCATTCAACTTTTCATCAATATGCTCGTAACCGCGGTCAATCTGATCGATGTTATCAATGACACTTGTCCCTTGCGCAGACAACGCCGCGATCAACAAGGCGATTCCCGCACGTATATCCGGCGACGTCATCTTGGTGGCCCGTAGTTGAGATTCATGATTTTGCCCGATAACCGTGGCCCGATGCGGATCACAAAGAATAATCTTCGCCCCCATGTCGATTAATTTGTCCACGAAGAACAAACGGCTCTCGAACATCTTCTGATGAATCAGCACACTCCCCTTTGCCTGAGTAGCAACAACAAGGAATACACTCAACAAGTCGGGCGTCAACCCCGGCCAAGGAGCATCGGCAATCGTCAGAATTGAACCATCAATAAAATCTTCTATCATGTAATGTTCCTGACGAGGAATATATAAATCATCCCCACGTTCCTCTACCCGGATTCCCAACTTACGGAACGCATCCGGAATAATACCTAACTGGGGAATAGCAACATTCTTAATCGTGATCTCCGAGCGGGTCAATGCTGCAAGTCCTATGTAACTACCCACCTCGATCATGTCGGGTAAACAACGATGCTGACACCCCCCAAGACTTTCAACCCCTTCAATCGTCAACAAATTGGAAGCAATCCCCGAAATCCGGGCTCCCATGGCATTTAACATCCTGCATAACTGTTGCACGTAAGGCTCGCAAGCAGCGTTATAGATCGTGGTCACCCCTTCCGCCAACACGGCAGCCATGATAATATTCGCCGTTCCGGTCACCGATGCCTCATCAAGTAACATATAAGTCCCCCGTAATTTCTGGGCAGAGGCCTTGTAACATCCCGAAATCGCATCATATTCGAACGTGGCTCCCAATTTCTCGAAACCAAGAAAATGGGTATCTAACCGACGACGCCCGATTTTATCCCCTCCCGGCTTGGGAACCAAACCGCAACCATGCATGGCCAACAACGGTCCCAGAATCATGATCGACCCGCGCAAACTAGCCGCTTTACTGTAAAAATCTTCTGTTTCCAAGTAATCGAAATTTATGTCGTTCGCCCGGAAAGAAAACTCACCTTTTTGAAGTCTCTCCACCTTCACTCCCATACCCCGAAGTAGATCAATCAATTTTATCACATCCAATATCTCCGGGATATTACTGATAACCACTTCTTCCCTAGTCAACAAACAAGCACAGATCACCTGTAATGCCTCATTCTTTGCTCCCTGGGGAACCAACTCACCTTTCAATCGTCTCCCACCAATAACTTCAAATTTGCTCATGTCGTATAATTAAAGAGTTACAGTTTTCGCTACAAACATTTTAGCCACGCATCGTAAGGGTAATATCTATCTCCCGAAACGTAACCGAATTCTGCACGTAAAACTATCAAAAAAACAAATGTCAACAAAATAAGTTTACAAAGTTTGTAAAATAGTGAATCGACAAAATCAATTAAAATTTTGTATGACCGGAATTATATCCATACATTTGTAAACAAGATTTACAATATAAACCATATTTTGTATCTCTAAATTTTACCCGAGATTATTAATAATTTAAAACAACACATAATGAAAAGCTTTCTGAAATACTTGTTAGCGACCATTGTCGGTATTATTATCGTACACGTTATCCTGTTTTTCGTGTTTATCGGGCTCGTCGGGGCCATAACCAGTTTCTCCAGTCCCACGATCGAGATCAAGGACAACACGATACTAAAACTATCACTGAAGACAGCAATCCCGGACAGGGCATCGGAGAACCCATTTCAGAACTTTAACTTGATGATCATGAGCCCAGAGAAACAAATCGGGCTAAATAAAATACTTGAATACATTGACAATGCCAGCAAGGATTCCCGCATCAAGGGGATTTACTTGGATCTGACAGAGATTAACTCTAATTTCGGGGCTCTCGCCACGATTGACGAAATCCGGAATGCCTTGTTGAGATTCAAAAAAAGCGGTAAATTCATTTACAGCTACACCAATCTGGGGTATTCCCAAAAGAGCTACTACTTGGCGACAGTTGCCGATAGTGTTTTCGTTAATCCCGAAACTCCGCTACTGTTAACCGGAATGAGCGCAAACATATCGTTCTACAAAGACCTTTTGAAAAAAATCGGGGTACAACCGGAAGTCATTCGTGTCGGTAAATTCAAATCAGCCGTGGAGCCTTACATCGAAACACACATGAGTGATGCCAACCGGGAACAGGCACAGACCTATTTAAGTTCTCTTTGGGGTAACATCGTGAAAGGAATTTCCGCCAGCAGAAATATCCCGGTAGAAAAGATCAATCAAATCACCGATGATTTCAAAATCTACCCGACAGAAGAATTCGTAAAAGAAGGATTTTTTGATGGAACCCTTTACGAAAACGCCATGCTCGACAAACTGCGAGAAGCATGTGGATTAACAGATGATGAAAAACTATCCCTGACAAGTTTCGAAGATTACACGAAAGCCACTTTCCCAAGCGTAAACTTTGCCGCCGACAAGATTGCGGTGATCTACGCACAAGGGAATATCGAATTCCAACAGGGACCGGAAAGTATAGGACCGGAACTGGCCACGACCATCCGGAAAGCACGTGAAGATAAAAACATCAAAGCTATCGTGTTACGTGTAAACTCCCCGGGAGGTAGCGCGCTGACTTCCGATATTATCTGGAAAGAGGTACAACTGGCCGCCCAGACTAAACCGTTCATCGCCTCCATGGGTAACGTGGCTGCGTCCGGAGGGTACTACATATCCTGTGCGGCAGACACTATCGTGGCAGACCCGACAACCCTCACAGGTTCCATCGGTATATTCGGTTTACTATTCAGCGGGGAGAAACTGATCAAAGATAAACTAGGAATCTCTTCCGACGTGGTGAAGACCAACGAACACAGTGATTTCGGTGGCGGCTACCCGTTACCCATCCCTATCAGTGATCGTCCCTTAACAGACTACGAGCGCAACGTGATGCAGACCTACATCAACCGGGGATATGACACCTTCCTCGATCGGGTAAGCCAAGGACGCCACATGACCAAAGAGGCGGTAAACGAAATCGCACAAGGACGGGTGTGGACAGGAGAGGATGCGCTGAAACTCGGATTAGTTGACGTGTTAGGCGGACTCGAAGATGCCATTGCCATCGCCGCCAACAAAGCAGGTCTGAACAATTACCAGATCACCGAACTACCGGTTGAACGCAGTCCTTTCGAAGATATTCTGATAAATTTCTCGCAAAGCATCAGAACCAGCATATTAAAATCAGAACTGGGCGATTTCTATGATACTTACCGGGAACAGAAAGAATTATTAAAAATAAAAGGCATGGTAGCCAGAATTCCTTACGATCTCACGTTTAATTAAAGCGAAATATTGTGTTGAAAAATCTCATTTTATGGCCTTTAAGCGTACTGTACGGCATCGGGGTCAGTATTCGTAACCGTTTGTTCAACTTGGGCATACTAAAGATACGGGAGTTTGACGTTCCCATTATTTGCGTGGGAAATATCACCGTGGGCGGAACGGGAAAAACCCCTCACACGGAATCCCTGATCAACGAGTTGAAAAATGATTACCGTGTAGCCTGTCTCAGCCGGGGGTATAAACGAAAGACATCTGGTTTCGTGCTGGCAACGGAAAACTCCACGGCAAACGACATCGGGGACGAACCCATGCAAATAAAGAACAAATTCCCGGAAATCACGGTAGCCGTGGATGCGGATCGAGTGCGTGGCATCAAGAAACTCATGCAACTCCCGGAAAAACCGGAAGTAATCATCTTGGATGACGGTTTTCAACACCGCTACGTGAAAGCGGACATAAACATCATGCTGATCGACTATAATCGTCCTATCTACGAGGACCATTTACTTCCCCTTGGACGTCTCCGGGAAAGTATTCACGCCAAAGACAGGGCCAATTATGTCATCGTGACCAAATGTCCTGCGAACATCTCTCCCATAGAGAAACGGATCATCCTGAAACACTTGAATTTAAAAGCCTACCAACAGCTTTTATTCACTGCCATGAGATACGGGGAACCCCGTTCGCTAGACGGGGACAGTCATCATGCGGTAACACCGAAAACGGCCATACTCTGTGTCACCGGGATTGCCCAACCGGCTCCCTACGTGGAACATTTAAAACAGATGACAGACCAGATTGATCACATCACATTCCCGGACCATCACAATTACAGTGACACGGACATAAAACATATTCTCCAAGAGTACGATAAAATCAGCTCCACGGACAAATGCATCTTCACCACGGAAAAAGATGCTGTCCGCCTCACGTTATGCGATATACCGGAAGAGATCAGGCGACAGATTTTCTATATCCCGATCGAACCGGAATTCCTGACTCCAAGAGATCAACTCATAAAAAATATATACGACTATGTTAGACAAGATACGAGAAAGTAGCAAATACTTGGCCCCCTTCGTGAAAGGAGAACACACAATTGGTATTATTCTGGGAACAGGGTTGGGAGAACTGGGAAAATCAATCGAGATCGAACACGCAATCCCGTACATGGCGATTCCTAATTTCCCCGTTTCCACAGTACAAGGACATCGGGGAGAATTGCTTATCGGGTCCTTCGGGGGTAAAAAAGTCATTGCTATGCAGGGACGTTTTCACTATTACGAGGGTTATTCAATGAAAGAAGTGACCTTCCCCGTGAGAGTGATGCACGCTCTCGGGGTAAAAACTCTTTTCGTTTCCAATGCGGCCGGGGGCGTGAACACGAATTACTTGGTTGGTGACCTGATGATCATTCGGGATCATATCAACCTATTCCCGGAACACCCGCTACGGGGTAAAAATATCGACGAACTCGGTCCCCGTTTTCCCGGAATGGCCGAGGCATATAGCAAACGCTTAATTCAACTGGCAGAAGAGGCCGGGAATAAATTAAACATTCCATTGCAAAAAGGCGTGTACGCCGGACTGCAAGGGCCATCCTTCGAAACTCCGGCAGAGTATAACTGGATTCGGGTTATCGGAGGAGACGCCGTGGGAATGTCCACCGTGCCGGAAGTCATCGTTGCCCGTCACATGAACATGGAATGTTTCGGGATGTCGGTTATCACGAACAGCACGGCCAGCGAGGAACTCATAAAAACGAACCATGCAGAAGTACAGGACGTGGGCAACCACGCTCAACCTCGAATGGGAGCTATATTCAAAGAGATTATCAGTAAACTATAAATTTTCCCCCTCACGTACAGTGAGGGGGACTCGTATATATCCCTCTATACACTCTTAGGAGTCTCGTTAATATGTAAATTCTACTTCAAGATTTTATCCACCACAAAAGAACCACTTTCCCCCATTGACTTCCCGTTGACTTTCCGTTAACTTCCCGTTGACTTCCCGTTGACTTACTAACGAGACACCAGTGAGACACCAATGCAATACACTTGAGATACCCTTCTTTAGCCTAGAAAACACAGGACACATTTAAAAAAGACTCAACTTCGACAATTCAATCATGATTTTCGCCGCACCCCGGGCATCACTTAACGCCTCGTGGTGATTTAATGCGATCCCGAAATGATCACACAAAGTATTCAATTTATAATTCGGCAAGCCTTTCACCAACTTCCGGGACAACCGGCAAGTACAAAAAGATTCAGGTAAACGGGCATACAGATCCGCCCGTTCCAAACAAGCTTTCAGCACGCTCATATCAAACCCCGCATTGTGGGCAACCAAAGCCTCCGTATCAAAGTAACGCCCGATCACGCCCCACAAATCATAAAACGAAGGAGCATCCTTCACCATCACGGGAGTAATCCCATGTATCTCGATAAACTTCTTGTTAAAATAGTAAGGTTCCGGCTTAATCAAGTGCGAAAACTCTTCCGTGATCTCCCCGTCCTGCACGACAACAATCCCGATAGAGCAAGCACTCGTCGGGTAACGGTTAGCCGTCTCGAAATCTATGGCCGTGAAATCCCGTAACATACTAAAATAATGACATTACCCACTCGACGACAGGCACCAGTATCGCCGTTGTCACTCCCATCAAACCAATTGCCAAACCACTAATAGCTCCTTCCAACGCGCCCAACTCCATTGCCCTAGCAGTACCCAACCCGTGAGCCGCGGCACCAAGAGATAATCCCCGGGCAATCTTACTATCAATGTTCAACTTGTTCAACACGAAAGGCCCCACGATTCCCCCGAATATCCCCACCACGATAACAATTACCGCCGCAATGGCAGGAATGCCACCCGCTTTCTCGGCCACCCCCATTGCTATCGGGGTCGTCACGGACTTCGGCTCCAATGTCGCTATCAACACGTGGTCCGCCCCCATCCAACGAGCAATACAAATCACACTCACGATTCCCACCAAACTCCCGACAAAGATAGAAGTCATGATCGACACCGCATTACTCTTCATGTATTCCACCTGTTCCCACAACACGTAGCCCAAGGCCACGACAGAAGGTCCCAGCAGGAAATTAATCATCCGGCTCCCTTGCTGGAAAGATTCATACGGCATCCCGATCACACTCATCACCGCCACTAACGCCGGAATAGAAACTAACAAAGGATGTAACAGCGCCAACTTCGTTTTCCGGTATAGCCAAAGCGCAGCCAAGTATACCCCGGCTACCAACGTTATTACAAATATCTCTGACGAAATAATAGACTGCATTTTCCTACAAATTAATTCGTTTTACCATGTGCCCGATGATCCTCTTGCCATTGTTGCAAAACCGCCACCACGATCAAAACCAACAAAGTCGTCACCGTCCCCACCACCAACACGATGTCCCAGTAACGGGACAATACATCCATGGACGTGATAATCCCCACTCCCGCCGGGAGAAAGAAAAACGCCATATTATCACAAAGAAAACGAGCCACCGGACGCACTCTCTCCGGTCGGACCCAACGCATGGATAATGCCAAAAACAAAAACATCATCCCCAACACGCTCCCCGGCACAAAACCGTTCACCAACCAAGCGCAACATTCACCCAGTAAATAAAAAGCCATAATAATAAAAATTCCTCCTAACATTCCATCTATATATTTAACATGATTCCCGCCCCGAATCGTCCCGTGTTTCCCCGGTCCCCTCGATAAGAAAAAAAACGATCATGATGACAGACGGTACAAATTCCCGCCACTTCAATACGAATATCCTCCACCCCCACTTGCCGTAATTGACAACGATTAGCCTCCCACAAATTCAACAGATACTTCCCGGCCTGTTTCCCCGGTTCGATCAATCCCGTCAGGTCTCCCAACCCCTCACGTGCCGCCTCCACGACTTCTTCCCCGACCTCAAAACAACAGGGTCCGATAGAAGGTCCTATCCCGACAATCACATCCCGGGGTTCACATCCAAACTCCTCCCGCATCCGCTCTACGGTCTTCGCTGTAATTCCTCCCACCGTACCTCGCCATCCCGCATGAACAGCAGCAATAACCTGTACCCGGGGATCGTACATCAAAACAGGAACACAATCGGCAGCAAGCACCATCAGACAAACACCCGTTTCTCTCGTAATCAAAGCATCTGTCGAAGATAAGCGAGTCGCTTTCTCCCGTCCTCCCCGACCACGTTGCGACCGGGTCACGACTTCTACGTGAGTGGTATGTTTTTGTTCTCCCAAAATAAAATCATCCACACCACAACCAACAGCCTCCGCCAGCAACATCCGGTTAGTCAACACCCGTTCATCCCGGTCCTCATCCATGAATCCCAAGTTCAACGCGGCTTGCCCGCCGACACTAACGCCACCTTCCCTTCCCGACACGAAATGAATTAATCCCGGAAAATCCCGTAATCCCAAGAACTGGTAGAACGTAACTTTATCTCTCTCAACCCTAATCATATTTATTCGTTCTTTTGAGCGCACAAAGATACAACATTCCAAACAAAATTGTCAACATAAATCGTCTTGTCACAAATAACCATAAAAAAATAAACCCCCGTTTTGTTTACACGTATCATCGATAAAAAAGAACGATTATGTGGCAAGAACTATGTAAAACCCGCGAAGAATACCTCGAAAGAGCGAAACTGGACACGAAAGGCTATTCGCCCCGACGGTCGGAAACGTTACTCTACGAGATTGCCCGCCTAGACGGCATGGACATTAAAAAACAAGACTTTTTCAATATCCTGAACGATATTGAGATCTCACCCAAAGTAACACGAGAAGACACGCACCGGATAAAAGACCTGAGCAACGCATTCCTTTACCTTGTTAAATGCGCACAACAACGCAAAAGGTTCTCGCTCGACTTCGTACGGGAAGTCAGCGCAAAAGTGATGCAACACACGGGCAAAGAGGTGTACACGACGATCGGCGGTTACGATACCTCGCTGGGCGATTTCCGGCTGGGAGAAGAGTACTATGAAGAGGGTATCCTCGCTAATTATGCCCAGATCCCGGATATGCTGGAACAACTGTGTAAAGAGACAAATGAAAAGTTGGGGAACGTTCACGACATACTGACCGTGAAACTTGCCGCAGATTTTCACTATCGCTTCATGCACATAAAACCTTTCGGAGCCGGGAATATTACCGTCGGCCTCCTGATGATGAACTATATCCAGATGATGTTCAGGGAACCGCTCATCCTCATCCCGGGAGAAGACAAGGCAAAATATCTCGCTGCCATAAAAATGCAGAAGGACACCCCAACGCCCGAAACATTCGAACGTTTCGTGGGTGAGGAATTACTTTCCCAGCTTCGCAAAGAAGTCACCCCGCGGAAATAATATTATCCATTTCCCAATGCCGGAAGTATGTTCTGACAAGCATAAACTCCGGCATCACTTTTTAATCCAGAAACTTCCCTCTCTACTATAACTCGTGAATTTCAACCCTTTTCGCCAGACTTTTCTCGCCCTCAATTAAAAAAGTCTCTGAAATTCTTTGTGATTTATAATGAATCAACTATCTTTGCTGCCCGTTAAACCAAGGAACAATTTTAAAATTATATACGAAATGAAAAAGGGCATACATCCTGAAAATTACAGATTAGTAGCGTTTAAAGATATGTCTAATGGAACGACTACAATCACCAAGTCTACTGCCGCAACGAAGGAGACTATCGAGATCGACGGAGTTGAATATCCATTAGTAAAGATGGAAATCTCCAACTCTTCACACCCGTTCTATACCGGTAAAATTAAACTGATCGACACTGCAGGACGTGTTGACAAGTTCATGAACCGTTACAAGAACCACATGGAAAACAGAAAGAAATAATTTTTCTGATATAATACAAAAAGAGGAGATTCTAAGAATCTCCTCTTTTTGTATGGTCACAAGTTGCAGGTTGAACCTTCGGTTATGCAAGTTACAGGTTAAAAATGTAATCCTTAACCTATAACTTACCTATTTTTATCGTTCGGGATCAGCAAAAACATGCTCTATAATCCGGCGATCAACATCATGAAACGTCTTGTTCCGGCGTTTCATGACAGCCTCAGCCGTGGAAACGAACTGATTCATTTTATGCTCCGTAAACCCACTGGCTCCACCCCATGAGAAAGAAGGAACAAAATTCCGAGGAAAATCCGAACCGAAAATATTGGTCCCCACACCGATCACTGTTCCGGTGTTAATCATGGTGGAAATACCCAGTTTTGCATGGTCACCCATGATCAGACCGCAGAATTGAAGTCCGGTCCGACGGAAATGCTTGGTCTCGTAATCCCATAACTTCACCTCCACGTAAGTGTTCTTCAGATTAGAATTATTCGTTCCGGCACCAATGTTACACCATTCGCCCAGCACGGAATTCCCGAGAAAACCGTCATGCGCCTTATTCGAATAGCCAATCATCACGACGTTATTGACCTCTCCCCCACATTTGCAATACGGCCCGAGGGTCGTCGCCCCGTACACCTTGGCTCCCATCGTCAGCACCGAATGTTCACACATGGCCAATGGTCCCCGCACCAAAACACCTTCCATAATCTCGGCATCTTTACCGATATACACCGGACCACCCTCCGTGTTAATTACCGCACAACGTACAACAGCCCCCTCTTCGACGAAAACGGGATGTTCTCCATACACCTGCACGCAACTATTCAACGGGGTACTCTCACGTCCTTCCGTGATCAATCGGAAATCAACCTCCAATTCTTGGGCATTCAGTGAAAACAAATGGTAAGGATAAACAACACGGGTAAACACTCCCGTGTATTCTTTACGTGTAAAATCGGGTATCGTCACTGGATCAAAGGTTGCAACGTCCTGTTTACCCATTCGCACGGCGATCAGACAATCACCCTGTAATAACATCTCTCCAGCCTGCAAAGACTTGATTTCCTGAATCAATTCATCATTCGGGCATACCGAACTATTGATAAGCAAATTATCGTCTTCCACAGACAACGGGAACTTTTCCTGAAGGTAATCTTTGGTCAGATATGCAACCTTATCCCCAAACCGCTTTTCCCACTTTTCCCGGATCGTGAGAATTCCAACCCTCAATTCAGAAATCGGACGAGTAAAAGTCAAGGGCCTTAAAGTACCCCAACTTTTATCATCAAACAAAATTATTTTCATTGTGTGTTTTATATTTGCACACAAAAGTAACAAATGCATCATATTTCACAAAAAAATCTTTGGCATAGGAATTGTCCTATTATGTAGTGGTTTATTTTTCAGCGCCTTTTTGTCAAAATGTCAGTTTTTGAAACAAGGCTAACTACGGGAAAACCGGAAATAAACCAAATGTGGAAAAGTTTAAAACAATAGAGATAAGGAGATCATAATGAATAAAATAGATTTAAAAGATATTTTACAAGAAAACTTGGCGGACGATAATCAAGATTATTTATCCATCCTTGGAGACGAGAAGGAGATGCTCAACGACCACACGGATATTCCTGACACTCTGCCAATTTTACCGCTACGGAACACAGTTCTGTTCCCCGGTGTCATAATTCCTATAAATATTGGTAGGGAAAAGTCACTGAAACTCATCCGGTACGTGTATAAAAGCAGCGTACCCTTCGGTGTTATTGCCCAGAGAGACACCAACACGGAAAATCCCAAACTGGAAGACCTATACACGATAGGTACAGTTGCCACCGTCTTGAAGATATTGGAAATGCCGGATGGAACAACGACGGCTATCATACAAGGCAAAAAGAGATTCGAACTTGATGATATCCTGTACGATGAACCCTATCACGTGGGAAAAATCATTGTTAAACAAGAGGACACGATCACGGAAGAAGATCAAGAGTACAATGCTATCGGAGAGGCTTTAAAAGACATGGCCTTGAAGATTGTAAAATATTCCAGCAACATCCCGAACGAGGCAGGATTCGCCTTGAAAAACATCGAGAGCATGTTATTCCTGATCAATTTCATTTCTTCGAACACGGATATTGACTACCGGAATAAACAGGAATTACTGGAAATTGACATCCTGAAAGAACGGGCAACTAAATTACTGGAACTTTTGGGCAAACAGGTCAAAATACTGGAACTCAAAGAGGACATCCAGAAAAAAGTGAAAGTCGATCTGGATAAACAGCAACGGGAATACCTACTCCACCAGCAGATGAAGACTATTCAGAACGAACTGGGAACTAACCCGGTGGATGAAGATCTTCAAGAACTGGAAGAGGCAGCCAAAAAGAAGAAGTGGGGAAAGAACGTACAGGAAATTTTTGAAAAGGAACTTCAAAAACTAAAACGCCAAAATCCCTCCACCCCGGACTATTCCGTGCAATTCAATTACGTGAAAGAATTGACAGAGTTACCTTGGGAACATTATTCCGAAGACAATTTCGACTTGAAGAAAGCCTCCGAGATTCTGGATGCCGATCATTACGGACTGGATAAAGTGAAAGAGCGAATTCTCGAATACCTCGCCGTACTGAAACTGAAAGGAGATATGAAATCTCCAATTCTATGCCTGTACGGCCCTCCGGGAGTCGGTAAAACCTCTTTGGGAAAATCTGTCGCACGGGCCCTTAACCGAGAGTTCGTACGTATGTCATTGGGAGGCTTACACGATGAATCCGAAATCCGGGGACACCGTCGTACCTATATTGGAGCCATGCCCGGACGAATCATCCAAAGTATCAAGAAAGCCGGCACGTCAAACCCCGTGTTCATACTGGACGAGATTGACAAAGTAGGTCAGGATTTCCGGGGTGACCCGCAGTCCGCCCTGTTGGAGGTTCTTGATCCGGAACAGAACACGACCTTCCATGATAACTACCTTGATATTGACTATGATTTATCGAAAGTCATGTTTATCGCTACGGCAAACGATATTTCAACGATTGCCCCCCCACTAAGGGATCGCATGGAAATGATCGAAGTAAGCGGTTATCTCATGGAAGAAAAAATAGAGATTGCCAAACGGCATTTGATACCCAGACAATTGGTGAATCACGGGTTAAAAACAGAACAAATCGAGTTCACGGATGATATATTAAATTTCATCATCGACAAATACACCCGAGAATCGGGAGTACGGGGATTGGATAAGACTTTGGCAAAGATCATGCGTCAAGTGGCAAAGCACGTGGCTCTGGACTCGTCTTTCACGATTAAACCGACAAAAACAACCGTGGAAGAATACCTAGGTACCCCTATCTTTACCCGGGAAGAATACCAAGGTAACGAATTACCCGGAGTGGTTACCGGCTTGGCATGGACAGCCGTGGGCGGTGAAATTCTTTACGTGGAATCGAGTATCAGCAAGGGCAAAGGCGCCCTAACCATGACAGGGAGCCTCGGTGATGTGATGAAAGAATCTGCCACCTTGGCATTAGAATACATTAAATCGCACGCCGAAGAACTAGGCATCCAGCCCTCAGCCGTGGAAGAACACAATATCCACATTCACGTGCCGGCAGGTGCCGTACCGAAGGATGGTCCCTCGGCGGGTATCACCATGGTCACCTCGTTAGCCTCATCGCTAACCGGAAGAAAGGTAAAGAAAGCCCTCGCCATGACCGGAGAAATCACGTTGAGAGGTAAAGTTCTCCCCGTGGGAGGCATCCGGGAGAAGATCCTAGCTGCCAAACGTGCCGGAATCAAAGAAATCATCCTTTGCAGGGAAAACAAAAAAGACATTGACGAGATTAAAAAAGAATATGTCAAAGGCATTAAATTCCACTTCGTTGACCACATTCGGGAAGTATTGGACATTGCCTTGATCTAAAAGGAATCTACCCATTTTGAAGTGCATCTTAAAAAACAAGTTTCATTTTTAAGATGCACTTCGTTTTTTTTCCCCCTCACATGATGACACTATCTATTTTAGACTATCTAAAATAGATAGTCTAAAATAGATAGTATTAGAATTAATTCGTATCTTTGTAGGAAATAATAGAAGTCATGGAAAAAATTATAAATCCCTTTTTAATAAAAGGATATGCAGGCAAAGAGCTGTTTTGCGACCGGGAACAAGAACTTGACATTTTATACAAAAACGTATGTAATGGAGTTGATACAACACTTATATCCCCTCGAAGAATAGGTAAAACCGGCTTGATTCTACGTTTTTTCGATTATTTGAAGGAGAAAGCATGGGGGGAATGCGTGTACGTGGATATTTATGCATCCCGCAACCTAGAAGATCTTGTCCGCTTATTGGCAGAAGCCATATTGCTAAAATTTCCGGAGAAAACAAACATCGGAAAACGTTTCATGACTTTTTTGAAAGGATTACGCCCACTGATCGGCTACGACGCATTGACAGGGGAACCACAAGTACAAATCGTGTATCAAATGGCACAGGAAAAAGAGAACACGTTAAAAGGTGTTCTTGATTTCTTAGACAGCCAAAATGTGAATATCGTGTTGGCAATTGACGAGTTCCAACAGATAACGGAATACCCCGAACAAAACATGGAAGCTTTATTGCGAACATATATACAACAACTTAAAAATATACGATTCATTTTTAGCGGAAGCCAGCGGGCAATGATGTTGGAAATATTCTCGAATGCCAACCGACCTTTCTTTGCCAGTACACAATACCTCGCTATAGAAAAAATCCAGCAGGACGTGTATGCTACGTTCATTACTGATTTATTTGAACGTTACGGAAAACAAATAGACCCGAATTGTGTTGCAGAAATTCTCAACTGGAGCAGAAGGCATACATTTTACACGCAAAGTTTATGTAACCGAATTTTTGCCATGGGTACATCCCACGTGACAACAGAACAAGTAAAATGGGCTTGCTCTGATCTATTGGAACGTAATGAACCTGTTTTCTTGCAATATCGTCAACTATTGACTCCAATTCAGTGGAATTTTTTAATTGCCATTGCCAAAGAACACGAAGTCAAACAAATCTCAGCACAATATTTTATCAGTAAATATGGAATCGGTTCACCCGCCAATGCAAGACGATTGGCAAAAGCAATGATCGAAAAAGAGTTAGTTCTCGAAACCGTGGATAAAACTGGGGTGACGTACCAAGTCTATGATGTATTTTTTTCAAGATGGTTAGAACGTGAATATTAATTGTTGTGACCGAACAGCCCTAGTGAATTATAAATAAAATAGTAGTGAGCAAAAGATAATGCATACTAATAATCAAGTAATTACTTTTGCTTATTAGTTTTACCTATCCATATATAGAATAATTCAATTGAATTTCTTGTTTTAATAAAAATAAATGATATATTTTTGTATCGAGAAAATAAAAACAAGAATCAATTATAAAAATAAAAAACAATGGAACCAATTATCAATTCACAACTTCCTGAGTTCAAAGTTCAGGCATTTCACAACGGAGAGTTCAAAACAGTAAGTAACGAAGACGTAAAAGGCAAGTGGGCGATCTTCTTTTTCTATCCCGCGGACTTTACCTTCGTTTGCCCGACCGAATTGGTTGACGTGGCAGAGAAATACGAACAATTCAAAGCCATGGGAGTAGAAGTTTACTCTGTAAGCACGGATTCTCATTTTGTACACAAAGCATGGCATGATGCCTCTGAAAGCATTCGCAAAATCAAATACCCGATGTTGGCTGACCCGACCGGAGTATTGAGCCGTGCCTTCGGGGTGATGATCGAGGAAGACGGGATGGCTTATCGCGGAACATTCGTGGTAAACCCGGAAGGAAAGATTAAAATTGCAGAAATCCACGACAACAACATCGGACGTAACGCTGACGAATTACTTCGAAAAGTTGAGGCCGCTCAATTCGTGGCAGAACATCCGAACGAAGTTTGCCCAGCAAAATGGAAAAAAGGTGCAAACACACTGAAACCGAGCATTGATTTGGTTGGTAAAATTTAAATAGTTCAAAGTTTAGAGTTTAGAATTTAAAGTGAAAAACATTCTAAACTCTAATTTTTTACCCTTTAACCTCTAAACTTCATTTATATGCTAGATACCTCTTTAAAAGACCAACTTAAAAATATTTTCGCCGTTTTAGAGGCTCAATACACGTTGGACATCGCCGTGGCTCCTCAACACGAAAGTCGTCAGGAATTAACGGAAATGTTGGCTGACGTGGCAGAATGTTCAGATAAAATATCTTGCCGGATTAAAGAGGGAAAAGAACTGGAATTCTCTTTACTGAAAAACGGAGAACCCACAGGCATCAAATTCCGGGGAGTCCCCAACGGACACGAGTTCACCTCCCTCCTACTTGCCATCATGAATGCAGACGGGAAAGGGAAGAATTTTCCGGATGAGACCATCTGCAACCGGGTGAAAGCATTGAAAGGTCCCATACACCTGACAACTTACGTATCTTTAACTTGTACCAACTGTCCGGATGTCGTACAAGCGCTGAATGCCATGGCTACTTTAAACCCGCAAATCCATCACGAAATGGTCGACGGGGCAATCTACCAAGATGAAGTAGAAAAATTAAAGATACAAGGAGTACCTTCCGTGTTCGCGGATGGAAAACTCATCCATGTCGGAAGAGGGGAATTCGGTGAATTATTAAACAAACTTGAGGCTCAATACGGAATAGAAGAAAACACGTTAGAGGTAAAAGAAAAAAGTTATGATGTCATCGTTCTAGGAGGAGGACCGGCAGGATCGGCAGCCGCCATTTACTCCGCACGCAAGGGTTTGAACGTGGCCGTCATAGCGGAACGTATCGGGGGACAAGTCAAAGAAACCGTGGGGATTGAAAACCTGATTTCCGTACCGGAAACAACAGGTAATCAATTGGCAGACAATTTACGGACACATTTACAATGTTACCCGATTGACCTGCTGGAACATCGGCAGATTGAAAAAATAGCATTAGAGGATAAACAAAAAATACTTTCCACTGCTACCGGGGAGAAATTCTCCGCACCGGCTGTTATCGTAGCTACCGGAGCCAGTTGGAGAAAACTGAACGTATCAGGTGAGGCCGAGTATATCGGTAGAGGCGTCGCGTTCTGCCCGCATTGTGACGGGCCATTCTACAAAGGCAAACACGTTGCAGTTGTAGGAGGGGGCAATTCAGGGATAGAAGCTGCCATTGATTTGGCAGGAATATGTTCAAAAGTTACCGTATTGGAATTTTTGGACAATTTAAAGGCCGATCAAGTGTTACAGGAAAAACTAAAAAGCTTACCCAACGTGGAAGTCTTTGTCAATTCGCAAACACTTGAAGTTATCGGCAACGGGGATAAGGTAACAGGCATCCGGGTAAAAGACCGGACCACCGAAGAGGTTCGTACCATTGAATTGGACGGAATTTTCGTTCAGATCGGTTTAATGCCTAATAGCGGCGTTTTCCGGGAAGTCGTCGACACGAATCGAATGGGAGAAATCGCCATCGACACGTATTGCCGCACAAATATTCCGGGAATCTATGCCGCGGGAGATGTCTCCACCGTTCCCTACAAACAAATCATCATCGCCATGGGAGAAGGAGCAAAAGCCGCACTTTCTGCTTTTGAGGATCGGATGCGAGGGGTGATTTGAACTAAAAGATAAAAGTTAAAAACTAGAAGTTAACCACACTTCTAGTTTTTTTTATTTTCATCTTCCAAGCCTTTGGTCAATGACTTGACCAGTTTATACTTATTAAAGAATTCCCTCAATATTACCCGCAAAACCGTATACCCCGGTATCGCCAAGATCATTCCCGGTATACCTGCCAGATTTCCCGCAATCAGTATCACCAAAAAGATCTCCATCGGGTGAGCGTGAACACTATTCCCGTAAATTAAAGGCTGTAACACCACGTTATCAATCAACTGGGTAATAATGAAAACGATACTCATGTATATCAACAAGGGAAATACCACCGTGTAGAAATCGACATCCACATTCGTCGCGATCCCGACAGACAATCCGAAAGCCGCCCCGATCAGAGGCCCGATATAAGGAATTACATTCGTAATTCCCGTGATCAAACCAATCAGCACCGCATTATTAAACGGTAGCCCCACGATCGTCAATCCCAGTATATTCAAACCCATCACGATCAGCACCTCGAAGGTAATCCCGATAAAATAACGCATCAGTAATTTTTGAATCGAATCCAGCGCATTCCCCACGCCTTCCCCGTAACGTGTCGGCACGATGGTCAACAACATCCGGTAAAATAACTTGCTATCCTTCAGGAAAAAGAATGCCATAAACGTCACGGAAAACAAGGCTATAAAAATACTACTGATCGTACCTGCCAAAGAACCGAATATATTTTGAATCTGCGTGACATCCACCACCGACTTCAAGTTCGTCACGATATATTCCTTCACGTCCTGATCCGATTCAAGAATGCCAAACCGTTTCAACCCCTGCTCCAAATCGGCCAAAGGATCTTCCAGCTTGTTCACGATATTCGTGATACTAATATCACTCAACGACTGAAATTCTTGGCTCACTAACGGGATCACCGTGTAAAAGAAAAGGATAAATACCACCCAAATACAAATCAGAGCTATCGCGGCTCGCAAACCTCCCGGTATATGATACCCCTTAATTTCCAAGCGCTCCAAACAATTCATCACCGGTCGCCCTAAAAAAGAGATGATCACGGCAATCAAGATATAAGCTATTATAGAAGAAAAATACCAACACAAAAATCCCACGACCGCCAAAGCGAACCCTCCCAGACAATATTTTCCTATATTATTCATAATTCAATCTTTACAAAGTAACAAACAACTCTCCGTTTACGACAAAAGCAACTTGACGTTACACATTTCTTACTTCAAAAATAGATAAATAAATTTATTCTATTAACACATAGGTATTATTTATGCAAAAAAAACATGGAAATCAAGAAAACATTTTTATCTTTGATTACGTTCTTTAATGGATAAATAACAAAATAAAGTCGTGTATGCTAAGAAAAGCTTGGGATCTATATTACGACGGATTCAGGAATATGCCCCGGTGGGGAAGAACTCTTTGGCTTATTATCATTATTAAGCTATGTATCATGTTTTTAGTCTTTAAACTTTGGTTAATGCCCAATTACTTGAACTCCCACTACGACAGTGCCGAGGAGAAAAGTAATCATGTTTTTGAAGAATTAACAACAAAACCTTAATATTATGCTTCTTGATCTGACAACAACCACTCTGGTGGAGTGGTCACGATGGCAATTCGCCATGACAGCAATCTACCATTACATGTTTGTACCCCTGACTTTGGGATTGGCCCTGATGCTCGCCATCATGGAAACCATGTGGGTAAAAACGGGTGATCAAAGTTGGCTGAATGCCACTAAATTCTGGATGAAACTGTTCGGTATTAATTTTGCCATCGGCGTGGCTACCGGATTAATTCTGGAATTCCAGTTCGGTACAAACTGGTCAAACTACTCTTGGTTCGTGGGGGATATTTTCGGCGCCCCGCTAGCCATTGAAGGAATTATAGCGTTCTTCTTAGAATCCACCTTCGTGGCTGTCATGTTCTTTGGCTGGAATAAAGTAAGCAAACGCTTCCATCTGGTTTCAACTTGGATGGTATTTGTCGGGGCAAACATTTCAGCTCTATGGATTCTGGTTGCCAATGCTTGGATGCAAAATCCTGTCGGCATGGAATTTAACCCACTGACAGCCAGAAATGAAATGGATGATTTTTGGGCAATTCTCTTCTCTCCCACCGCGATCAGTAAATTTACCCACACGGTAACTTCGGCCTACACGCTGTCGGCCTGTTTCGTGGTAGGAGTGAGCTCATGGTTCATCCTGAAGAAAAGGAATCTTGAATTCGCTCGTAAGAGTATCATGCTCGCCTCCGTGTTCGGGTTAATCAGTATTCTGCTCACCATGTACACGGGAGACTCCAGCGCACAGGATGTAACTAAGACACAACCCATGAAATTTGCCGCCATGGAAGGTCTGAACGAGGGTGGTAACGGGGTTGAATTCACCGTAATCGGTATTCCGACAAACGATCCGTCATTACCGACACCCAAGATGAAAAAAATGGAATACGCGATCCATGTTCCCAAAATGCTTTCCTTCTTGGGGTATCATGATTTCAATGCCTATATTCCCGGTATTCAAAATATTTTAGATGGTTACACCTCTCAAGAAGGTATCACCTATCCCTCTTTGGAACAACGTATGGCTAACGGCCGCACCGCCATCGATGCCTTGAAAACATATAAGCAAGCCGTCAAGGACGAAAACCATCCCCTTGCCGACAGCACGTTACAAGTCTTTAAAGCCAACTATTCCGACTTCGGGTACGGCTACTTGTCATCCCCGTATGACGTCATACCTCACGTGCCACTCGTATTCTTCAGTTTCCGAATCATGGTCGGCTTGGGTATGTTATTCACACTTCTATTCATTCTTTCCCTGTGGTATGCAAAGAAGAGAAAATTCGAGAAATTCAAACTCATTCCTTACTTGGCTCTTGTCTGCGTTCCCTTGGCTTACGTCGCTTCCCAATGCGGTTGGATCGTGGCAGAAGTTGGTCGCCAACCTTGGGTCGTACAGGATCTGATGCCCACGAATGTTGCCGTTACCAAAATAGCGTCCGACTGGGTAATCACCACTTTCTGGATGTTTGCCATACTTTTCACCATCCTGCTAATTGCAGAACTGAAAATTATGTTCCACCAGATAAAAAAGGGACCGGAAAATCATTAAAATCTAAAATCATAAATCACAAATCGCAAATGAATATGGAATTTCTTCAACATTATTGGTGGATTTTAATATCATTACTTGGCGGATTGCTCGTATTCCTGCTGTTCGTGCAAGGAGGACAAACACTATTATATACCATTGCCAAGACTGACGATGAACGCAATCTGTTGGTCAATAGTTTAGGACGTAAGTGGGAATTCACGTTCACGACATTAGTCGTGTTCGGGGGAGCATTTTTTGCCAGTTTCCCGCTATTCTATTCAACCAGTTTCGGGGGAGCTTACCTCGCTTGGATGGTCGTATTGTTCTGTTTCGTGATGCAGGCCGTTTCCTACGAGTATCGCCGGAAAGCCGGAAACCTGCTCGGGGAAAAGACCTACAATATATTCCTGATCATTAACGGGGTCATCGGCACCATCTGTATCGGTGCCGTTGTCGGCTCTTTCTTCACGGGTAACCCGTTTAAACTAGGAGAAATGAATGATGTTACATGGATGAGTCCATGGAGAGGTATCGAGGTGCTGTTCAATGTCGCAAACCTCTGTCTGGGTCTAGCCATTTTCTTCTTGGCCCGTACATTAGCCTCCCTCTATTTTATGAATAACATCAAACATGACGTGATCTACGAGAGAAGTAAAAAACAAGTATTATACAACTCCATCCCGTTCGTGATACTCCTACTCGCCTTCCTAGCCATCATCTTACTGGGTAAAGGCTATGCGATCATGGAAGATAAGAGCATCCAACTCGTCCCGTACAAATATTTCCACAACCTGCTGGAAATGCCTTTGAACACGCTTATTTTATTGATCGGTGTTATCGGAGTTTTATTCGGAATCATCCAATCCATCTTGAAACCCCATTGGAGAAAAGGGATTTGGTTTTCCGGAATCGGAATCGTCTTGGCTGTAATCGCCTTGTTTATCGTGGCAGGATTCAATAACACGGCATTCTACCCGTCATACACGGATCTCAATTCGTCATTGACCATTTACAATGCCTCATCCTCCCTCTACACGTTGAAAACCATGGCATACGTGTCTCTGGCCTCCCCGATCGTGCTGGCCTATATATTCTACGCTTGGCGAGCTCTCAACAAAAAACAGATTGATATACAGGATGTGAAAGACGACCACCATGCATATTAAGATAAAAACTTTTATCTTTCTTCTTATATGTAAAAAAGGGCTGTTTCCAGCCCTTTTTTACATATAAGAAGAATTGTCCCAACAATGGGTACAAAGCTCCTCCTTCGGCAATCCGATTGCCTTCACAATATCTTCCAGACGTTGAAACTTCAATGAATCCAACTGTAAATGTTGAGCCATCACGTCCAGCATCTTCTTGTACTTCTCCGAATCGGGATCGGTATATGGTTTCAATATCTCTTCCGTCAAATCGGAGGTACCTTCCAAATCCCGGATCACCCGACGGGTAAACAAGTCAAAATTAGAACGGGAAGAGGAAAAATTCAAGAACGCACAAGGATAAACCAGAGGCGGACAAGCAATCCGCATATGCACCTCTTTTACCCCGCATTCCTTCAATTTCACCACGTTATCCTTCAACTGGGTTCCCCGCACGATCGAATCATCTAGAAATAGAATCCGGGCATCCCGTGTAAATGCCTCGTTAGGCAACAATTTCATCTTGGCCACCAAATCCCGCATCGCCTGATTCTGTGGCATAAAACTACGGGGCCATGTCGGCGTGTACTTCACGAACGGACGCTTGTACGGCAGGCAACGGGCATTCGAGTAACCAATCGCGTGACCGACTCCCGAATCGGGTATTCCCGCCACGTAATCCACCTTCACATCATCCCGTTCGGCAATAGCCGCTCCACAACGATAACGGGCATCTTCCACGTTAATCCCCTCGTAATAAGAAGAAGGGTAACCGTAATATACCCACAAGAAAGAACAAATCTGTTTCTTGCATCCCGGAGTCGTCACTTGCGTGATCCCATCCCGGGTAATCTGCAAAGCCTCCCGCGGCTGAATATCCCGCACAATCGTGTATCCCAGATTCGTGAACGAAGAACTCTCGCTGGCCACCACGTATCCATGCTCGTTTTTCCCCAAGATAATCGGCGTACGACCATATTTATCCCGAGCCGCATAAATCCCCGTCTCCGTTAGGATCAAAAAGGAGCAAGACCCCTTGACCTTGTTATACACGTTCTCGATTCCCTCCTTAAACGTATTCCCAGCATTAATCAACATGGCCACCGCCTCTGTCGGGTTCACCGTCGAACTCGACAATTCGGCAAAATGCTTTCGTTCCTTCAGAAACTCATCCACAATCTCGTCCAAGTTAGCCAAACGCCCTACCACCACGACAGCGAACCGTCCTAAATGCGAGGTCACCGTGATGGGCTGTGATTCCATATCACTGATCACCCCGATTCCCAAGTTAGACCCGGCGAAACGATCCAGTTCCGGTTCAAACTTATTCCGGAAATAGGCACTCTCCAAGCTATGGATGGAGCGATTAAAATCCGTCCCGTTATAAAAAGCCAGTCCCGCACGTTTCGTTCCCAGATGAGAATGGTAATCCGTGCCATAAAACACGTCAGCAACACAATCTTTACGAGATACACAGCCAAAAAATCCGCTCATACTTCAATATCTTTTTGTAATTATTTCTCTTCAATCTTCTCTTTCGCGGCCTGTAAAGCCAAATCGAATTTCGGGTAAATATTCTCAACCCCGACAAGCTCACCTATTCCCCCCTTCAATAAATCCTTTTTCACCGATTCATTCACTCCCGACAAAACGATGTACGTACCTTCGTTCTTTAATTGAAGTATTGTCTCTCTCAAGTTCTTCAACCCGGTAGAATCCACGAAAGGCACATGACGCATACGAATAATCAGTACTTCGTAATTCACGCCTAAGTTACGAATTGTTTCGCAATATGTTTTTGCCGACCCGAAGAAAAATGGCCCGCTAATCTCGTATATCCCCAAACCTTTCGGTAGGTTCTTGTAATTTTCAAGCACATCGCTATCCATATTCGTGGCTCCGATAATCTCTTTCGGGGCGTTATCCGCCATACGTTTCATAAACAACAGGGCAGCCAACACAACCCCGATTTCAATCGCCACGGTCAAATCGACCAGCACGGTCAAAAAGAATGTCACCAGCAAAATCACCACGTCAGACATCGATGCCCGCAAAATGGAACGGAATGACCGCCATTCACTCATGTTATAAGACACCACGATCAAGATTCCTGCCAGACATGACATCGGAATCAAAGACGCCCACTTCCCGAAGAACAACATGATCAGCAACAACACCACGGCATGCGTGATACCGGCAACCGGGGTACGTCCCCCGTTCTTCACGTTAGTTGCCGTACGGGCAATGGCTCCCGTGGCAGGAATACCACCAAACAAAGGAGAGGCAATATTAGCAATACCCTGAGCTATCAACTCTGTATTCGAACGGTGATGCCCACTGATCATACCATCGGCAACTACCGCGGACAGCAAGGACTCAATAGCACCCAAAATGGCAATCGTCATGGCTGGCTGCAAGTAATGAGACAACTGTCCCCACTCGATTGACGGGAATACCGGGGTCAAATTACATTTAATCTCCCCGAACTCGGAACCGATCGTCGTCACCGCACCTTCCGGCAAGAGGAATGCCACAATAGGCGTCACCACCAATATGGCAACAAACGAACCCGGCACCTTACTTGTAATCTTCGGCATATACACCGCGATCAACACAGTCACGATCGTGATTCCCACGGCATACCAGTTCACGGTATCTATTCCCCCGAAATAAGCACCCCATTTACCGATAAAACTTCCCGGCACATCCGTCAGTGTCAGTCCCAGTGCATTCGATATTTGCGTGGAGAAAATCGTCAAGGCGATACCGGAAGTAAAACCGACAATCAACGGGTGAGGAATAAACTTCAGTAACGTCCCCAACCGCAGCATACCGAACCCGATCATGATCACCCCGGCAAATATCGTTGAAATAATCATCCCGTCCAGACCATAATCATTCACAATCCCGTAGACAATAACGATAAAAGCTCCCGTGGGGCCACCGATCTGTACCCGGCTACCACCAAAGAACGAAATGAGAAATCCGGCCACGATAGCCGTTATAATCCCCTTTTCAGGAGAAACACCCGAGGCCACGGCAAAAGCGATTGCCAACGGTAAAGCCACGATACCTACCACGATTCCGGCAAGAATATCTTTCGATAAATTCTTCTTTACCGAACCGTCTTTAATTAATCCGAATAATTTCGGACTAAACACCTTTTCCATATTATTATACCCTTAATTTTAAAACGCACAAAGGTATATATTAATTTCAAATTCAAGGCTCCGAAATTAATAGAAATTAATAATCCCGCCATTCACAAGATTATCTCCTACAAATCAACAAATTACCCCATATCAAATATGAAATACCTGATTAAAGAAATGTTTCAATTCCCCTTTGGACACGGCCCCGCATCCCACTTGTGGCTGGCCTTCCACCGGAACAAACATCAAGGTCGGGATGCTCCGCACGTTGAAGGCCTTCACCAACTCCTTCTCCATATCGCTATCCACCTTGTAAATATCAACTTTCCCCTCGTACTCCCGCTGCAATTCTTCCAAGATCGGGGCTATGGTCTTACACGGAACACACCAATTCGTGTAGAAATCTATCACGACCGGACGCTCCCCCTCAAATCTATACACCCTCTCATTCTGATAGTCAAACACCTTCCGCTTAAAACTATCCTTTGTCAAATGCTCGATCATAGTCATATTCATTACAAGTTAATAAGTACATGAATCATACGCACGATTCTCACAACAAGTTACAAGTTCCTTTCTCCCCTGTTCCTAAATTGCATTCTTTATCGTATCTTTGGAAAATCATTATAAAACACGATAACACATGAAAATTCTTGGAAATATCATCTGGGTCCTGTTCGGCGGTTTTTTCATCGCGCTAGAATATTTTGTCTCTAGCATCGGTCTGTTCATCACGATCATCGGAATACCTTTCGGGATACAAACCCTAAAACTCGGAGTGCTGGCCCTCTGGCCTTTCGGTAGCCAAGTGGTAGACCTCCCGCAAAGTAGCGGTTGTCTTTCCTTCCTCATGAATGTCATCTGGTTTTTTATCGGGGGAATATGGATATTTCTATCCCATCTCCTTTTCGGGCTGATCTTCTGCATCACCGTCATCGGCATCCCCTTCGGCGTGCAACATTTCAAACTGGCCCGTCTGGCCATCACCCCCTTCGGTCACGACGTTGTATAGAAAAACGGACCCCATCCCTAAGGCCCGTTCATCTGATAAAAAGCTCTAAACAATTGTCCAAAGCCAAACTAAAAATTCAGTGATCTTATTAATTTTAAATTTTAAATTCCAGTTACTTCAATCCCTCCCTCAATCCAAAATCATTAAATCTAAAATTCCTAAATTCCCTTCAACGCCTTCAACGTTTTCTCGGTTTCAGCATTTGAAGGACGAGTCATATTCGCGTTCACCACCTTACCCTCTTTGTCCAGAAGAATAAAGCGAGGAATACCTCTGATCCCGAAAGCGGTCATAAATTCACGATCTCCGCCATTGTGTAATTGAACTCCGCCCAAACCTTGTTCCTTCACCATCTTCTCCCAAGCAGCTTTATCTTTATCGCAAGAAATACTCACGAACACGATTTTCTTACCATGCATCTTTTTCTCCAACTCTTTCAAATGAGGAAGTTCATATTGGCAGGGTCCACACCATGTAGCCCATACATCAATATAGACATATTTACCCTTCAAGTCACTCAAGGATACTTCCTTGCCGTTAATATCCAAATACTTGAACGTGGGAGCTTGATCTCCTTCTTTTAACTCTTTTTTCTCTTGTGCATTCACCGTAACAAATGACAACAAGATCAACATACAGGATAAATAATGTTTTAATCTCATAGCTTTTCTTTATTTATTTTTTATTGTAACACAAAGCTAAGGATTAAAACTCAGACCTATATCATTTGAAAATAGTTTTAAGATAGATTTAATACACCCCCTATTTTTTATCCACGATCACCCGGAAGTTATCGTCCAGACGCAGAACACCGCTAAACGTACTACCGTCCTCATTTTTAAAGCCATTCAACGCTCCCGTTTTCCCTTTCAACACCAAAGCCTCGACTTGCTTCTGTGTTAATTTTTTCCCAAAAAATTCCATGGGGATAATAAAATCACAAGATTTCCGATACAGGCTACACCCCCAAGCCGCCCGTCCCTTGATAATCTCGCCGTTCCCGCATTTCGGACATTTCAACACGACGGGTTCTGCGGGAGCTTTCTCCTTCTTCGGGGCTTTCTTCTCTTTCGGGGTAGATTCTTTTTCCGCCTCTTCTGCCACCTCCACGGTGATCGCTTTCCGGGGAGAACACTTCACCACGTGTACCAACTCGTTCACCATCACCTTCAACTCCTCCATAAAATCCGACACGTTGTAAGTCCCCTCCTCGATCATCCGCAATTTCTTCTCCCATTGCCCGGTCAACTCGGCCGACTTCAACAAGTCATTCTGGATCGTATCAATCAGTTCAACGCCCGTGGCTGTTGCCACCAACCGCTTTTTATCCTTCCGAATATACCCTCTTTTCAATAACGTCTCGATAATCCCCGCCCGGGTAGACGGACGCCCTATCCCATTCTCCTTCATCAAATCCCGGAGTTCCTCGTCTTCCACCTGTTTTCCGGCAGTCTCCATCGCCCGCAGCAAATCCGCCTCCGTGTAATACTTCGGCGGCTGCGTCTCCTTCTCCTGCAATTCGGGCGTGTGCGGCCCCTTTTCCCCGACCTCGTACACAGGCAACACGTTCTCATCACTCTGTTTGTTCGATGCCGCGGGAAAAACTACCCGCCAAGCCGGGTCAATAATCTGTTTTCCGGTTGCCTTGAACTCGTTCACCCCCACCTGAGCCATAACCGTCGTGTTCGCAATCTCGCAATCCGGATAGAACACCGCGATAAACCGTCGGGCCACCAAATCATACACCCGCTTTTCATCCGGGGTCATATCATAGCTAAAAACTCCTGTCGGAATAATGGCATGGTGATCCGTGATTTTCTTGTCATTGAACACCTTCGGAGACTTTCGTATCTTACTCCCGTTAATAATCGGGTCAATCAACGTGACGTATGGTTTCAGCCCCTTCAAAATTCCGGGGACTTTGGGATATATATCATTCGGTAAGAAATTCGTATCTACACGGGGATAAGTTGTCAACTTTTTCTCGTACAACGACTGGATGATTTTCAAAGTCGTGTCCGCCGAGAAAGCAAACTTCCGGTTACACTCCACCTGCAACAACGTCAGGTCGAACAGTTTCGGAGGGTGTTCCATGGCCTTTTTGCGTTCCACGCTCTTGATTTCCAACTCTAAAGGTAGAATCTCCTGCATGAAAGCCTCAGCCTCCTCCTTTACCGTGAAACGTCCTTTCGTGTAAGAGAACCAGCCTCCCCGGTAATCCGTCCGTACTTCCCAGTAAGTTTCCGGTTTGAATTGCTCGATTGCTTTCTGCCGATCGACAATCAGAGCCAACGTCGGGGTCTGCACCCGCCCGATCGACAACACGTTCTTCCCGTTCCCGTAGCGCAACGTGTAAGCTCTCGTGGCATTCATCCCCAACAGCCAGTCCCCGATCGCCCGGGCTGACCCGGCAGCGTATAGCGTGTCAAAATCCTTCGACGACATCAACTTGGCAAACCCGTCCCGGATCGCCTCTTCCGTCAACGAAGAAATCCACAACCGCATCACCGGGGCCTTGCACTTCGCCTTCGTAAGCACCCAGCGCTGGATCAACTCCCCTTCCTGCCCCGCATCACCGCAATTAATCACCATCTCCGCCCGGTTGAACAACTCCTCTATAATGGCAAACTGCCGTTTGATTCCCTCATCATCAATCAACTTGATACGGAACGAGGACGGAATCATCGGCAACATACTCAAATTCCACTGCCTCCACTTTTCCGTGTACTCGTGCGGTTCCTGCAACGAACAAAGATGCCCGAATGTCCACGTCACACAATAGTCATTCCCCTCGAAATAACCATTCCGACGTACTTTGGCTCCCAGAACCTCCGCTATCTCCTTCGCCACACTCGGCTTTTCCGCTATACAAACACGCATCGATTAATTTTAGATTTAATGATTTTAGACCAAACTCCCTCCCCCTTCGGGTACTCCCTCTATAAACAGAGGGAGAGTTGAATTACTCACCGTCTTCGGGAAGAGTCACCAGCTCCTCCTCTGTTTATAGAGGAGGTGGCAGCGAAGCTGACGGAGGAGTTCATTTTCAATTCTCCATTTTCAATTTTCAATTATTTAAAAGCTCAACTGAATCCTCCCCTGTATCATGCTAAACGTCTGTTTCCCATCTATCGGTGCATGTTTATCCAAACTTACCAAGCTATAACTCATTTTCGCTGCCACGTACTTGTTGAAATAATAGATACCCCCGATCGAGAAATCATTCTGTTTCCCTCCCATAATTCCGGCATCCTTATCGTTCATGTTGGTGACATTATAGCGACACAGGATTTCCAAGCTCTTCGCCCCCGGAGCCGTGGCCATACCACTCGTTTTATTATAACCATAACGGCCATTCAGTAAGGCATACCCCACTTGCGCGTACCAACCGTCACCGTTATAATTCTCAACCGACGCTTTACGATTCACGTGAGCCATCAGGTATTCACTTTGGAAATACCACCTGTCAAGCACCATCACCACCTCGGCCCCGAACTTCCATTCATTAATTGCCTCAGTCACCTCTGCCTTCAAAAATTTCTCGGAAATCAAATTCGAGGGAGCCCCAGCCGAATAAGTCAACGTGTTCTCTTCTGCCTCTCCCTGCACGCCAAACCGAGAAGAAACCCCGACATGAATCACGTTTTTCTCCTTTGAATAAGGACGATATAACACTCTCCCCGAAAATGCGTACCCTTCATCCCCTTTTTCCGTGTTGTCAATATCTTTATCACTGAACACGCCTCCCGACACGTTCAGCACGTCGCAATTATACGTGTAACTGATTCCCAACCGTCGGCGATCCCCGAAAGCAATCCCGGTCACGGCAGCCCCGTTAAACTTCATATCCGACGTCCCGATCCGGTACTCCAAACTGAACGGTTCGAAATAATGGCCCACCCGGAACAGATTCTTCCCGTCATTATACTCGATATAAATATCTTTCATTGACACCTTACTCTTGGCAAACCCCATCTCGATCTTCCCGGTCCACCTTTCCAGAAAACGAACCACCGTCCCCATGCGGACATCATACACCTCAACCGCATTTCCCAAAGACGTTTTATCACTAAAAAACACTCCTCCGTCAAATACCGCCCGACCAATCAAACGAGCCTCGAAATCTCCCTTCTCCGACTTCAACGTCAACTGCGCCGAAGCACTCATTTCACAAATCAATAGCATCAAAATCAATAGCGTATGCCTCATCATCAATAGTTTAAGGATTAATTTAATTGTATAGAATTAGAATACCCTGCAAAAATACAAAAAAATCAACAATTCATAGATTTCTTCCTCACAAGAGATTTAATCACATCATCCAGTAATCAAACTCTACATATCTTCTAAAGATAAGCCTTTGTACTCTACCGTAAACTTAGAAAATTTTTTCACGATGTTTTTTGATTTCTCTTCAAGGATGGGTAAGCTAATTCGCTTAGGATTTCTCTTGATCTCACAAAAAACAATACGTTTTTCAAACTCATTCACAGCAACAATGTCTATTTCATCTTCTCCTTTATTATTCCAATAGCCTTGAATATCCGAGTACTCCATAGAGTCAATCATTTTTGCCCGGAAATATTTTTCTAATATAATCCCGCTGAATGTATCATAATCCCTTTCCATTATGTTACGCACATAGTCCAAGTTGCCAATCTCAATGGCACTACGATATTTATAAATAAAACGGAACCAAAGATTTAAGAAATTATCTTCAATCAGATATTTATTGTTACGGCTACCCTCTTTAGCACCGAAGGGGCGTACCCTCTTGATAATATTATACTCCTTTTCAAGTTTATCTAAATAACCACCAACAGGCATTTCTAGAAATGCTCTCCATTTCGCCACGTTCTGTTTTGGAAGAAGCTATTAAAGAAAGGATAGAAAAATAATTACCATAATCTTTGCCAAACTCATCTATTAAAACATCTTTACCCTCATTCAGAAAATAAGAATTTTCCTTGAATATGGCGTCCAGAATCCTAGTTTTGGTTAAGGCCTGAAATTGAACTAGTTGTTCTATGTATTTAGCCACACCACCTGTAACCATATAAAAAGCAAGTAAATCATCGGGCTTATAATCGGGGTTGTGATCTGCCAATATCTCTTTGATAGTTGCGATGTCAAACGGCTTAATGGTCATTTTTGATGTGGCTCTACCAAACAATGGCTCTTTTGAATTCTCAAAAATTCTTTTCATCGTTGAATATATCGAACCACAGAGGACCAAGTTTATATGGCCTTGATCCTTGTAAGTGTCCCAAATATTCTGCATATCACTGAATACGGACTTATTTAGACTGGTAAACTCTTGAAATTCGTCAATAATCAACGTGAAATTTCTTTCACTTGATAGCACCATAATTGCCTTGAATAGAGATGCAAAATTCTGGAAACGTCCCAAAGCCACTCCTAACTTATCTTCTACTTCACGAGTAAATTCTTCACATAACAGCACCTCATTTTTCTTTGCTACAAAGAAATACAATACCGACTTTTTCTCAAATGCACGTTTAAGAAGAGTTGTTTTGCCAACACGTCTTCTACCTACCATTATAGTCATCTGAGATGACTTGGAAGAGTTCTGCTCTATTTCTTTTAAGGTAGCTATTTCTTTCTGTCTATTATAAAATTTAACAGCTTTCATTAAAACAACCAAACAATTATAAGAATATCTATTGTTTCAACCATCACATACTTGTAGCTTTCGGAACCACCCGACTCGTTCTCTCATTTTTTATCTTTATCTTTACCCCTCGAACCAAAATAATGAAATATGGAACAAGCAATTATCGATCAAACCATAAAAGCCTTGGAAAGAAACCATTTCGAAGTTTACTTCGCCAACAACCGGCAAGAGGCTAGAGACATTTTCTTTCAAGAAATTTTTGACAAGATAAAACCGACCACTATTTCATGGGGAGACTCCGAAACGATGAAAGCCACGGGAATCCTTTCCGAGATCGCGCAACGACCGGAATGCATTCTCATCCGGACTTTTCAAGACGGTTACAGCCGGGTCCAGAAAACATACTGGCGCCGCCAAGCCCTCCTCGCCGATTTATTCGTCACGGGTACTAATGCCCTCACCCGCCAAGGGCAACTCGTCAACGTGGACATGGTTGGCAACCGAGTTGCAGGCATCACCTTCGGGCCGGAACACGTCGTCCTGTTCATCGGTACCAACAAGATCACGGATGACATCGAGCAAGCCATGGAGCGTATTCGCACAACAGCCGCCCCACTCAACGCCATCCGCCACCCTCACTTGCATACCCCTTGCCAAACGACAAGGACCTGCATGAATTGTCAAAGTGCCGACCGCCTGTGCAACACATGGACCATCACGGAAAAATCACTCCCCCAAAAACGAATCAAAATTATCCTTATCAACGAATCATTAGGCTTATAAATGCTGAAAAAAACAAATTTCCAAATCACGAATTATAATTAGTAAAAAACAATAAAATCACGAATCATAATTCGACTAAATCTCGTTTTTCTCTAATTATATTTCGTAACATCAAAAAAAAACATAACGAGTATCACAGATTTTACCTAAGTTTGTACCCGAATTTATAGGCTTATAATCATGAAAGATTACGCATTTGAAATAGAGATGAAAGTACGGGACTACGAATGTGACCTGCAAGGCGTGGTCAATAATTCCAACTATCAACACTACATGGAACACGCCCGTCACGAATTTTTGGAAACCACCGGAACCAGTTTTTCCGCCCTGCACGACCAAGGCATCGACGTAATGGTCTCCCGCATCGACATTTCCTACAAACACTCCCTTCGCGGCAGCGACCGCTTTGTCGTCCAAGTTGCCTACCAAAGAGAAGGTATCAAGCTGGTATTCTTCGAGGACATCTACAAACTCCCCGAAAACATTCTATGCGCCAAAGGACGAATCGAGGCTATTTGCCTGCAAAACGGGAAACTTACCCGGGGGGAACTATTCGAAACCATCTTCATCAATAAAGTTGAAAAGAAACAAGATTCTTGACAATATTTATAAAATATCACAAAATCCTCATTTTTGTCGTAAGTAACAAAAACAATCTAAAAATAAATCCCCCCCTTTCCCCTTTACAAGATGGAGAAAAGGGATGATACTGCGTGTGTTCAATTTACGAGAAGTTTTTTCCTTATATTATTAAAAACCGAATATTTCACTCAACTTTTGATCCAATTCCTTCTCCTCAAATTGCCCACGATCTTTCCTTCGGAATCGATCAGAAATTTAGTCGGAAGATATTTCACATTATACTTGTAAGAACGATCATTTACCGTATCGAAAGAACCGTCGATAGCAACATTTCGTCCGGAAAGAAGATGATGAAACATCTCGAGTCCATCTTCTTTTACGGCTTTATACCAACACACCGGACGGTTATCGTCACTTGCCACGCAAACAACCTCCAACCCTTTATCATGATATTTCTTATACAAGGCCAATAAATGAGGATTACCTTTCCGACACGGTACACACCAACTCGCCTAGAAATCCAGAATAATATATTTACCCTTCAGATTTTCCAAGCAAAATATTTTTCCGTTAATATCCGTACCTTCGATTTCTGGGGCTACACTCCCCGGTATCAAACCTTTTGCATTACGCAGGAAGGCGGCGACATTTTTCCCGCCATACGAATTCTGCACAGGCTCCTCCATTCGATTATACAATTGTTCAATCTCTTCTAGTGGAATAAAAGCCAAAGCCCCCCGTAACGTAGATATCACAAAATACGAGTCAGGATGCTCTTCTACGTATTTCCGCATGACATTCAAGCTTTTCAATCTTATTTCTGCTGTCAAAACGGCAATCTTGGCCTTTTCGTCCTCTGTTAAATCAGCTTGCGTCACGCTTCGATAAGGTTCCATTCTAGCATATAAGGGGCGTATTTTCTCATTATAAACCTTCGCATCATCGCACATCCGGCAAACCGGTTAATGTGTAATATTCTCGGTCTCCCCACGTAGGGGCTGAATTCTAAGTCTCTTCAATATAGAACATAATGTCCGCCATGTAATCAATACGGTGTCCAGAAGAAAGGAATGCCGCCAGCGGCTGTTCAACCTCACCTGTGATAACAAATCTCCCGTCCTTTATCGTAGCGTTATCCACGAAAGTAATCCCGTCAAAAACAAGTCCGTAGATCAAGTAAATATTTTCCTTGTCGTAATTACGTAGTTCGCCTTTCAACACGTACTGACCGGTTGTCTGTGCGAAAACGGAACTTGCAATCGTAAACAAAAATAGCCCGATAAGCTGCAATTTTCTCATCCTTATTCTTCTAACTATTTCTAATACTTCTCGCCAAAATGATTCCCGTACAACTCGATCAACTTCCGATCCATCCATGATCCGCGCATATTGCGATCAACGATCGTTCCGTCAGGACCAACTAAAACGCAAGCCGGAATTCCCTGAAAGTTATAAAACTTGGAAAGTTCTCCATTAAACGCATTCAAATCAGACACTTGTAACCAAGACATTTGTTGTCTTTCCACCTCCTGTACCCATTTATCTTTATCATTATCCATCGAGATGCTAACCACCTCGAAACCCAACGGGTGATAAAGTTCATACACTTCCTTCAAATGCGGAATATCCGCTTTACACGGTCCACACCAAGATGCCCAGAATTCTAACAACACGTATTTCCCTTTTCCCACAAGATCGGACAATTTGAAAGGATTTCCATCAATATCCTGAAACGAGTAGTCAACATATCGCGCACCAACGGCCGTTTGTTTAACGGCATTTACCTTATCCCACACTTTTTTCCCATACACGCTATTTCTCGTTTCAATCGGGAAAGATTCCATTATATCATCTAACTCCGACACGGTGAATCGTCCGGCATTATCCTCGAGAACGAATAATCCGACAGCATTCCCTGCATTCCGTTTTATGAACTCCCGGACAAACACTTTCGCTAGTTCCGTCTCTCGGTCTATTCCGTTTACAGCTTTTATCCCCTCGGACACTTGCTTTCCGTTCTCACCCTGCAAATAAGCACTATAATCCCTCCATGCTTTTCCCTCGGCGTCTCGCAATGTTTTCATTTTATCAGAATATTCCATGTAAAACATCATCGGCTCCGGGGCGGTAATCTTCAATCCGGAATAATCAAACGTCCCGTTTAAATCCTCCATCGGAATTTTATCCCATTCTGCTCGAATCTCGTAAGTACCTTCATCAAGAAAAACTGGGATAACAGGGCGAAAAGCATAACCGCGGTCTCCCATTATTCCCCGAGTATCATCTGGGAAAAACATGATCGTGTAAAGATCGGGGGACACCAATTTTTCATCGTGGAATTCAAAGCGGCCATCCTTTATCACCGCACTATCCACCACTATTTTATAAAAAGTAACACCCTTGTAAAGATAAACGGTCTTCCCTTCCGCCTCGTCTCCGGAGATATTTCCTTGAATCACCCAACCTTTGGGAGAACAAGAGATCATCATGATCACAACAAATATAAATATCAATTTATTCATAACATCCTAATTGTATCATTTCACTTTCAATTCCACCTCTGCCGGGGGCATACAAATCTGATCATTACAACATTGGTAACCGACCACGCAAGTTATTTTACCGCTCCCCTTGATTTCTTGGCGGAACACCGCTTCTTTCTCGTACACCACCGTTCCGGCATTATTATAGGCTTTCCCTGAAGACTGTTTTAAATCGCCCACTTTCACCGCTCCATCCGGCAAACGAAATTCAACGGTAGTGGGAATAAAGGGATCACTCTCTGCCACGCAGGCATAGATGTGATACCCGAGATGGATCTTCGCCCTGAGGACAATTTGACGGTTCCCGTTCGGCAAGCGTTCCTCGGTAATACCCCATCGCACGGGGTTCTGATCATCCGTCTCCGCGATTTCTTCCGGTTTGACTGGGGATTTTGCGCTCTCGACAGGATAATCGTTCCCTGCCACGTTTTTATCTCTCGTGTTCACCATAAACACCCATCCACCGGATTCCGTGAAGAACAATCGGGATTTGTTTGCCTCGAACCAACTGCGCCATTCAGCCGCAGTCTCGAAATGACATAACGTGTAACGTTTCAGCAAGCGTTCCCCTTTCGCCGCATTCGTCCCTTCTTCCATCAAGCAAATGGCTTGATCCAGGATTCGAGGATCTTTATTCGAAATGCCCAAACTCCGGGCATCCTCGTCGATGATAAATCCGTAACTCCCCGGTTTCGGCATAAAATAATCAGCGTTATTCGCAAAGTAATCGGCATACCCTTTCTCGTCCGCACCGAATAGAAGGTATAACTCCGGGAATCGCTCCTGCAAATTCTCCTCATAACTCCTCGGCTCTGAAGCACGGTAATTTAAACACATCTGTTCCAATGAGTTCAATTCCTCCCCCTTCGACTGTTTCTCCAAGGCGGTCTGTTTCATCTGTTCCATCATTTTTTGGGATTCTTGCTCCGCTTTCAACAAACTTTCGAAACAGGCGTAAGTAGCTGTATACGCTAACATCCGCAAGCCATCGCGCGTGATGATTCCGTCATCATATTTCCGGGCTATCGGGGTCTGCCCTGCGAATTGAGAAATATAAACGACAGCATTGGCAAACACGGTCTTCGCTTCCTCTGTCATATCCGCAGGCGAGGCTGCGAACCCCCAGTGCAGAAAGTTCCCGTGCCGACCGATCGCCACGGCATCCAACGTTTTGGCAGACACTCCACCAGAGATCACCTCTGCCTCGGGAGAGTCCTCGAATCCACCGGGACGGGAAACCATACCAACTCGCACGCCGGGTTTCGTGCTGTAGCCCTCTTTCTGTACTCGCCACATCGGCAGGGAATCCGGGGCGAATCCGCCTTTGAAATAAGGCAAATCTCTAGCCGCTTCCGGCGTGGGTTTCATCTTTATCGTCATTTTCATGGGAAACGGGCCGTTGAACACGGGATGATCCATCCGGATGTGATGAGCATCCGCATCCAGGCAAAGACAATACCAATCGGTCTTCAACCCGATCCGGGAACCGAGGAGGCTGCTCATCTCCGCGATCATCAGCATGGGACGGTCGAAATCATACGGCAAATACCCCGGTCTCTTGTACTCCACGATCCTTCCCGCAGCATCTGTTTTCCGGACTTCCGGTTCGATCTCCCGGGGTCTCCCGTCCATGATCGTCACGTCATAATCATCGGACAATGATGCCCGGTAATCTTCCGCCCGGATCACCATCACCTGTTTGAAGTACTGTTTCAACATTTTTTCGAACGATGCCATACGACGAGTGACACTTTGCGTCACCGTCAATGAATCGATCTTTTCCGAGATAGTATTTATATCCGGTGAACCGCCCACGTAAAGTATTTTCAAATTGCTTTTTTTGATCCCCGCTTGCAAGCCGACAACGAGAAGCAGGAAACCTATTAAAATCAGATGTTTCATTTTCTTATTATTTAAATTTACATACAACACGAACAAGCACAATTTTAATTTTTTTACTCGTAATTTTGAGTTAAGTTCGGATTATGGAGCGTTGCGTTCTGCGGGAACGGGAAAATCCATAACGGGGAATCCGGGGCAAGAATATACTCCCGGACACACTCTTTGGAGTCAATCACGCTTCCACTCTCGTCGTACGTATTCTCCGTGTACTCGATCACGCGGCGAAGCGTCTCCTGGTAAGCGGTTTCCGTGTTCCAACGTTTCAGGTTAATGTAATTCTTAGGCGTGGCGAAATTCTCCGTCCGCGACACCTGCTTCAAGTAAGCAAACGCCTCTGTCGAGGTGGCTGCCGTCTTTTCTACATATTTATCTACAGAAATTCGTTTTTCCCGAATCCGGTTCAACAAGTCCATCGCATCTGTCAGATTTCCTTCTCGAATGTAGCACTCCGCCTGCACCAAGTACATATCCACCGTCGTTAAGCCGAAGGGACTATAATAAACATTAAAGCTATAAAGTACAGGAACATCCAATCCGTAATACATATTACCTTCAGCAGGATAACCCAAAATCGACTCATCCGTCAGTATATAATCCGGAATAATATGTCCCTCTTCAAAAGCGTTCCACATTTCAGGAGTAAAAGCCACCGATAAATACATCGACGGAGTTTCAAAAAGTTCCTCCTCGCAAGTAAAATAAGGGCGCGTAAACTCCAACATCCCGGTACCTAACATCGTTTCCGGTGCAATCAGATCGTAATAATTATCGATGGAGTTATTTAATTTCAATGATTCCTCGGCAGCAGCAAAGGCCCCGTCATAATCCCGTATGGACATCAATACTTTAGCTTTTACCGCATAGGCAAACGACAACCCGACCCGCATTTTATTCGGAACGACCGGCAAACTTCCTAAATCAAGGGCAGCATTGAGATCCGCCAGAATCATCTCGTACACCTTTGCCACGGTCAACTTCTCGTTCGGTGCCGCCATATCATCTGTTTCCAAAGCGTACACGATCCCCGGATCCGTTTCCGCCGTCGCCGGGTTGTATGCTTTCGCGTAAAAATTAACCAGCAGGTAGTGACACCAAGCTCGCAAGACCAACGCCTCGGCTTTCAGCCGATCTGCCAACACTCGATCGCCGGAAGCCACATCAACATTCAACAACACCGGGTTAGCTACTTGCCCGATAATCTCATAAAGCCTCGTGTATTTATAATCTGACTCTGTCAAAGTAACCCGATCCACCGATTCATCCCAAGTAAAATAGGCATATTCTAATGTTTTGATATTCTGATTTATTAATGTGGGAATATTTGTAAATCCCGGGAACTCATCATTTACAAAATAACATACTTCAGACACTGAAAGAGAATAGGTATAATTCAACACCAGATCCAAGTCCTCCATACGGTTCAGCGTGTTTTTGCCCTTGGGATCGATCTCCGTGAAATCGGAACACCCCGCCCCAATTAAGCCAAAAAACAATAGTAAGGAATATATCTTGCTTTTCATAAATAGAAATATTAGAAGTTAAAATTAAGACCCAACACGTAGGTGACTTGTCTTCGGATACCCAATGTTTCAGGATCAACCTTCACGTTGTTTTTCTTCCACAGGGCAGGCAAATTATTCACTTGGAAACGCAATTGCAAATTATTCAAACCGATTTGCCGAATGAATTCCTTCGGAACATCGTACCCGAACGTAAGGTTTCGAATCTTGATAAAGTTCGCCGGTTGCACGAAGATATCCGTATTTTCGATCATGGAAGGCTGTAAAGAGCTTGTCCCATATTGTCCGATTCCCGGTACATTCGTGTCCGTGTTTTCCGGGGTCCAACTGTTGGTATAAAAATCAGCAAGCGGACCGAAGGGTAAATCAAACATTTGATAATATTGCCGCACGCGCATCTTATGCCCACCATAGTACACTAGCATAAAATTCAAACTGAATCCTTTGTAGCGCAACGTATTGTCCAATGCTACATTCACTTTCGGGTCGCTCTGCCCGCTATACACCAACGAACTGGGACTAGCGTTCTGGATATCATCCACCTCCCGTCCGTCAGACGTCCACCACAACGGTTGTCCGACCTCTTCCGTGTTCGCCCCATCGAAACCTACCGGTCTCAAACGGGAAAAGCGGTACGAGAAAAACGCACTCGTCGGGTAACCGGGTTTAAATCCCGAATCTATCACTTCCCAGGCGGAAGTAGCTTGCACCTCCATCGAGATGATCTCGTTCTTATTATACGCTGCGGTCAACGAGGAAGTCCAAGAGAAATCTCCCGCATCGGACGGACGGAACCAATCGTATGACAAGGCGACCTCGATCCCTGTATTTTTCATGTCCGCCATGTTCATGTTCATCGAGGAAAAACCTTTGGAAATATCCAACGACTTCATGGAAAAAATATCCGTCCCCTTTTTATAGTAATAGTCCAACGAACCGCGCAAACGATGCTCAAGGAAGGTGAAATCGACTCCCACGTTCAACGTTGCCGTTTTCTCCCACTTCAAATTGGGATTGGCAGGTGAACTGATCGATGCCTGAGGTTTCAATGTGTAAGGATTCACGTTCCCCGTCGAGGCGGTCATATAGCTGGTCGCTCCCTGATAGATATTTCCCGTTACCCCGTAACTGGTTCTCAATTTCAAGCTGCTCACCCATACCGTCTCCTGCAAAAAGGCCTCGTTCGAAAGATTCCAACTCGCCCCGACGGACCACAACGGTTTGCCCCTAAACTTGGCATTCGCCCCGAAGAGGTCGGCATAATCTTTCCGGAAAGAGGCGAAAGCATTAAATCGATTGTCGTACGTGTAGGTGATATTCGCATACCCGGAAGCATAACGATGATACTCCTCGGGTACCAAACCAATATACGGTTCGATATAAGTACTATATCCATATTGTTCTGCAGGATAACCCGGTGCGAAGAAAGAGGTGTATTTATAAGCGTAAAGGTCGGGAAAACTTACGCCTGTCGTTGCCTCGGATTGCAACAAGTCATCATACCCCAGTAATATTCCCTTGGTACCTTGATTTTTAGTCTCCCGGAATTCGAAACCGCCCAAAAAATCAACGGCATGTTTTTCGGCAAACGTGCGCTGGAAATTCAACTGTCCCCGCACAGTCCAATAGTCACTGCGGGTATCCTCGGTCGTGAGTTTTCCCCCGTTTTCCGGAATCATGTAACTATACGTTGAGCCCTGTTGTATTGTATAAATATTCCTTAAATGACGCATCACGTAACTTTCCGCCTCGGAATAGTTCGACACGTTCTGCCGTTCCGTCTCGTAAATAAACTGGGTATTCACCGTCAACCCATCAATCACCTTGAAAATCAATTCTCCCTGGTAACGCATATTACGCCTGTCCGTCACCCGATGATCATAGCCCAGTTCCTCCAAGTGGTTAAAATCCATCGTCCGCAAAGCGGAATTTTCGTCATCCAAAGTGTAATACTCGTTGAAGTTAGAAGGAGAATAATAATGATAACTACCGTCTTCGTTCAATAACCGGTAATAAGAAGGCACGTTAAATGGATTCGTCGCATACTCGCTGGCACTCTCTTTCGCTTTGGAGATGATGCCGTTGAACCCGAAATTCACAGTCAGCCACTTGTTCATATCGTACACACCCCGATAGGAAATGTTGATCTGGTTGTCGTAGGATTCGATAATCCCGTTGTTGTCCCGCCGCAAATTGAACACCAAATTGGAGTTGAATTTTTCTGAACGGTTACGGATCGCCAAGTTGTACTGTTGCAGGAATTGCCGGCGAAGTGCGTGTTTTCCGAACTCCTTGGCAAAGTTATTTTTTTTCAGCCCATTCTTTATTTCCTCCAGTTCACTCTCGTTAATCAATCCTTTTGCCCGCTGATAATAAGCATATTGTAACGGGGTTATGGCTCCATACTTATTCAAGTTACTTTCAAATGTTCCTATGGGATCCGGTGAATCCGGATTATTAAAGAAATAATATTCGTAATACTCGCTCTCCTTATCTACTTGTTGATCCGGTTCCATGTAAAAATTATCCGAATAATCCAAATTCCGTTTCTCGTAGATCGTCAGGTTCCCAGAGAAATCGATCTCGGTCACCCCGATCTTTTTCGCTTTCTTCGTCGTGATCACGATGATGCCGTTCGAAGCGCGTGCTCCGTAGATAGCTGCGGCTGCCGCATCCTTCAAAACGGTCACGCTCTCGATGTCGTAAGGATTCAAATCCTCGATCTTCCCCTCAACAGGAAGCCCATCCACCACCAACAGGGGGGACGTCTCGGCATACATACTACTCGTCCCCCGAATCGTAGTTTTTCCGTCATACGTCATGAAACCGGCCACCCGTCCCTCTAGGTTATCCAAGATGTTCGGGGTATAACGTTCCTCCAATTGTCGGGAGGTCACCGTCGAGGTAGCCCCGGTCACTTTCTCCCTAGAGATACTCTGATACCCCGTTACCACCACCCCTTCTATCTCGGTAGACGTCTCCACCATTTGTACATCAATCTCCGGGCGACCGTTAATCGCAACCTCCTGACTATCCATCCCGATAAAAGTAAAAATCAACGTGGCATCAGCCGGGATTCCCGCCAAAGAATATTTCCCATCTATATTCGTCGTCGTTCCCCGGTAAGTTCCTTTGATAACAATGGTTACCCCAACCAAAGGCTCGCCATTCTTATCCGTAACCACTCCCGACACAGTAGGCCCCTCCACTTGCTTATCCTCCACCTTACGCACAATTGCCACGCTATTTCCCGTGATCTTGTACGTGTATCCCGTGTCCTTCAACAACTCGTCCAACGCCTTTTCAACAGAAACGTTTTTCAACTGCAATGTCCTAGGCGCCATCTTATCAATCTGAGAATCCTCGAACATGAAATTCATACCGCTTTGCTTACGCAACTCGTAAATAATTTGCCGGACGGAAGTGTTTTTAAAATCGATCGTGATTTTCTTCTCCACCGCCTGACCGAAAGCCCCTGACGGGCTTACTGAAATCACCGCGATACACGTCAATAGTATCGACAGCATACGCAAAAACAAAGATTTATGCGTCCGTGTTAGTTTTTTCATAAAATTTCCCATAAATTTGTGTCTAGTATTTTTATTGAATTACTCCCTCATAACACACCTCTGACCTCGTGTAATGATGGATAAATTTTGAACCAGCGGGGATTTCGGATTGCTACAAAACGAAGATCCCCCTTTTTATTTACAGCCTCTCTACCGGATCACGTACCTCCCTTCTTCTTTAGTGATTTTTACATTTATAGTTTGCTCGATAGTTGTCATAATTTCATCGATCGAGACACTTCTCTCAAAAAATGCCGTAATTGTACTGTTCTGTAACGTTTGGCCCTCCACGACAATCTCGATCCCGTACCAGCGGGAAAGCTCCGACACGATGTCTTGCAGACGGTCACGTTCAAACATAAACATACCTTCCGTCCACGCGATATACTTACCCACATCTACCCGTTCGGTACTTATGTCTCCATTTATATTATCCACCCGGCACAACTCGTTAGGACGCATCATCACGTTACACCCCCGGTATTCAACCCCGATACTTCCTTCCACCAATATTGCCGCGACCCGATTTCCCGTGTAAGCCCTGACGTTGAATTTTGTCCCGTACACCTTTATTTCAACATCATTCGCCCGAACAACAAACGGGACCTCACCATGCCGGACCTCAAAATAAGCCTCTCCCCGAACGGACACCGCCCGAACGGAATCCGAGAACCGGGAAGGAAACGACAATTCCGAATCCGAATTCAAGTACACGATCGTGCTATCCGGTAAAGCCAAACGGCTCGTGAACATTCTCGGCACCTTGTACACGTTAAGAACGGAAGAAGTTTCATCCGTTGCCCGTGCTACCACGTGAACCACATCAATCACTTTTTTATTCACCGCGTATTCCGTCATGTCCATCTTCTCTCCGGAGGCAAATATCAACGTCGGCACGCTATCTTTCACAACAGGTACGCTTGCTACCAGCAATTCCGGTTCAGGCTGAACCACGCCTATATATTTAAAAATTCCGAAACACAACAAAACCATCGCGGCAGATGTCGCCACGGAAATCGTCGCCCATCGAACCATCCTCGCCCGCTTGTAACCACGTACCCGAGTTCTGAGGCGGGCAAGATTACGCTCCTTCCGTTCCGGGTCTATCGTCGCAATCTCCCCCGCCAACAGCTCGGCATCCGTTAATAACTTCCTCGCTTTCGGATGTTTTTCGAACCATTCACACATTTGCTCCACGTCTGCCGACTGGCCCGTCCCTGCATTTATTATATTTTGTGCGGTATGTAATTCCCGTTCTTCAGTACCCGTATTCTTCATGTTTTTCCGATTGTTTCTATACTATATATACTTGAACAACCCGATTTTCTACCGAGAACGTGTAAAAATTCTATAAAAAAGATAAAAACAAATCCAGCATATTTGAAGAAAGTCCTTTTTTCAAATCCTCCACCGCTTTATCCTTGCGCTTATAGACCGTACTAAGGGCTATTCCCAATCGTCCCGAAATCTCCACGGGCGAATAACCTTCTATGTACATCCGCAATACCGCAGCATATTCTTCCGGCAAGACCTCTACAGCCTGACTCAGATAGGCGATAACCTCTGAAGTAACTACCTCCGACTCCATATCCTCATCGCTCAAGTGCTTGATATGCTGCACATAATTCTCCACGTGTCGCTGATGTGACCAATAACGTCTGTACGAATTTTTCACACTCAAATAAAGATAAGCCTTCAAATGCTCCATCGATTCAAAAGAAATACGAGACTTTAAAACGTTCATAAAAACATCCTGCACGACATCATCGGGAACCACTTCCGTACCCGCATATAATTTTGAACTGAATCGATATAAGGCGTCATATAGATGCAGAAAAATATATTCAAAAGCATGATTATCCCGTCGATTAAAATCATCGATAAGCACAGACGAATTCATATCATAATCAACGGCCATAGTCAGATGGATAAAATCACATATATTTCTCGCAAAAATAAGGATTAAAAAACAAAAATCAACTAGAGGCAAGTATTTCTATCCCAATCCTATTGTTATACTAGGGTTTACCTACCTCTCGATCGCTCCCCTCCAGTTTCTCTCCCGCCATGCCCACACCACGTGCCGACGGGACAACGTTTTTATCAGCAACTTGAAACGTCCGAGAGGTATCATAACCCTAGGAAAAGGCTGGCATTTCCCTATCTAACCCCTATCCTCGATTTTAACTTGTTAATCATTCTATTTATAGTTCATTTAGACCACGAAGCATTCATCCTGCATTCATAGAGCATTCACCTTCGATAAACATGGATGGTAACTGCCCCCTGCATATATCCGACTTATAGAATCGTATGAATTAAAAGACACGTAACTTATTATACAGTAATCACCAAAGATAGCGTAAATAGAGAGGAAGTATATCATACCCCGAGCGAAGTCCCCGATGAAGTAGAGAATAAACCCAAATAAAGAAGTAATCTAACCCAAATAATACCCCTTCCCCAGAGCTTATTCAGAGCTTACTCGTGGCTCACACAACACGCTATGCAGCAACTCTGAATAAATTTCGAGGGATCATCGAAAGAGTGGGATTATTACCTTCCTATTTCCCTTACTTCTCTTTTGGTTCTCCCCGATACCCCAAAATCACACAATCCATTCACACACATCAGCCCTAGTTTTCATCCCCTTTAACTAGGGTAATAATCTCCCCCGTCCCTTTCACTACCCTTTCATCGCCCTTTCATCGCCCTTTCGCGATAGACAAACAAGGCCCGGGAAAGAGGTTTGCAAACAGTATGGGAGATTATTACCCATAAAATACAATAGCATTACCTTGAGAAAAGTATTAATCAAAATTCTATTTCTATCGATATAGAATAAATTCTACCTATTCATTGTGTGGGGATATTATTTTTTTGAAAAAAAACACAATCCATCCTTTGCAGAATTCAAAAAATGCACTACATTTGCATCCGCAATCAAGCAACACGGGCGCTTAGCTCAGCTGGTTCAGAGCATCTGGTTTACACCCAGAGGGTCGGGGGTTCGAATCCCTCAGCGCCCACCAAGAGACTCATAATGAGTCTCTTTTTTATTTGAGGTTACTTTTTCCACACCATGAAATATACACACTTTAGGGAACACCATCCAATAATTTACTAGTAAATATGACAGCCTTGGGAGATCGCTTATTCAATTGATTCCTTGCGAATTTAGTTATTGCCCGTTGAGATGTATAATTCATATTATTAATTATTCGAGTAGCATTCTCAATTAGCAACTCTTGCTTATAAATATCCAATTTATCAAATTCAACAATACAGGTTTTAATATATTTCTCATAATCAGCAACAGCACTATATTCGATTAGCTTAAAAACTGGTTTTAATTCTTTAAGCATTTCCTTAGGTAAAAGAATTGCTTTTTGCTTTAATATTTGATACTGCCTATCGTTAAATTCTTTATTTTGAAATATAGAACCTAAAAAATAACGCTTAATTTCATTTTGATACAAAAAAATAAAATGCTTATTTATTTTCTCTTTTGTAGCCCCATCAAAATCATCATGATGATCAATAAAAAATTGCGCCCGATCGTTATTCCAATCCACTGTATAACGTAAATATAAAAAAAGATTTTCTTCCCTCATACGTTGTTCGTTAGACAATGAATTAAAATAGTCCTCTACCACATCAATTCCTTCTGCATATTTACCATTTCGCATTAAAGAGGAAACATAAAACTCAATGACTTTAGGCGTTCTTTCCCCAGAAGCATAGCGTTCTGTAACACGAGCAGGTGAAAATTCAGGATTGATATTTTCTTCCATCCTATTAATAAATCGTGTTTCATCCATACCACCAACAATGCGAAAGAGAGGATGTCCAGTAGTATCAAGTACTATAAAGGTTGGATAAGCATCTACATGTAAAGTCTTTGCTAAATTTTTGCCATCCTTTTCTGCATTAAGTTGAATACAGACATATCTAGAATTCAAATAATCACCTATTTCCTTTCGAGGGAAAACCTCTTTTGCCATGCGTTTACAAGGTCCACACCAATCTGTATAAAAATCGATGAAAACCATTTTATCCTCAGCCTTCGCCATAGCCAAGGCATCATTATAGTTCAAGTTCTTAAATTCTGTTTGTGCCAGAACCACAAGGTTCAAGGCACAAAAGAATAGACTTAATATTACTTTTCTCATCAAAAAATTTAATAGGTTGAATACTTCCATAAAACTTTTACAACTTTTAGATCCGTTTCCCAAACATCTTTCTCATGCGGGGTTACCTTAATTGTATTCATATCATCTGCAATGGAATATTTACGAACAACTCCTCCACCGGAATCGCTATATGTGGCAACAACAAAGTTTGTTGGACTAAGCGTAGATTGATGTTCCATCGCCAAATACGTAATTTGCGCCCCAAAATCTTCTATTAATTTACAATCATTCCGATTATAGTCATAAGCATACAATTTACTATCTACACTATACAAGATGATTGATTGCATCGAGAAGAAAGCATAATGATCTGCACGGGCAAAATCTATTGCAACAGACATATCAATGGATTTGGCGTAATGCTTAATCGGGTCTGAGCTATAATTTGTCGGTGCTGTAAAAGCATACACAAAATAATTGCCATCAGAATCGTTCATCAATGCATACGAACGCCCATTGTTCCCATACCCATTTTCACCATGAACAATCTGACGCACGGGAGTGTATTTATTTTGATCAAAATAGAAAGGGGATTCGGAATCGTATGACGGTTTATCACATTTTGTAGCACTCGACAATACACGATGCCCGGGTTTCTTAAAACAACGATTCGTCATATCAAAAAAGCAAGCGTACGAAACAGTAGATGCTGTTGCAGAATAGAATGCGACCGGATAAGGTTTGAATAATTGGTCGGTATTTGCATTATCCCGATTGATCGGATTACTATAAGCCTCGGACAAAGAAAGATTTCCTACAAATATTTCATTCTCCGTGATAATCAATCTAGAACGAGCTTCCCCGCTCAAACTAACACACATCGGCCCATAAGTTCCCGGACTGATATTCGTCAAATGAAATGGTCTTTGCACGGAAGAAAGGGTCGTATAAATATGATCATCTATATTTTTGTCCGGAATAATATCAACTTTTTCCAGTTGAGCACTATATTCCATGGCGTATTGACTATCATGTGTAACGGCCCACAAAGCATTATATCCATTATTGTAATGGCCAGTAAAGATTAAATCTTTAGCTCCTTTTACTTGTAAAGAATTAATGAAAATATCTTTCATCAACATCGTATCTTTACCTACCGGCATACTTACAAAATCTAACCCAACGGTACCATCTGCTTTATCTCCATAAAGATAAAAACCTCGAACAAAACGACTACTGGCATAAAGCTTGAAAGCTTTCTCAAATTTTAAACCAGAGAGCTTGTCCGTTACTTGTAAATAGATCGTGTATGTCCCCGGTGGAACATCAACTTTATATGAAAGATCACGTTCTGTACTTATCTTTTCATGACTATGATTTGAAGTTGATGCCGAATCTCTACAAAAAAACCACGAATACTCCAAGTTATCTTCAGAAAAATCTTTTAAAGTACATTCAATCTCCGGCTTTATATTCAGCGTTTCCAAGTAGGATGTTAAATCATAACGATCCTCTATACCAGAAATTTTAATCTCATTTATTTCCGATAACACATTGTTTCCCTTATCTTCAACACAAGACAAGAAGCTGCCTAGCCATAAAGCGATTAACAGCATTGTATATAAATTTATCTTTTTCATCTTACCATTCTTTATTTAAAATAGTCTTCAGGTTTTGTGCCTGCTCCCCATCCGGACGAACCGCCTAATGTTTGAACTGCTTTTACATACATCATCGTTCCATCTTCATCCAAAACTACTGTTTCACGACTTTTCGCCATTTCCAACAGATATTTGCCAACTTCATCATTGATTGTATTTGCTCGTGCCATAGGCATCGTGGTTAGAATAGATGAATAATCATCGAACGTTGTTTCCGTTAAGTGCATCATCAATCGCCATTTAGTGGCAGAGAACTCTCCCCACAGTCCCTTCCACCAACCTTTCGGCTGTGTCATAACGTCGTACAGATAAATATTATGGAAAGCCGCATCATGATTACGTGAAAATTTGTCATTATAAATGGGTGAAAAATTATTAGGTCCATCTTCATAATTGGTATATAATAACTTAAAATGCTTCCCCCCTTGCAGCTTTAATTGCAAGACAAGAGTGTCCTCTGCCATTTCCGCACTACGAATTGCAATAAATCTGATCGTAGTACGACATTCTCCAGCTTTAATCACATACGTGTTCTGGAGTCCCCTGTAATCACGTTCGTTTACTGCTGTCGTACTATCCGGATTTGCAATAACAGTAAACTCCCTATCATAATTCCGAGGATAGCCAGAAGCCATGACCTGACATTCTATATGCATTGTATCTTCTAAAGTACTTCCAAAAGGGACTGCCGTAAAAAATTGATGGGCATCCATCGAATAACGTACATCAAAATATAAGGCATCCTCACCTTCATAATCCATCATTTCTTTTTCACAACCCATCGAGATTAACACGATGCTCACAAGAGTAGTGAAATAATATAAATATGTTTTCATATTTTATTAATTTACATTAACACGTTGATCTGTCTCAGTTTTTGGTAACGGCCACACATAATTCTGTAGATTTATACTTTCAAGCCACCTATCTTCGCTAAACTCTGTCCCAGATAAGATTTCTTCCATTCCCAAACGTTTATAGTAAAAATATAATTGTCCTTCTCCTATCACCTCACGAATAAACTCGTTCGTAATATATTGCTGGATGCTCTCCTTCGTATCTCCCGGTTGTAAGTTAAGATCCACGCAATTTCGATTGTTTCGTATTTCATTTATATATCCTATCGATTCTGTCAAATCATCAGTACATTCTGCCGCCATTAAATAAATCTCGCTCATTCGAATCATTGGGATCATATAACGAAAAGGTTTCGTCGTTCCGGGTATATCTGCATATTTTTTAAAACAAATTGATGGCTGAGAAGCAGAACCAGAATTAGTCATCTGTTCTAATGTTTCTTCACTCCAAAAATTAGAGCCTCGACGCAAATCATCATCATCTGAAAAATAATAAGGTAACTTACATGAAATATCGTTCAATCTTTCGCCCTTAAATACAAGTGCATTATTAATAGTCGTCGTTTCCTTGAAATACTGGTTAAATACACTTACTCTACTAGTATTATATAGACCAAATATGACCTCCGTGGAAAATAAAAGATCCGGAATTTCTGCATTTAAAACGTCCGCCTTTGTTATCCATGGAAAAACTTTCTTTTCATCATTCTCAACAATTAATTCTTTACTGACGAGTAAGGCATTTGCTTTATCTCCCACCCACAAATAAGCACGAGCTAGCAATGTTTTCACAGCATAATAATTCAAACGGTATTGTCTATAACGAAAATCATTCGTTTCATTCAAATCCTCAGAATCTTCAGCCATTACCCCTTTTGTACGTACTGGATCTTCTTCTAACAATTCTGCCGCTTCCTTTAAATCACGAATAATTTTTCCCATCACATCTTTCGCCGGAAGTAACGGTTGAATCTCTTTAGAATCACTTTCCTGATAAGGAATACACGTAATATTCTCTGTCGCAGAATTATAGATTGGACCATAAAGACGCATTAAATCAAAATGAAGGAATGCTCGCAAGGCTAAAGCCTCTCCTTTTACAAACGGGTAATAAGAAACCTTGATATTTGAATCCTCTGCATCTATATGTGTTAACAATGTATTCAAATTGGCAATTTGCGCATATTGGCGAGCCCAAACACTTGAACTTGTTTCCTCAAATACTTTATCATCAAAGGTATAATTACCATAAACATGAAAAATATGATCCGTATTTTGGCGGACATTGTAATATTGTGCCATCACATCGAGAATCGTCATCGAAAGCGTGGTAGAATAATTCTCGTTCAATCTGGCATACACGCCATTTAACACGGTCATATAACCTTCATTACTCTCATAAAGTTTGTCTTCCAACATACCATCTTCCATGTCAACAGCCAGCCAATTATTACAAGAAGTAAAAATCGGGATGAATATACACACCAAGATTAAATGTTTTATATCATTTATTGTTTTCATATATCTATATTCTTTTAAGATTAAAAACGAACACTTAAAGACGCAGAAACAGCACGTTGAAACGGATAATCAAGACCACGCTCTTCCTTTACTGTTGAAACCCGGAAAATGTCATTCATGTAAACACGAAAAGTCAAAGAAGATAGTCCTATCGGTTTTAACCAAGTTGCATTCGTCGTTTCATAACCCAAAGATATCGACTTACATTCTAATGTATTGTCATCCGCAACAAAACGGCTTGACATATTAGTCAACGAGGTATCATCGATACGCTTAAATTTTGCCACATCTCCCGGTTTTTGCCAGCGATCATACAAAGCACGCTTATCTTGATTATATTGCAAATCGGAAGCACTCAAACCCTCCACTTTATTAAATAACGTGGATAAAAACATTTGCCCACCATAACGATAACGGAAATTAACTCCTAAAGAAAACCCCTTGTATCGTACAGTCGAACCAAAATTTCCTTCAAAATCAGGATTCGTATCCCCCACAATGATCTCTTCGCTTGAATCCCAATTATAAGTGTAAGAGCCATCTTTTCGTTGAAAGACCTCATCACCTGTCATCGGATCAATCCCCATTGATTTAACAGCCCAAATAGCAGTGGAACTCACTCCATCATAATAACGACGCAGCGATTGGTTTTCACGTCCTTCTTCATTGTATTTTTCAAGTAATGTTCCTATTTTATGATATTTCGTACGAGTATGTAATAAATTAAAATTCACCTGCCATCTCCAATCACGTTGCCTGATAATTTGATAAATAGCCATAAGAGAATAACTATTATTTTTAGTCGCACCGATATTCTTCGGGATTGATGCTACTCCTGTTGAAGTAGGTTGAGAGATAGACAATAAAATAGGATCACTATTTTTGTATGTATAATCCGCAGTTAAACGAAAACGAGAATCAAATATCTCTATATCGAAACCGATATTCTGAGTCATCGTACGTTGCCATTTCAAATCTTTGTTACCCCATTTACTAACGACAGATGCCAGAGCAAACATATTTGGATAAGAAGTATAATAAGTATATACACTATGAACCGTTTTGGCATCAATATTTTGATTTCCGGGATTACCCAACGAGTAGCGAATCTTGAAATAATTTATAACATTGCCATTTTTCAAAAAATTTTCATTGTGAACATTCCAACCTATCCCCAATGACCACGTAGTAGAAAATGGATTATTGACACCAAACACGGAAGCTCCATCAGAACGCAAATTCACATCTAATAAATATCTCATGTCAAAAGCGTAGTTTCCATTGAAGTAAAAACTTGCAGAACGGTATTTATCCACACTCGAAGAAGGATGCTCACCCTCAGGATAACTATTAGAAAAATTAGGATTCGAAAATTGATCCGTCGTGTATCCAATGGCAGAATATCCCTCACTGGTATTATGGCTGGCTGATAATTGGGCTCCCGCAATTAAATTATAAGTATGCATCCCCGATGCCTCACCAAAACTGACAAGCACGCTCCCATCATAAGCTGTATTCCGATATTCCGTACGATTGTACGATCCTTGTTTGGTAGACTCTGTTCCAATAAATTCAGTATTATAAGGAGACTTGAAAATTTCTGAACTACTTCTTGATGTATTAAAACCAAATTTACCTTGAACACGCATTTGCGTTATCGGACGATATTCAATAATAAAATTATTTTTTAATTCTAACGCATCATTTTCATCATAACTTTTTTGAATAAAATCCCACAATGGATTATATACGTTATTTTCCTCAAGCACTTTCTGAATCTCTCCATTCGCATCATATTTTGCCTCATACGGATTCATTCGAGAGAAAGAACTAAAAGGAACCGTATTATTTGCTGCATCAGTATAACTAATTGTAGTCTGGTTGCTTAGATTAAATTTATCCACTCTATAAAATAAATTAATCACACCATCTATATTTTGTCTGTTTGATTTTTTCATTACGCCTTGGTTGTTCTTGTAACGAAATGTCAAACCGTAGCGAAGAGCAATATCCCCTCCTTCCATACTGATAGAATGCTCATGCGTATAGGCTGTACGTAACGGTTCGTTCATCCAGTAAGAATTTTGTCCCGCAACAACACGGGCCAAACGTTTATTATAAAGAAAACGCTTACTATCATCAAGTATATCACCATCATCGTCTAGTTTACCATAATGACCAGCCAGACGTTCAAATTCGAGCTTTTCTTTCGCATTCATCAGATTATAGTCACTAAGGTCTGCCCATGCAACTTGATAATTCCCGTTATAACTTAACCGCAATTCCCCAGCTTCAGGCTTTTTAGTTTCCACGACAATAACTCCATTGGCCGCTTTAGCACCATAAATTGCAGTAGATGCAGCATCTTTTAATATTGTGATGCTCTCAACTCTATCCATACTTAAATCAGAAATAGCTTGCAGGTTTGATTCAAATCCGTCCAAAATGAACAAAGGCTGATTTGCCGTAGCCGAATAAGTGTCCGATAAGCCCGTAATACTCGTTGTTCCATTAATCGTGATATCCCACCCCGCATTTGGATCTGACCCGGTTATATTATTGTCTGCAATCACGAAAGAGGGATCAAGAGCACTTAAACTTTGAAGAACATTTTGATTCCCGATTTCTTTTAATGTTTCTGCTTTATAGGTTGCTGTCGATCCTGTATAACTCTCGGCCCGACGAGTAAACATACCAGTAACAACAACTTCTTCGATCTCTGCGGCATCCTCTTTTAAAGTCACATTGATAATGTTTTTACCAGAATACTCGATTTCCTGACTTTCCATCCCCACGAACGAGAAAACAAGAGTCGGATTTTCCGTTCCATCAGCAACCGTAAGCGTATATTTACCATCCATATCAGTGGCAACCCCGATCGTCGTGTTTTTTATCCGGACGGTAACTCCCGGCAGTGGAGTTTTATAGATATCAACTACCTGTCCTGTAATTGTCAATGCATCTACCGGGGGACGTTGAACGTCTTTCTTGATCACATAAACACCATCAAGAACTTCACATTTGAACCCTGTTCCTTTTAACACGAAATCAATAGCTTCTTTTACTGGAAGATCTTTAAAAGAAACATTTTCCTTTGTTATCTTTTCGAGTTGGTTCTCGTTAAAGATAATTCGTTCTCCACTTGCATCTTTAATCTGAATTAGAATTGTACTTAAAGATTCCGATTTAACATGTAACGATACTTTTTTGTCTTGAGCAAAAGAAGGCATCGTCACTAAAAGAACGAGGAACAACGTGAAAACAACGTGTAATCTCATACTTAGGCATGGCCGTCTAAATTTAACAGGAATTTCTCGCCTGTCAAGTGATTTTTTTTTCATACTTTTGTTGAATACATGTTAATAAATATGTGAATAAGGTGCGGGGGTATGTCGCCAAACTACAACCCGCACTTTTTTATTGTTCCATGATAGTTATATGTTTTCCTTCAATTTTAAATTCAATGTTATATACTTCCTCAAAAAAACGCAATAGTTTTTCTATTTCATCATAACGATCCAAAGTACAAGTGAAAAATAGCCCTTTCAAATTTTCGTTATCAAAAGTCACTTTTACATCATACCAACGAGCCACGTCTTTCATGATTTCTTCCAATGTACATCTCTCAAAACAGAACAATTGTTTATGCCAAGCTATTTCATTGGCTACCTTTACTTTTTTTACAACTACATCTTCTCCTCTTTCATAACTGATCTGATATCCGGGTTCAATTTTCACGTAATTTTCTGTAACACTTTCTTTACTTTGAAATCCCACGCTTCCGTTTACCAATGTCGTACGAACAGTTTGCTCATCCGTGTAACGTCTCACGTTAAACTCCGTTCCGTAAACCTTGATATTGCCAAGATCTGTTTCTACAATAAAAGGATGTGAATTATCATAGGACACTTTAAAATAAGCCTCGCCAGAGAGAAAAACACGACGTTCATCCCCTTTGAAATCTGTAGGAAATTTCAATTTGGATTCAGCATTTAACCATACCTCGGTCCCATCATTTAGAACAATATGATACTCACCATTTCGAGGTATCACAAGAGTATTGTACTCCATCTGTTGCGATAATTTATCATTATCAATAAATGTCACGGTTCCTTTATTATTTCTGATCTTAGTGGAGCCAACGATTAAATTAGAGCTATCAGTTGTTTTATCTAATTGAATATTTGTACCATCGTACATGACAAGATATGCCTTACTTTCACCGGGAGTAATTACGACAGAAGAAGCCACCGTCAACATTTCCGATTGCTGACGGTTTAAAAGCAATAACGTACCAAAACCGATAATTAAGGCAGCTGCCACGCTCCAACTGATAACTCTTTTACGAATAACCAACTTCCGTTTTTTTCTTTGTGTTTCAAGTAATAAATCAAAGTTAGACAAGATGCGAGGAAGATCACGTTCATATAATGTTTCTCGATTCCATTCCTCAACCATGCGTTCATAGTATTTTCGATGTTTTTCATCTACTTTAATCCAATTTTTGAACACAATTTCTTCTTCTTTAGACAATTCCCCGCTCATGTGACGCACTAATAAATCCCAATTTATATATTTATTCTTTTTCATGAGTTACTATTTCTTATATCCGATCATAATAACCACTCATCTCTCAAATGGGGGACAAAAAAATTCATTTTTTTTGCATTCAAACTAAATTATATACACATTTGCAGTAAAATTACTCGGTGTGAATCACGATATTGACATAAAAGAACTTGGGTATAGGATAAAAAAAGGAGATGAAAAAGCATTTCAGATATTGTACGTAGAATATTTCTACAATTTACAATATTATGCTATGCGCTACCTTTATGATTGGGAGGAAGCAGAAAACCTTGTTCAAGATGCTTTTCTCTCTTTATGGTGTAATTTAGACAAGTATGATGCGGAACGTAATGTAGTTTATTACCTACTCACATTTGTTCGAAATAGCTGTTTGAAATATATTCGCAATTTAAAAATACGGGACAATAATCAAGATAAGGTGATCGAAGCCTTACTTTTTTCTAACATGACAGACGAGGAACCTGATGAGAATTTATTAAAACGCTTAAACGAAGTCCTGTCTCGCTTACCGGATAAACAAAAAGAGGTTTTGTTAAAGCATATCGTGGAACGTAAAACCTTACCAGAGATCGCTCGAGAACTCGGTGTTGCGGAATCCACTACAAAAACTCATTATAAACGGGCAATGACTTTTATGAGAGAGAATTTACATGTTATCTTGGGAGGATTCTGAACGTGATGGAAGGATATCTATCCAATTCTCAAAGTTAGCATCCAAAAGAAGAATAGTCAAAGGCAAGGTGATTTTGGGAAAAAATCGTATCTTTATCACAAGATAGTTAGAGGACGATGGATGACAGAAGTTTGTCTCGAATAAGTTACTTAAGAGTAACCCCTATTAAAAATACAAGGAGTTGCTTGCATGTAAATAGTTGAAAAATAAAAAATTTACAAGATATTGGTGCTGATTCCTCTGCGCCCACAAGAGTCTCATAATGAGTTTTTTTTTGTTTTGAGGTTACTTTTGCCCTACAACAATTCAGGTTGAAATAGGAAATCGAACCATTTGTCGAGTATATCGAAAGGGTACAAAGAACCTCATAGCTTGACGATTATACATTTTTAGTCGGAATAGGATTCTCAATTAGCCAGCTCCACCATTAGTTATTATCGTTCCCGGGTAATACACATGGATGGAAAAAGAAACTTCCGGGATACTCTCGGTTCACTCTCGGTTCGTTTTCGGTCTTTGGATGCTCGTGAGCGAGGGTGTAGCGAAGGAGTACCGAGAGTGAACCGAAGGTGATCCCTATCTTCTACAGGTCGTCCCCGATTCTTCCCCGGGAATTGCATCTTGACAGATCTCGTTATTCGTGTCTGAAATATCAAGATTTCTGGGTTAAATGTACGCAAATTTTTAAAGATGTATGCAAAAAGTGGCTATAAACAGGGAGAGATCTGAAATACTTTAAATTCTACATTACCGAAACGTGAATGTTATATCAAAGGGATTTTACCTCTTCTCCACACAAACCGGATCAATCCGGTATTTTCACCTTTTTCGGCTCCTCGTGCTGGAATCGTTCAAATTCTCGCAACACTAATACCATATCATTAACGAATTCATCACTACATCCTTTTTCTATCGCAGTTTGCAAATACGTCTTTAATGTCGCTATCGCACACACGTCTTTTCCCGTCAAAACAAATGCCGGAACATCCTCCACTAAGCATTTATGCAGAACTTGATGTTGATCTTTCATCCTATTTCAATTCATTATTTACTATATGCGAAGATACAATATCTTCAAACTTTTATCGCCATCCTACACCATAAAAACAGTATTTTTATAAAACATCAATATTCTTTTCCCCGTAAAAAAGCAATAAAACATAAAGCATTATGAAACATATCACTACACTCATCGCATTAGCCCTAGTGCTAGGCTCACTAGCCCCTCTTGCCGCTCAAACTAAAATGACGGCAAAAGAAAAACGTACACAAACCAGACAAGAGCGTAAAATCGCTCAACAGAAAGTAAAAGAACAATTGTACCAAGACGCCGTTCGTGCTTTAGAAAACAACACGTTCGTACTGGAGGCCAATCGACTGATCTTTAAACGAGGTCGATCAGCAAACGTCAGTTCCATCAAGAATTTCATTTCCATGGAAAACAAAAAAGCCACCGTACAAGTGAGTTTTGATACCCCTCGCCCACTTCAAAACGGATTGGGAGGTTTTACCGTTGAAGGCAACGTTTCAGACATCCGGATGAAAAAGGATAAAAAAGGAAGTATCATTTATAGCTTTCTCGTCCAAGGTGTCAGCATTTCCGCACAAGTGAGCCTCACCCTTCACCGGGGTTCAAATAATGTTTCGGCAAATATCTCGCCTTCATTCCATTCCAACACGCTCACCATGATCGGAGAACTATTAACGCAAGAAAAAGCCCGTGTCTTTGAAGGATTTAAACGCTAACTCTTTGGAGGGAATTAAGGAGTAGAAAAGTCATAATACCTGTAAATGAATTTACGACACGGGGCCAATAGTGGAGTACCTTTCAAAAGTCAGGTGAAAACTTTTAAAAGGTACTTTAACTATCCGCAAAGACTTTTTCACATTGGAAGTATCCAATCACTTTACTTGTTTTACAAAAGGCATACTACCCCATTCTTCATATCTCTGTGCCAAATTTCCTCTTAACATCACGGCATATAGCAAATATTCCTCCAATTTTCCTTTAGGGGTAAAAGAAAATGTATTTGAAGCTGGAATTGCTTTTAAATGTTCGAACTCCACGCCAGTACATTTTAATTCTTCAAACAACATTTTGCAGATTTCGACTTTTCCCCCGGCATTGGCAAACCTAATTTTAAAATCATCCTTTAAAATGGTTCCATAGCGCAAGAACACCCCGGCCAGATAAGAATATCTTTGTTTATCTGTCTTAAAAACATCTTTATTCAATTTTGCACCAGTAAACGAATCTTTTTCAGCCTTTTCCCCTTCAATCCCAAAATATTCATTCACCTTATATGCCAATTCCTTGGAATACAAATTCATGTGCCCAGACGGCTCCACATTACATTTTAAATCCGGATACTCAGTCTTGAAAAGAGAATCAAGTACCCTCACCACAAACCCCTCGTGAGGATAATACGCATCCACGAAAACATCTTTCGGCTCCCGTATTCGACGCCCCAGATATTCATCAAGCGTACCCAACAAGAAAAAATCTTTATCTAAGTCAATTTTACTAATTTGTGTCGAATCAGAAAACATCCCCGAGACAAATAACATAACAAACAAAAATAGTTTCATAACTTCAAAATTAATAGTGAATAATTTATCTATAGATGCACTCGTCATCTAATTTCCATAAATATTCCTATCCTTTTAGGGTACTAAAAAAGCCGGACTGAATACCAGTCCGACTTTTCTTTCAAATAACAACAATTTTAAATATTATAAAACGTGGTGAAAGCTTTTATCACGTAAGCATGATCCAATACCCCGCCCGTTTCCCGAACGGAATGCATTGCCCACATGGGATTACCGATATCCACTCCACGCATTTCCATTTGCGATAATAATATATTTCCCAAGGTTGAACCTCCAGCCATGTCTGAATGGTTTACAAATTCCTGACAAGGCACACCAGCCATCTTACAGATCGTCTTAAACACAGCGGCAGAATCCCCATCCGTGATGTATTTCTGATTCGCATTGATCTTGATCACGGGACCACCGTTTATTACCGGATGATTCGTAGGATCATGTTTCTCCACGTAGTTCGGGTGAAGAGCATGTGCCATATCCGCAGAAATCATGAACGAATTATGAATTGCTCGATACAAATCTTCCGGTTTACCTCCCAATCCAAAAACGATACGTTCAATAATTGTTCTCAAAATTGGAGAACCGGCACCCTGTTTCGTTCCACTTCCCACTTCTTCATTATCAAAAATAGCAAGAATTTTTGTCTTACGACATTTCTCGGAAGCCACGAAAGCTTTTAACCCGGCATGAGCCATGGCTAAATCATCCAGTTTGCCACTTGAAATGAACTCCTCGTTCGCCCCGAACAAACAGCCTTTCTCGTATTCATATAGAGTCAGGTCAAAATCAAGTATGTCTTCCTGACTTACTCCCATCTCTTCCGCGATAAGTTTAACCAAATAATTATCTTTTTCGAAAGTCTCATTAATCATGGCAATCACGGGAAGCATATCTTTCTGTTTACTCAACGGGTTTCCCTGATCGTTCACAGCGCGGTTAAAATGGATGGCAATATGAGGAATAACCATCAACGGCCGCTTGAAATTCACGAACTGGGTAGCGGGCTTCAACGGGTTCAAACTACGCAACATAACCCGTCCGGCCATGGACAATGGTCTATCGAACCACGTGTACATAATGGGTCCTCCATACACTTCCGTGTTCAACTTCAAATACTTTCCTGCAACAGGCATCGCAGCATTCGGTTTGATTTTAAACGTCGGAGAATCACTATGGGCACAAATAATCTTGAACCCTTCTTCAGCAATCTCTCCGCTACCAATCTCGAAAGCAAAAAGTGAAGAGTGATTTTTCGTCACGAAATATTTACCTCCTTTTTCTATTTGCCATGCTTCACCGGAGAAAAGTTGCTTATAACCATTACCAAGTAATTCTTTTTTGGCATTTGCCACGGCATGAAAGTTTGTCGGACTCTCATGTATAAACTCTACTAATTCTTTCGCGTATTGCTTTTCCATTATATCTTGTTTTTTTATTTCATTTCTTCGAGCTCCAAGGTAATCATTTTTTACCACACTTTTTGCCTTGAAATCTAAAAAAGTCTTGTTTCCTTCTTTAATTTCGTCGTAAACACGTTTACCAAACATAACAAAGGGAGGGCTTATCATATTCTCTTTATTATACCGAACCTCCCCTCCAGTCTCCGCATTCACCACATAACCACCAGTTGCTTCGACAAGCACTTGTCCTGCCGCTACATCCCATTCCGAGCATTTCCCGAATTTGGGACATATATCCACCTCTCCTTTAGCAAGGAGGCAATGTTTTGACGATGCCCCCAACGGGACAAGTTCAACCTCATGGCCCAGAGATTTCAAATAATCAACATATCGTAGTTCCCATTCCGTTACATGAAAACGACTGACGGCCACTCTCAACTTTGATTGTTTTCCCCCGATTCCCGACAAAGCTTCTTCCTTTCCCTTTTTTACCATCCCCTTCTCCCCGCTCGCAAAAGCCCATAAAATCTCACCATCACACACGTTATTAATCATCCCGAATATGGGTTTTCCCTTTTCGACAAGAGCAATATTAATACAAAAACGCCCATTCCGATATATAAATTCCTTTGTACCATCCAGTGGATCAATAATCCAAGCGTACGCCCATTTCTCTCTTTCTTCATAAGCCGGTAATGACGCCTCTTCGCTAATCACCGGAATCTCCGGGTATAACTTTTTCAAGGCACTTGTGATATACTCACTCGAGACTTTATCCGCTTCTGTCACGGGTGTATTATCTCTCTTTAGCTCTACATTAAAGTTTCTCTTGTCATACACCTCTTTTATCAACTCTCCCGCTCGCTCAATAATACACTGAATATCTGTTACTTTTATCCAACTTACCATATTAATTAATTCATCTTAAACGATTTGTTAAACTTACAAATAAAATTCATTTTATAGGCCATGCACTAACAAGAAATTAACAAAAATACATCTGCATTCACACGACAAAAATACCATCATCACTATGAATTAATTAGTTACAATGAAATACTGCTATAATCATTCAAAATATAGCTTTAAAGGCACAAGAAGATTAACTAACATTAACCCAATCAATAGCTTTTATTAACAATAAAAATTGGTCTAGATACAACAGACGCTTTATCTTTGCACCGTCTTTAAGAGATTGAAGATTTTTCATAAGTTTGTATGGTTTAGGTTAGTAGTTAGTAATGTAATCTTAAGAGTCGACATTCCCCGTCGGCTCTTTTGTATTTAAAGACGAAAGATACTATTATTTTTACAGAAACAAAAGTTAACAATTATGAATGGAATCATCGAAATTGAAGGAATGGAATTTTTCGCCTTCCACGGATGTTATGAAACAGAACGTGTCGTGGGAAATAAATTCATGGTTTACGCCCGTATCGAAACAGATTGCGACAAGGCAGCCCAAACAGATAACATCGCAGATGCTTTAAGTTATCTCACCGCATACGAGATTATCGCCAAAGAAATGATGATTACCTCACACTTGTTGGAACACGTGGCAAAAAGAATGATCGACGCACTATATAATGCCTTCCCACAAATTTCTCATGTAACTATCAAGGTTTCAAAACTAAACCCGCCACTAGGAGGGAAGATCGCAGCCACGAGTGTTACTTTATCAAAATAAATTGCAGCAAGGTATTGCAAAATCCAAAATATCGCCTTATCTTTGCCACGCAAAATCGCAACAGGGTCGGTTGGCCGAGCGGTTAGGCAGCGGTCTGCAAAACCGTGTACAGCAGTTCAAATCTGCTACCGACCTCAGGGAATCAGTCACTTTGTAAGTGGCTGATTTTTGTTTATGGAGTGTTTTTGACCAAAATAGTCTAAAACCTTTACCAAAAATATTCTCAAATAAACAAACAAAAACATATCGATTCACGTTCATGTCTACAATGAATCACTCAAAGACATAAAGAACATGAAGAAGAAAAGAACTAATCCTTGGAAGATTGTCGGAATTATTATCTCCATCCTTTTACTAATATATTGGCTATTAGCAGCAACAATTTTAGGAGAAGATGAAAACGTAGTTCCTATTCTGGATGGAACAGAGCAGGTAATCCCATAGGATTCCTGCTTTTTTTCTTTATTTTCGAATATTTACATCTATTTTTTTTGAAATTATTGCATCCAGAGATATTCTTCCCGCACCTGTGAAAAATAACAAGATATAGATACCTAAATATAATAAAGGCAATTCTTTCATCTGAAATGGATCACTGGCATGAACGATAAATATAACCACCAACATAGAAAATATCAATGGAATCGTAGCCAACCGAGTAAAAGCACCTACAATAACAAACAAGGAACACCCAATTTCAGCCCCAATAATCAAAATTAAAGACAAAGTACTTCCTAAACCTATAGGATCCGAGAAGGTAGCAGACAATTCGGAGAATGACGTCAATTTAGCCACACCATGCGTCAACATTGTTATCCCGACAAGTACACGCAATATTAGCAAGCCCAAACTCAAGAATTTCCGATTCGGGACTACTATAGATGAAATCACTTTTTTCATAACAACATTTTTAAAGATTTAAACTCTATAGGTTAACGTAACACATTTTATTAATGTTGCGTTTTTAAGTACGAATTTATAAATATAGTAGTTTTATAAAATAAATCGTAGTTTCGCGGAAAGAAATCTAAGATCATGATTATAGTTATTAGTTTGATGGTTTGCGGCATCATTTTAGGATATGCCTTTAAAGAGAGAAATTTGAAGTTCGTGCAAAAACTCATTAATTATGCCATATTTCTCCTTTTATTTCTTTTAGGGATCACAGTTGGTGCTAACGGGGAGGTAATGAACAACCTTGATTCTATCGGATTGGAAGCTTTACTTATTACCTTAGCGGCAATTACAGGAAGTGTATTGTGCGCATGGGGTGTCTATCACTTTTTCTTCATGACCACCAAATAAATTCCATCACATGAAAGGTAGTATAATCATAGTCTCTTTTTTTGTTGCCGGAGTATTACTCGGACGACTCGTTGATGTTCCCGCCCTGCTAACTGCAGAAGAACCCACTCTCTACGCCCTATATGTACTTATGTTTCTCGTGGGCATCAGCATTGGAAGTGACAAAAAAGCTCTAGAAGCATTGAAACACCAGAACTTTAAAATCATTCTAGTGCCATTGGCAACGATTATCGGCACTCTGGCAGGCTCGGCTTTAATCAGCCTCGTTCTAGGCGGCAAAAGCCTCACCGATTGTCTCGCAGTAGGCTCCGGATTCGGATATTATTCCCTTTCGACTATTTTTATCACTCAATACAAAGGTGCCGAACTCGGCACAATTGCCTTAGTATCTAATATCCTCCGTGAATTAATAGCCTTATTAGCCGCCCCTCTACTCGTGCGCTATTTTGGTAAACTAGCCCCTATTTCCGTGGGAGGAGCAACCACCGCTGATACCACACTTCCGATTATCACAAGATTCTGCGGAAAAGAGTTTGTAATCATATCAATCGTTCACGGGATAACCGTGGATTTAAGTGTACCATTTCTAGTGACATTTTTTTGTACAATATAAATTCTTGACAAGATATTCAATACCAATCAAATGCGCCTTAATTTTTGATTACTAATAAGTTATCATTAAACGTTCGTTTAATGATAGCCATAAAAAATTCTTGATTTTTTTTAAGCAACAAGATCGAACATCCTCATAGTCAATTAATAAAAATAAAGAATACTTATTATTATTAGGAAATTATTTTTACTACTTTTGGACTCATAAAACGAAGGTTTAACGAGCCTATGGATGGTCAAATTACATACGAAGCAATTAAAAACGGAGACATCAAAGCTTTTGAACTTCTCTTTAGAGAATTCTATCCTTCGATGTGTGTTGTTGCCATGCGTTTCGTTGCAGACCAAGATGCAGCTGAGGATATCGCCCAAGAAGCATTTATAAAATTATGGGAGAAACGTACGGCATATGAAGATATTCCAAGCCTAAAAACCTTTCTTTATGTATCGGTGAAAAATCTATGTTTTAATCATATTAGGAATAAAAAAGATACAATTGACTATACTTCACCGGAAGCACAAAACAAAGAAGCCGTTTTTAAAGATTACCTCATTGAAGAAGAGGCTTATCGAATCATCGAGGATGCAGTGAATGCACTCCCTCCTCAAAGCCAAAAAATTGTAAAAATGCATTTAGACGGAAAACAGAACAAAGAAATTGCCGAAACTTTAAACATTTCAGTAAATTCAGTCAAGACTTTAAAATACAATGCATTATCATCCTTAAAACTATCACTAAAAGATTATTTTTACCTCCTTATATTACTTCTTGCAGAAAAATAATTCTAAAAGAAATGTGAAAATAATGTGAAAATTAATACCTCGATTCATCCTTTTCAAATTTTGTCGTGTTCTGCAAGTAGAAAATAAATTCAATAACACTATAAAAATTTATGGAAGAATCAGTAGTAAAAGTCGAACATCTTTCACATCGCTATAACGTACAATGGGCGATAAAAGATATAAACTTCGAAATTAAACGTAAGAGGACTCTTGGCTTGTTAGGTTCTAACGGTGCAGGGAAATCTACCACAATGAACATCATGTGTGGAGTTCTCAATCAAACCGAAGGAGAAGTATATATAAATGGTATCAACTTACGGGAACATCCGGTTGAAGCTAAAAAACATATTGGTTTTCTTCCTCAAAAACCTCCATTATACCCAGATTTGACCGTGGATGAATACCTGACCCACTGTGCTCTCATGAGGCAAATGGACAAATCACAAGTCAAAACTGCAGTAGAAAAAGCTAAATCACGCTGTGGAATTGCCCATTTTAGTAAACGACTAATTCGCAATTTATCTGGTGGCTACCAACAACGAGTGGGCATAGCTCAAGCGATTGTCCATAATCCCAAATTTGTCGTTTTGGACGAACCTACAAATGGACTTGATCCCAACCAAATCATCGAAATTCGGCACCTTATCAAAGAAATTGCAACAGAGCACTCTGTCATGCTCTCCACACATATTCTATCAGAGGTTCAAGCCACGTGTGATGATATTGAAATGATAGAACATGGAAAAGTCGTTTTTTCCGGCACAATGGAAGACTTTAACAATTACATGGAACCGAACACATTCATTGTTGTAATGGAAACGCCTCCTTCTCTAGAAGTATTGGCTCAAATTCCCGGTATCACACACGTAGAACATATCACAAATACCCGTTACCGAATGCAATTCTCGTCCTCTCAAGATATCACAAAAACAATGATCGAACTCAGCGTTACAAATAATTGGCGTCTCCACGAAATCATATTAGAAAGAGACTCTTTAGATTCTGTATTCGCACAATTATCCGGAAAAAAACATTCATAAATAAAGATCATACATGACATGAAGACAATATTTAGATTAGCGAAGACAGAACTTCGCATACTATTCTGTTCGCCTGTATCTTGGCTCATTTTGGTAATTTTTGCATTTCAAGCAGGATTAAGTTTTAGTGACAATTTCGGGGGACAACTTAAACGTCAGGCACTTGAATACGGCTTAGGAGATATCACCCTCGAAACATTTGCCGGATATGTAGGCCTAATGACCTCCATGGTTAGAAACCTTTACTTATATATTCCATTAATCACGATGGGGCTCATGAGCCGAGAACTAAGTAGTGGCTCCATCAAATTTTTATATTCCTCACCTATAACAACAAGGCAAATCATCCTTGGAAAATACCTTTCCATGATGATTTACGGGGCAATGTTAATGGCAATTCTTCTCATTTACATCATTTTCGGAGCATTTACCATCGAAAATATGGATTTACCTCTCGCCCTCACCGGCCTATTAGGACTTTATTTATTGACATGTGCCTATGCAGCTATTGGACTTTTCATGTCCAGCATCACTTCCTATCAGGTTGTTGCCGCTATGGGAACTCTAGCCATTTTAGCTGTTCTAAATTTCATTGGAGATGTCGGACAAGGAATCGCATTTGTTCGTGATATAACATACTGGTTATCCATGTCAGGCCGAGCTTACAAATTTCTTGCTGGAATGATTTGTAGTGAGGATATGTTGTATTTCATCATTGTTATTTCTCTATTCATTCTATTATCTATCATGCGCTTACAATCGGGTAGAAAAAAAAGAAGCCTGCCAGTCACACTTGCTCGTTATTGCATCGTAATCGGAGGAGCACTATTTATTGGTTATCTTTCTTCTCTACCTATTAGCAAAGTATATTATGATGCGACCCAATTAAAAACAAACACCTTGACACCGGGAAGCCAAGAAGTAGTGAAAAAACTAGATGGAGGACTCACGATTACCACGTACATGAATATCCTTGACAAAAATTATGGTAGCGCACTTCCCAGTCAATTAAAAAGCGATTTCGAACGTTTCGAACAATATGTGCGTTTCAAACCAGAAATTAAAATGGAATACGTCTATTATTACGCACCTTCCGTGGAGCCTTCATTCTCCGGATATTTTGAAGAATTACAAGGTAAAAAAAGAGCAGAACATATATCCAAAATCATGAAACTGGATTTCGACATGTTTTTATCCCCGGAAGAAATTGATAAAATCATTGATTTAAAATCGGAAGGGTATCGTTTTGTTCGTGTTTTAGAAAGAGAAAACGGCCAAAAAACAACACTTCGCCTTTTTGACGATATGATGAAACACCCCACGGAAACAGAGATTACCACTGCCTTAAAACGTTTCCTTGTACCAGCTCCTAAGGTAGCATTCCTTACCGGACACGGGGAGAGAAATGTGAATAGTGCCGGAGAACGTTTTTATTACACGTTCGCTCGTAGCATATATTTCCGACAATCCCTAATCAATCAAGGATTTGATGCCACGGAATTAACCATAAAAGATCAGGACATTCCAGAAGACATTAACATTCTCGTCATTGCGGATATGCGAACCCCTCTTTCTCCTGAAGAAATGCAACGTTTGGAACATTATATCGAACGAGGAGGAAACCTATTTATCCTTGGAGAACCTAACCGCCAAGAAGCGATGAATCCTATTCTTGCTAAATTTGGTGTTAAGCTATTACCGGGAACTCTCGTACAACAAAGTGAAGATTATCTCCCAAGTCTTATCACGGCAAAACTCACGGATCATGCTGCAACCCAATGTTTCCAATTCAAACAGCTCCAAAGTTGGGATGCCTCTGTTGTTATGCCCGATGCCGCACCTCTTCAGTACACCCCGAATCAAGGTTATGACGTAAAGCCATTAGCCATGACCTTGAATAAAAATAGCTGGAATGAACTAGAAACGACAGACTTCCTAGATGGAGAACTATCCATTAATGAAAAAATCGGAGAAAAAGAACAATCTTATCCCGTAATCCTTTCGTTAACTCGTATGAAAGGAGAAAAAGAACAACGAATAATCATTACCGGAGATGCAGATTGCATCAGTAATGGAGAGTTAGCTAATAGACGTAACGGCATTTATGCGGCTAATTTCAGCTTCATCACAGAAACATTTAGGTGGTTGTCATACGGGGAATTCCCAATCGACACCTCCCGTCCGAAATCTATTGACAAAACCATTTTCCTCACACGCAAGGCAACTCCATGGATCAAACTTTTTGCATTGGGTGTAATTCCTTTCTTCTTAGCTTTCGCAGGGTTCCTCGTGTGGTATAAACGTAAAGGGAGATAATCAGATTTTAGATTTATGATAAAAAAACAAATAATATGGAAGATTCAATTGTAAAAGTTGAGCACTTGTCTCATCGCTATCACATACAATGGGCCATTCAAGATATTAATTTTGAAATTAAAGAGAAAGGAGTTCTCGGCCTACTCGGTTCCAATGGAGCCGGAAAATCCACCACTATGAACATCATTTGTGGCGTGCTAAACCAAACCGAGGGGGAGGTATATCTTAATGGTTATAACCTCCGGACAAACCCGGTAGAAGCCAAACGGCACATCGGATTCCTCCCCCAAAAGCCGCCACTCTATCCTGATATTACCGTGGAGGAATATCTCACATATTGTGCACATCTACGTCTGATGCCCACACGAGAGATCCCTACCGCAGTTGAACGAGCCATGAAACGTTGTGACATCACACATTTCCGGGAACGAATCATCAATAATCTTTCTGGAGGATACCAACAGCGTGTCGGTATCGCACAAGCCATTGTGCACAACCCAAGTTTCGTGATTTTCGACGAACCGACCAACGGGCTTGACCCGAATCAAATTGTAGAAATCCGCCATCTGATCAAAGAGATTGCCGCAGACCATGCAGTATTACTCTCAACCCACATACTACCCGAAGTGCAAGCAACTTGCAACAACATCAAAATGATCGAACAAGGTAAACTGGTTTTTTCCGGAAGTATTGATGAATTCAACAACTACGTTGCACCCTCAAGTCTCTTAGTCAAACTCGATATCACACCGCCCTTAGAAGCTCTTAAGGCTATTGATGGCGTCCTCCAAGTGGAAGAAATAAAACCTCGGAATTATCGACTGCAATTTGATGCATCAAAAGATATTAGCGAACATGTTGTACAACTCAGCGTGGCAAACAACTGGCAACTTGCAGAGATTCAACTTGAGCGTCTTTCTCTTGATGCCATATTCGCACAATTATCAGGAAAAAAAGTACAATAGCAAACATGAATTTGATTTATGAAAACAATATTAAAGATAACAAAAAATGAACTAAGCACGCTATTTTATTCTCCAATAGCCTGGCTTATTCTTATTATCTTCACTTTTCAATCAGGGATGTCCTATGCCCATGCCTGGTCTGAAGCGCTACGATCATTAGCCCTTGGTTATAACCTTTACGGCATGACAGAACGTTTACTGCTTGGGTGGCAAGGAGCAATTTCCGGCATGCAAGGCGACCTCTATTTGTACATTCCGTTACTCACAATGGGATTAATGAGCCAAGAATATAACCGAGGTTCTATTAAATTACTTTACTCCTCTCCCGTTACAAACAAACAGATCATTTTTGGTAAATACCTTTCAATGATTATTTATGCACTTATACTGGTTGCGATTCTAAGTATTTATTATCTATTTACCGCATGTACAATCAAAAACATCGACCACCCTTTTGTCTTAAGTGCTTTATTAGGAGTATTCCTCATGATTTGTGCTTATGCTGCCATCGGGCTATTCATGTCAACACTCACCTCTTATCAAGTTGTTGCCGCAGTAGGAACTCTTGCAGTCCTTGCCGTTCTCAATTATATCGGAAATGTTGGACAAGACATTCCCTTCGTACGTGATATTACTTACTGGTTATCGATATCAGGCCGGGCCGACACCTTTTTCAAGGGAATGATATGTAGCGAAGATCTTCTCTACTTCTTATTAGTTATTGCTCTTTTTATCACATTCTCGATATTAAGATTACAAGCAGAACGAACGAAACGTTCCACACCCCAAAATATTCTTCTCTATGGAAGTGTCATTATTATAACACTCATGATTGGCTTTCTCAGTGCTCGTCCGGCATTCCGTTGCTATTATGATGCAACAGAAATGAAGGAAAACACCTTAACGAAGAATAGTCTTGAGGTTATGGAAAAACTGGATGGTCCTTTAACAATCACGACTTATGTAAACATGTTAGATGAAGACTATTTTAGAGCAATGCCTCGTTACTATAATGAAGACTTCGAACGTTTCGAAAAATACATTCGTTTCAAACCGGAAATCAAGTTGAAATATATTTACTACTATGACTCTATCCAGAATCCTGACCTAAAACGTCGCTATCCAGGACTTAGCAACGAACAATGTTTGGAAAAAATATGTGATGCTGAAGATTGGAGTACTAAAAAAATACTAACTCCTACACAAATTCGCAAAATAGAAGATCTTTCTGGAGAATATAACAAATTTGTACGGGTAATCGAAAGAGGAAATGGACAGAAAACCTTTTTACGTCTATATGATGATAATTTCCGATACCCATCCGAAACAGAAATAACGGCAGCTCTGAAACGCATGGTTGCCAAATCTCCCATGGTCGCCTTTTTAACAGGACATGGAGAACGCAGTATCAATGGAGCAGGAGAACGTGATTATTATGCATTTTCTCAATACAAATCATTCAGAAATTCCTTAGTAAACCAGGGATTTGATAACATGCCTCTCGCTCTCGATAGCTTGAATACGATTCCTGAGAATGTCGACATTCTTGTTATCTCTGATATTCGATCCTCCCTATCTCCTAAAGAACAGAAAATTATCGAAGATTATATCAACAAAGGAGGCAACCTTTTAATTATTGGAGAGCCTCGTCGTCAGGACCAAATGAATCCGTTATTACAACCTCTTGGTTTGAAATTCATGCCGGGATTACTTGTACGGGACAATAAAGATTATCCGGCAGATTTAATTCTGTCGAAACCAACTCCAACTGCAATAAAGGCGATACGGGGATTTTATATCATGTCCTATTACGACAAATCAGTTACCATGCCCACGGCAGTTGGAATTGAACAGATTGCAGATAAAGGTTTTAAAGCAACTCCGTTATTAACAACTGATTCTACCGGTTCATGGAATGAATTAGAGACAACAAATTTTGTGGAGGATACCGTTCGAATTAATTCTACAATAGGAGAAATTGAACAAGCCAATACTACCATGATGTACCTCACAAGACAAATCAATGGCAAGGAACAAAGAATTGTTGTTTTAGGAGATGCGGATTGTATTGGGAATGGTGAATTAACTCGTACTCGAGATGGTATTGAAGCCTCTAATTTCACACTGGTAACAGAAACGTTCCGTTTACTCGCAAATAACGAGTTCCCGATAACCACAACCAGACAACGCCCATCAGATGACAAAGCTTATCTTGAAGAAGGGGCAGGCATTTGGCTCAAAATACTCTTCATGGGAATTTTCCCCGGTATCTTGACAGTCCTCAGTCTTATGCTTTGGAGAAAACGACGCAAAAAATAATAAATTATTGAGGGTATATTTTTTATATACCCTCAATAACCATCAGACACAAGATTTCTAGATATAAACCAGTTACAAAATAATCCATTACTTTTTGAAAAAAAAAGATTTTTCATTCATCCTTTTGACATGGATATGTGTTCTACAAGTAGATAATGGTACCAAACCTAGAATGTATGTCAGAATTTACAGAAGAATATAGAATCGCACAGCTTCTATCTAAAAAGATGACCGGAGAACTTACTCCTGAAGAGGAGCAAGAATTGCAAGAATGGGAGCAAAACTCCCCCTCGGCCAAAGAGGTAGCTAGCCAAGTATTAAATCCCATGAACAAACGCCACCGAGATAAATTCGTCAATAGCCTTGATCTTAACAAATCATGGCAAAAACTCGAAAAACATCTTCCTCGGGAAAAGAATAAAACCAGACATTTAATATGGTGGACAAGTACAGCTGCTGCAATTTTAGCAATTGCTTTCTTCTTTGTTTATCCTCAATTACAGCAAGCAAAACATCAGCCATTACCTATAGCTGAAATCCAAACGGGTAGTGCTAAAGCAGTATTAATCACATCAGAAGGAAAAAAATTTAATCTATCTACACAAGATTCTTCCCGTTCTCTGGATCTCGGACAAGGTCTCTTTGCAATCAATAGTGGCAACGCAATTGAATATCAAGAAAATCCCAATACTGAATCCACCTCCAACAAACGCCTCAATACAATCCAAGTACCTAAAGGCGGAGAATATGAATTAATTCTTCCAGATGGTACGCATGTTTGGATAAATTCTGATACAAAGCTTACATTCCCTGTAGCATTTGACTCAAATAAACGGGAAGTCACCCTTGCCGGAGAAGCTTATTTTGATGTTACAAAAGATCCCAAAAGACCTTTTATGGTAAAAACAGCAAACATTGAAATAAAAGTTTTAGGAACCCAATTCAATGTACAAGCATATCCTGATGACAACAAAATAGAAACTACCTTATGTGAAGGATCTGTCAATGTAACAGATGGAGAACTCGGAGTTACTCTAACACCTTCTCAACAGGCAGTCTATTCTAAAGTAACCCAGGCTCTCACAACCCGCAAAGTTGATGTGCGACTATACACAGCATGGAAAGAAGGATTATTTGTCTTCGAAAATAAACCATTAGAAGAAATTATGAATACATTATCCCGCTGGTATAATATTAATGTTTTTTACTCGAACCAAGCAGTAAAATTATATCACTTTACTGGAGATTTAGAACGTTACGGAGACTTTAGAAAAACATTAAACATGATAGAAAAATCAACAGCAATACGATTTGTTATAAATGGAAATAATATTATGGTTGAAGAAATTCCCAATTAAATAAAAAAGGGGATATTGACCCTATCCCCTCCTTTTAGTAACCAATTCATAAACAAGCAATTTAAAAATTGATTATTTAAACCATTAAGTATTCAAAGTTATGGAAAAAAAACGAAAAAACACCTTTGATTTACATCAAAGGTGGGAAAAAATGCTCATGATTCTACGAACAATCTTTTTGATAGTTGTTATTACAACTATTAATTTTGAAACAAACGCCTCTACCCAAACAAATAAAGTAAGCGTAAAAATGGAAAATGCCACGATTGATGAAATAATCAAAAGTGTACGAACGACCACAAACTATCGATTTCTTTATCGGGTTGAAGAAGTTAATAAATACGGGAAACGAGACATTAATCTACAGAATGTATCCATTGACGAATTTCTCCGTATTGCTCTAAAAAACACGAACCTATCCTATGAAATTGAGAATGAAGTTATCATCATTCGTCCAAGCAAAGAGGACAAGAAAAAAGAAACAACACCTCGTAAAATAACAGGTACGGTCATGGATATGCAAGGCAACACTTTACCCGGTGCCACCATTTTGATAAAAGAAACCAGTTTGGGTGTCGTAACTGATGTTAATGGAAAATTCTCGCTAGAGATTCCCCAACAGGATAGTATCATTCTAGTCGTTTCCTTTGTAGGATATGAGACAAAATACATCACGTTAGATAAAGACCAAAAGGAACTTTCAATCAAGTTAAAAGAAGATGTGACTGAAATGGAAGAAGTGGTTGTCACGGGATACGGGAAAGTACGTAAAGAAAGCTTCACTGGAAGTAGTGTTAGTATCTCCAAAGAACAATTGATGAAAGTATCTAAAACGAACGTTCTAAAAGCACTGCAAGCATTTGATCCCTCTTTCAGAATTCAAACCAACAATAAGTGGGGATCTGATCCCAATGCATTACCGGAAATGTATATTCGAGGACGTTCCGGTGTTGGTGTTAAACAATTAGACCCCAATTACACGAGTAAAGGGAACCTAGAAAACAACCCAAATCTACCAACCTTCATCATGGATGGATTCGAGATTAGTGCCCAAAAACTTTACGACATGGACCCCGCCCGAATTGCGAATATCACAATTCTTAAAGATGCAGCCGCCACTGCATTATATGGTTCACGTGCTGCTAATGGTGTAGTCATCATTACAACAGTAGCCCCGAAACCGGGGAAATTGAATGTATCTTATGGATTAACAGGTGAGATCACCATGCCAGACCTTTCAGCATACAATTTAATGGATGCAAAAGAAAAACTAGAAGCAGAATGTTTAGCTGGAGTATATGATGTCCAAGATGCTAACGACCCCGGTTACAATCTGCAATGGCAAGAAATCTATTATCGCAAACTAAATAATATCAACAAAGGAGTAGATACTTATTGGTTATCATTTCCTTTGCAAACAGCTTTCAACCATAAACATAGCATGTTCGTGGAGGGAGGTTCTGAAAATCTTCGCTTTGGAGTCGACCTTTCTTACTATAATGAAGACGGTATCATGAAAGAATCTTTCCGAGACCGTTTAGGAGTAGGTGTTACGCTGGATTATCACATCAAACAATTACAAGTAAAAAATCAAACAACCTATAATATCACTAAATCCAAAGAAACACCTTATGGTTCTTTCACAAGTTATACTCAAGCGCTCCCATATAATATATATAAGGATGAACAAGGAAAGTATTTGGAAAAATTAGAAAGTTGGGGAGAATCCAATGCTATGCCCAATCCTCTATACGAAGCATCATTAAAGAGTTTCGATAAATCACAAACAGAAGAATTTATTAATAATTTATCAGTCAATTGGAATATTACTCCTTACCTATTACTAAAAGGACAATTTAGCCTCACCAAACGCATAAACGAAAGTCGCCGTTTTTTAGATCCTTTATCTCAAAAAAATACAAATCCGATTTCGGGTCATAACTCAACTTCAGGAGAACTCCATACAACGGATGGAAATAGTTTCGGATGGGATATGCAAGCCACACTTTCATACAACCGAACAATAAACAAACACAACATTAACTTTTTAGCCGGAATAAACCAACGAGCAACAAAGAGTGAAAGCATTCGTGCCGAGTATCGAGGATTTCCGTCAGGCGCTTTAAGCTCGCCGAACTACGCTGAAGATATTTACGAAAAACCAACCTCTTCCGAAAATAGCACACGATTAGTCGGTTTTTTAGCTTCATTAAACTATAGTTTCGACAATATTTATCTACTAGATGCTTCTGTACGTTGGGATGGTTCCTCTGAGTTCGGATCGGATAAACGTTTTGCCCCCTTTGGTTCATTCGGTGCCGGAATCAACATTCACAACTATGAATTCATGAAAAATTGGGGTAAACTCAATCTTTTAAAAATCAGAGGGACCTATGGTGAAACGGGTAAAGTAAATTTTCCTGCCTATGTCGCACGTACCTCGTTTAAAATCCTTTCAGATGAATGGTATAAAACCGGGTACGGAGCAACGTTAATGGCTCTAGGTAATAAAAACTTGACTTGGGAAACAACAAAAGAATACAACATCGGTGTTGAAATAGGTTTACTACAAGACCTTATTTACCTTGATGCCACGTATTACCGGAAAAAAACCGTTGACTTGATTAATGATGTAACTATCCCAAGTTCAACCGGATTCACTACCTACTCGGACAACATCGGAGAAGTTGAGAATAAAGGATTCGAATTAAATTTCAGGAGTAATATCATTCGAAAAGAAAATCTATTCGTTGCTCTATTCGCCAATCTTGCACATAACGAAAACAAAATATTAAAAATATCCGAAAGTCTAAAAGCCTACAATAATTCTGTTGATCAGCATTTTAAAGACAACAAAGAGTCGGAACCTTTTCTAAAATACGTTGAAGGAGGATCTTTAACTTCCATATTCGGTATGCGCTCTTTAGGAATAGACCCCGCAACGGGAGAAGAAATTTTCCTGAAACGCGATGGTAGTCAAACGAAAACATGGAATTCCAGCGAACAAGTAGTATTAGGTAATACAGAACCGGACGCACAAGGAACTTTCGGAGTAAATGTCACATGGAAACAATGGAGTCTCTATGCAACTTTCATGTATGAATTTGGTGGTGAAGCCTATAATCAGACATTAGTCGATAAAGTGGAAGACGCTAATATTTACCTTCACAACGTAGATAAACGCGTGTTAACCGACCGTTGGCAAAAACCAGGTGACGTGAAAAAGAATCGTAAAATAACAATTCGTGACAAGAAAGGGGCACTTAGTATTCCTGTCACTCAACCAACAGAACGTTTTGTTCAAAAAAACAATAATCTATCTCTCAATTCTGTTACATTAGGATACAGCCTACAAGCTAGTGACAACCGTTGGTTACAAACTGTCGGTATAAGTATGTTGCGTTTCGAAATCGGAGCAAATGAACTATTCTACTGGTCAACGATGAAGGCGGAAAGAGGACTAGATTATCCTTTTGCTAGAACAATGAATTTCTCTTTAAATCTAACTTTCTAAATTAATCTATTATGAAAGTCTCAATTATTATATCAACAATATTTATTCTAGCCCTTACTTCTTGTAATTCATGGCTAGATGTTACCCCGCAAGACACGGTGGATGAAGATGTATTATTTTCCACCGGAGATGGATATCGTAATGTTTTAAACGGTGTGTATAAACAAATGGCCACTCCCTCCATGTATGGAAAAGAGTTAAGCTGGGGAATGCTGGATGTCATGGGACAACTCTATCACCAAAGAGCTTTCAGCAGCGGTGTCGAGTATCGGGCAGTAGCCTCCTACAAATATACGGACAAAAGCGTAAAACCTCTTATACAAGACATTTGGTCTTTAGCATATAATTCCATAGCGAACTGTAATAGTATTTTGGCCAAAATCGACGGAACAGATTCTACACTATTCAGAAGTGGAAATAATGAAAAAATGTTAATTAAGGGAGAGGCATTAGCGCTAAGAGCCTTCCTGCATTTTGACATACTACGTCTCTTTGCCCCAGCTCCAGACTTACAAGATCAAAAAACTTACATACCTTATTTCAAAACTTACCCGTCAACCTTCGAGCCCGATCGTTCGATCAAAGAAGTTCTTGAATTCGTTGTAAATGACCTAGAAGCTGCCCGGAGCCTAGTTGCCCCCCACGATACGATCGCTTGGCGCATCATGCTACGTAATGACTATAGAATAAACTATGAAGAAACAAACCCGAGCTTAAACCAAGATTTGTTTTTCAAGAGTCGAGGTCATCGGATGAATTATTTAGCTGTTTGTGCCCTACTAGCCAGAGTCTATAATTACATGGGAGATCTTAATGACAATTATTACCAAAAAGCGTATGACATGTGTGATCATCTCATAAACTTTGTCATTGATCCAAAGGGCTATTCAGATCTTAAAAAATTAGCTTTCACTCCTTATTATAATGCCGAAGAAAATCGAAAATTATATGATGGGGTTATCTTCTGTCTTTCCAACCAGAAATTAATAGAAGACTATGCAACAATTACATCTGATGGCAATTACTACTTTTATCTACAACCGGCAAACACAATGTTTGATGACAACGCAGACATTCGCCAAACGGAATTAACCCGCGCTAAAGGTAGTTATCAAGTTTGTACAAAAAACATTCCTCCTGATGGACAATCCACATTATATTCTAACTGCAAAGATATGCTTCCCATGATTCGGTTAAGTGAACTCTATTATATTCAAGCAGAACATCTTTGCCGCAAAGGTGATATTTCCGGAGCTATTAATAAAATGGATATTGTAAGAGATGCTCGAAACTGTCAAACCGGAAGTTCCGGACAAATGTACCAAAAAATCAAAGATCTAGTTTCCTTTAAAACAGAAATGGTAAAAGAAGCTGCAAGAGATTTCATGCAAGAAGGACAAGTATTCTTCTACTACAAACATTTAAAATTATTTCCAAAGAGTGACATGACAGCGTCCGACATGGTATTGCCCAAACCAGACAACGAACTGATCCATTAATTAAAAAACAAAAAACATGAAAAAACATATTATATATATTTTCCTGATCTTGATGGGAATATTTGCCTGTAACACGGAAGAAATTGAAGTTTATTCTTCATCAAGGTATCTATTTTTTCCAGACTCTGCAAAAGGATTAGACTCTGTCGCATTTTCCTTTTCCCATTATCCCGGAGAAACAACTCATGATGCATCATTTCATGTTGCATTAATCGGACTCCCTGCAACGGAAAACCTACAATATAAATTAGAAGTTGTTGATTCTCTAACGACAGCTCTCCCTGAAGATTATGATCTTCCCGGAAAACTTACATTCACAGCAGGAGCAACGATGGACAAATTAACCATCCAATGTAATAATGTTCGGGAAGCTTTAAAAATTCAAAAGGTACATGTAACATTCAAGATTGTGGAAAACGAAAACTTTGCACCAGGTTTATCCGGGAAACAAATGATTCGTATTATCTTCGATAATATCCAGAGTCCACCGCTCTGGTGGAGTGGAGACGTTGAAAAATTGTTACTTGGAAAATATTCTCCTAAAAAATTTGAACATTTTGTCTTTGCAACAAAAGTAAATGATCTCACGGACATGAGCCTTTCTGAAGTTAGAGAATTAGTAATGATATTCAAAGTATACCTAATTGAAAATAATATCACAGAAGAGGATGGAGTTACTCCTATGATTGACGGAATCCCAGCTTATTAATTAAAATTTTACTGATTATGAAAATAATATATATAACTTTCCTATTCCTTGTAACATTCAATTTTATTTGTTGTTATGACGACAAAGGGAATTACGAGTACAAGCAAGTCAATGACATTGAAATATCATTTCCGGACTATAACTTTGAACAAGTCATCGGAGAAACATTCAAATTGTATCCGAAATTCACTTACAAATACAAGGATACTGCAAATCTAAACTTATCCTACAAATGGGCTATCGGTGAACGGGTCATAGGGGAAAACAGACAATTAGTTTGGCAAGTGGACACGAATGAACAAGTTGAAATCGCCTTATATGTAACTAATATTGATGACAACATGGTATATATGGGTTCAACAATAGTACGTCCCACAAGTATATATACTTGGTACAATAGCTATCTTGTACTATCCGAAAAAAACGGGAAATCAATACTTTCATTTGTAAGATATGACGAAAAAGAAGACGCAAGTGGCGAAACCATCTATGATGAATTTGACCGTCCGGTTCTTGTTAACCAAGTCTATGAAGACATTTATTATAATGAAAACAAAGACGAACTCGGTTCAAAACCTCTCTTCATCCAAGAGCATATCGCTAAAATATTTCCATCTGAGGGGCATGTCATTGTATTCCAAGAAGGAGGTCAGGGATCTGTTGATTTAGATGGAACTTCCATGAAAAAAGACATCCTACTTGTCGAATCTTTCTCGAAAGGAAGTTATCCCGCAGATTTTCATCCGACAAATGCCGAAATGATGACCTACACGCACTTAATCGAGAATCATGACGGTAAAATTTATTCCAAAATAAAAGAGAGTTATAAACTATTCCAAAGCGGATACTATATACATACACCATTAATGTTTGAGAATAAAGAAATTCGAGCTCATATTATTAATTCAGTACTAGCCAATGATAAACCATACACCTTACTTCATTCAATCGGTACAACGGAAAATCCTGAAAACCGATTATTATTAGTACACGATCTTCAATATTCGTTTACAGACGTCAATGTATCTGGAAAAGTAGTCGCCTTACCTGAACCGACCAAAGGTTGGCCGGAAAACTTCAGACCCTTAACAGATCTAGGAAATTGTCAAGTTATTAATATAAGTCAGTATAATACAGGAAATACTAAAAAACCAGGTTATACCATGTTCCTCAAAAATTCAGATGGAAGTTATCAATACCAAGCATTTGAATTAGAACGTGAATATAGTGGAGAAAAACTCTCCTATCCGAAAAAAACAATTGCTGGTAAAGAACAGGAAATGCTAATTTCTTTTCCGATAACTTCTCCTATTCCATTAGAAGAATGTGTATTTTGTAATATTGCATCTCGCCAAAACGAATACATTTTCATCGCTTACGGAAAAGATATCTATTTTCTAGATCGAACTTCTCCAGAAAACGGAATCAGACATTACTACACCTGTAAAGCCAATGTAGTTGATATGGATGGACGAGAACATTACGGAGAGCAACTATTTGTTGGATTAGACAATGGCGGAGTATTACTATTAAATTCCAACAATGCCAAAAACATAACAACAAATGCTGAAAAGTTCCGCTGGGAATCCGGCCCTGAAGTCGATCTTGGAAAAATTGTTGATGTTACACTAAAAGTAGGAGGTAACGTACCTTAAAAAAGAAATCATATTCCCTGTAAAATATCTCGTTTTACGGGGAATATTCTATAAATTTAAACTTATTCCACCAAATCATACTTCTGATCCACCCCTCGCTCATTAATATTAATCCCTTCTTTCATCCAGCGAGGCATCGGGATATCTTTCAAATAATGATCAAAGAACTGCTGCAAACGAATTGTCCAATCCACTTCAGCTGGACGTGAAGTCAAGAAATGTCCTTGCCCCATATAATTCAACATCCAAACCGGACGCTGCAAGCGCCTCAAAGCTAAAAAAAGATTACGTCCATCATAAAATGAAACAGCTTCATCTTGATCACAATGGAAAATCAAAGTTGGAGTATGTATTTTATCAGCAAAAAGTAAAGGGGAATTAGCAATATAACTATCTAAATCTTCCCATAAAGTTGCTCCCATACGACATTGCCAGTCCTCAAACATAAACATATTCGGCTGACCACTTCCTTCACGAAGAGCCGTATACACGGAAGTTAAATTCACAGTTGCCGCCCCAATATTCACGCATTTAAACAAATCTGTTCTAGAGACGAGATAAGCAACTAAAAAACCCGACCAACTATGCCCCTGCAAACCGATCCGACACGAATCGACAATTCCTCTATCCGCCAATGCCCGAGTTCCACTAACGACTGCATCATAAGCACTCTCGCCCGGTTTTCCAATCTCGATATAAACATCTGGCTGAAAAACAACATATCCCCTGCTAACATACGTTGGAATATCTATCATAGCTTGACTCAATCCGGGTACGGGATGTATATGTAATTCCGAAGAATGTGTTTCATAAAAAGTAACAATAGTCGGATAACTTTTATTCTTATCGTATCCATCAGGTAAATAAAGGATTCCTTGATTATTTTTACCCTTGTAATTTGTCCATTCCACCAATTGAGCAGAACCCCATTTATAATTACATTGCTGGGGATTAACGTCAGTAACCTTTCTTAGACGACGCCCTTGTCCATCACATACCCACAAATCTCGATCATCTGTATAACTCTGTTTCATGCACAACATAGTATTAGCATTCTTTGCCTCTTGAACAACAGAAAAAGCAAAACTCCCTTGAATCAACGGGGTTAACTTCCCATTGGCAGATAAATTACCCAATCCTTGATTCTTATTTTTCCAATCAAACATCTCCACCTTATTATCCCGTGATAAATCAACGGATAACCCATTTCTACAAGGATCTAATAACCGCAATATGGTATTATTTTTGCGCCCTTCCCCCTTTGTCCAACAATATGATTTCTGCATTTCATCCAAATTAATGACCCATATATCAAAACGATCATAAACAATCGCATTCTTCCCATCCCGGCTCCATCCTGCCAATCCATAGGGAGGTGCTGGATTAGGGCGATCATATAGCTCATCATGCAAAGCGAAAGGGATAACATCTGTTAATATATTTTGTTGCCTTGTCAATGGATTTACAGCAATCCAAGATAATTTCGCATTATCAAAATAAAGAAGATGATCTCCTTGGGGACTCCAATGAACCGACCGAGTCAATTCTTTCGCTAACAAATGATGATTTCCATTTCTCAAATCCACAAGGTAAAGATCAAAACGTTGATCATGCCTCCAATCCTTCTGCCCTAAATAAGGCTTTTCATCTTTTTCATAAGCAAAAACAGGCTCCCTTCCTTCAGCAACATATACCCCCGAATGATTCTCCGCGCAAACTTTATAATCTTTCCCGTTTTCACAATTATATAAATATACCGCTGGTTGAGACCGCTTTTTATAAAAGCCCCCTTTAGCCTGTTCAGAAGGGACCACCGGATCATGCCAACTCCAAAGCTCCAATTGAAAACTTTCATCTTTCACTTGTTTCTTTGACCTTGCCCTCTGTACTCCCTCTTTTCGATACATAAATCGTTTATTTCCCTCGAGGAATTGTATTGAATATTTATCTAATGACAATTGTGCCATTTGTTCAGATCCTAGAACCTTTTCTACATTTCCATCCGTCAACGAAAAAGTGTAATAATCTTGTTTCTCTTTAGTATTCGTATCTGCACAAACAAAAAAGTTCCCTTCTAGTTTCCCTTCATAAAAATAAAAGTTATCTAAACTTCTCGTTTTATCCACATAGAGCACTTTCCCCACGCTATTCCCGTCTCCCCCATAGCGCAACACGAAGCCTTGATCTTCTTGGTGTACGCAAATCACCTTCCATTTTTCACCATACAAACAATATTGAATAACACCGGTTAATATCGTACTGTCACGCTCAGCCACATTCAAAATAATCAAGCGATCATCCTCCTTGTAGGCCACCTGTGGAACGACATAATTCAATTCTGCATCCGCAGGTATATGAATCTCATGTCCATCTTTTAATCTATGAGTGACACGAACACTTGTTCCATCCTCTCTTATTCTAAAAAAAGCAATCCAATCCCCCCCTGCAAAAAATTCGGGAGAATCGATATCCCTTAAGATACGGATTCTCCCTGACTTTAATTCATAAAAATAATAGGTATTGCAAATAAGACTATTTAACGAATCATTATCATAAAACATGTATCGGAATTTTACCCATGCTCCGTTATTTGCTAATTCATAATTATCAACACGGCGCCATTGCTTATAAGCTTCTTCATCTAATTCTTTCTTTTGAGAATAACCAGACAACGTTATCACAAATAAAACAACTGAAATAAAAATAACACGATACATATTCATTTGTCTATCAAAAAAAACTACTTCTGAGCATTAACACGTTCTTTAATAACCTTTGAATTCAAGTACAAAAAAGCCAGACGGGGGTTCGCCTCTTGCACAACCAAACATAAAGAATCGGTGGTTAATTGACCTATCTTCTCTTTTGTTGCATACTCGGTCTTGCTTCCATCCTCTGTAACCTCAAATCCTTTCACGATAAGATACCCATCCTTTATTTCCCAAGATTTCAATTCTAAAGAAGGAATATTAATTGCCTCACAAACACCACCTTTTTTGAAATTAAAACCTTTCAATTCACCTGTAGATTGATATGTATACGGATTACACCACTCACCGACAATTGCTTTTTCCATTTCTTTTTGAGGATCACTTGCACAAGCAAAAGCAAACAAGATCAAACTAATACATAATAACTTTTTCATCTTTTCCATTTTAAATTAAAATTATATTTATCTAAACACATGATTTATTTCACAAAGTCATACTTCTGGTCTACCCCTCGCTCATTCACATTAATTCCTTCTTTCATCCAACGAGGCATCGGGGCATCTTTCAAATAATAATCAAAGAATTGCCGCAAACGAATCGTCCAGTCAATCTCTGCTGCCTTATTATAAAGGAAATGTCTGTCTCCTTTATAATTCAATAACCACGCAGGCTTATGCAACCGTCTCATTGCCAAGAAAAGGTTCAACCCTTCAGAATACGGCACCGCCTCATCCCCATCACAATGAAATATTAGTAACGGAGTCTGAATCTTATCCGCATAAAAGATAGGTGAATTCTTGATATACGCCTCCGGGTCATCCCAAAGTGTCTTCCCCATCCGGCTTTGTGTTTCCTCGTACATAAACATTCGAGGCATACCGCTTCCCGTCCTGACTCCCGTGTAAGCAGAAACCATATTAGACACAGCAGCTCCCGGACTGGCACATTTAAACATATTGGTTCGTGTCACCAGATAAGCCACTTGATAACCGGACCAACTATGCCCTTGTACTCCAATACGATCCTTATCCGCAATTCCACGGTCAATCAACATTTGAGTTCCGCTGACCACCGCATTATAACAACTTTCACCTGGGGCTCCTATAGTAAAATGTACATCCGGCATAAACACCACGTACCCATTACTCACATAAGTCACCGTATTAATCATCGCACTACTCAGTGAGGGAAGTTGGTAAGTATGAAGATCTCCCGTGTGAGTCTCGTAGAAATTTACAATGACAGGATAACGCTTTGTTGAATCATAATTTTCCGGCAAATACAACAAACCCCGATTCGATTTTCCCTCAAAATTCGTCCACTCTACCAATTGCACGCTTCCCCACAAATAATTTTCTTGCTGAGGATTTGTGTTCGTTATTCGTACGGGACGTGTGAAATCATTCTTACTCCACCAAAGCTCCCGGAATTCAGTATAGCTTTGCCGGGTAAACAGATAAAATTTACCATCCTCAGACTGTTGGTTAAAATACAAATCATAAGCTCCAGACATCCGTTTTTTTACTTTCCGGTTAGGTGTCAACACATAAACACCTTGATCCAAAGTTTTCCGATCCAAACCACGCAATAAAATATCCTGTTTCGGATTAATCCAACGTATCTCTCGATTCGCTTTCAACAAACGCAAAGAAATACCATGTTCTCGTCCCCAACCATCCGTTAATGAATACGTGGGTTGTTTACCAGTAAGATCCACCACCCACATATCATATTTATCATACAGGACAACCTGATCTCCATCTGCCAACCAACCTGCAATACCATAAGGAGCTGCAGGTTTTGGTAAGTCATGTTCTTCATTGTACATGGCAAACCCTATTGGTGTCGAAACATCAGTCAATTCTCCCGTTTTCGGGTTCAACTTATACCATACCTTCTTCTCAGCATGATACAGCATGGCATATTTCCCATTCGGACTCCAAATGGGATGTTGCCGAAAATCTTTAAATAATAATGTCCGTTCACCCGTTTCCAAATTTACCAAATACAAGTCAGCCGTTACTCCATCCCGCCAATCTGTAAACGCCCGATAAGGAGTTTCATCTGCAATAATAACATGACTATACTCGTCACAATCCGGCTGATACATCTGATCCATATGAGGAGGGGCTACTAAAATGCATTTTTTTGTATCCACATGGTACACGTATTTAGGCATCTTCCGTCTACCTCCCCCTGATCCATACGACTGTCTACTCTGTGAAATTTCATCATCCCATTTCCACAACTCCAACTCGAAACTCTTATCCGGCTTTGCTTTCGACTTCCGCTCCTCCGGTTGCTGTAATCCCACGTCCACGAATATATATTTCCCATTATTGAAAACAGAATAAATCCCCCCCCGAACTTTATATTCGTCCGACACAACCACTTTTTTTGTATCCATCACCAACAGACACTTCCCATCTACTACTGAAAACATATATAACAAATCCGGTTCACTCAAATAAGAAGAATCCGACGCCACCGAGAACACGCCTTCCAGTCCCCCTTGGTTCAGAGAAAAATTAGTAACAACAGCCTTTTCGTCATCATAGATAACCCGATGTTGCCCTTTTACTGGCCCCACTCGTAAAAATTTCTTCCCATTCACATTTTGAATGTAAGCTACAGTTTTATAATCATCTGCAGAAAAATAGTTTTCCACACTATCTATTCGTACAGAATCTCCTGTCTCGAAATTCCAAACAATCAACCGACGAAGTGCCCGGTTCTTACCTTTCTGATCAATCGGGTAGGAATAAGAAATCAAGGGAGAATTGGGAGACTCTCGAAAACCGTAAGGTTTATCCCAACAAGTCTTTCTCATATCCTTCAAGGATAGCAAGAAAAGAGAATCTTTTTTTTCTTTCAACGTATCAAGTGGAGAGGGCTGTACCACGTACCTCAGTCCCTTTCCACGGTTAAAAAACCTCACCTCCCGGACATTCGGCAACTTGTACACCTTACCAGACGTCATGTCTCGTAAATAAGTAACAGGAACATCCTTATCATGCCCTTCTTGATCAATAAAAACAAAGCGATAAGTTACCCATTTCCCATCCTCCGACATCTGTTGTCCCTCCACTCTTCGCCACAATTTATAAGCCTCCATATCCAAAGGCTTTTTTTGAGACATACAGTCTGCAATTCCAATAAATAGCAGACTGCATAAAAACATAATACCTTTCCTCATTTAGATCAATGCTTTTTCATGAAGTAATCGATATCTCCTTGATAATTGGCTGAATCATCGCCCAGCAAATATTTAGCAAAATGGAACCACATTTTCCGTTCAAAGAAATCACCATTTTCTCCAAAGAAACCATGCGTACTACCAGGCAGTACAATCATATCAAAATTTTTTCCGGCCTGAATCAAAGCTTCCACAACCCGTAACGTATGCGAAGGATGTACAGTCTTATCCATATCGCCCGTCACAATCAATAATCCTCCCTTATAATTCTTTACCAATTCTTGATTCGTTTTACTCTTCGCCTCGAAAGTAATCTCCTCTCTATCTCCATTCACGCTATCCTTGACGACTCGCTTATTCTCTTTCACCCCGTAATGAATTTCGACAAAACCTTTATTATAAATATTATTGTCATGATTTCCAGCAGACGACACCGCTGCACTATAAAAGTCAGGATAAGTCAACAAAGCCGACGTAGACATAAATCCACCTCCGGAATGACCAAAAATACCCACTTTTTCCCCATTTATAAAAGAATAACGTTCTGCTAATTGTTCAATTGCATATTTATCATCAGCCAAAGGATAATCTCGCTGGTTGCCATACCCATATGTATGGTAATATTTACCTCTCATAGGCGTTCCTCCCCGATGTCCCAAGGAAACTACGATAAAACCGACCTGGGCCAAACGAGTATTTAAATCATCATTTATCGTGAAACGAGTTTGCACGTATTCAAAGAAAGGACCCGGATAAACAGACGAAATAATCGGATAGATTTTCGTGGAGTCGAAATCCGCAGGTTTCCACATCACACCATAAATATCCGTTACCCCGTCAGCAGCTTTCACTTTAAAACGCTCGGGCTTTTTCCATCCGAAAGCATAAAGGCTCTCCAAATCCGCTTTCTCCAACTCCAGAATCACTTTTCCTTTCCGGTCACGCACCACGTTGACGGGCTCCATGTCCACCCGGGAATAACAATCCACAATATACTTGCTTGATGGAGATATATCCACGTCATGTGAAGCATCTTCCGGGGTCAACAATGTTATTGCATTAGCCTTATCCAAATCAGCACGGTAAAGGACATAATAGTAAGGATCTATCTCTTTCTCTTTTCCCAAACCTATAAAATAAATCTGTCGACGGGCGGTATCAATCTTCATAATCGGTCCGGCCACCCATGCTCCAGATGTCACTTGATTTTTCAAATTTCCATCTTTATCATACAAATAGTAATGTCCCCACCCACTACGTTCAGAACGGAAAAGGATCTCGTTTCCATCATTCAAGAAATGGATTGCTCGCATTTGATAATCTAAATAAGGCTTGTCAACTTCATGAATCAACACTTTCACCTCTCCCGTTTCCGTATCGACTACACAAATCTCACATTCATCCCACGTCCTCTTGTAACGCTGAAAATAAAGTCGTTTTGCATCATTACTAGCATACAAAATATCTACATATTGATCTTTCCAACGATCAATATTAATCTTTTTTACCTCCCGAGTATTCGCATCCCCAATTAATAATTCAAATTGAATCACGTTTTTATCACCCGCTAATTCTGCCTTATAAGTTTTCAGGCGAGGACGAGGCTCTGCTAAAGCATCAATCAACCACAAATCCTCCACCTTACGGGAATCGTCTCGAACAGCGTAAAACTTGTGTCCCGTCTTAAACCATTGGGCAGAACATCCCATACGTTCATTTACTTCGCCTTCATCCTCTCGATTAAAAGTATAATAACGTTCCCCGTCAGTCGTTAATTGCACTTCAGTCGTGTCCTTACCCTTGCTCGCATTCCCCACGATATAGAGATTATGCCGCTTAGCAAACAACATATAAGAACTATCCTGACAATAATACATCCAATAAGGATCATACTTCGTCCGCCCCTTCTGCTTTTCCTCTAGTTTTAATTCTTTCGTTTTGATATTATAAGTAAAATCTTTCCTATCAAACCAGAAACGAATAGTTTCCCCATCCTCATCGAAGTCAAAATTCAATTCCAAGTCCTTATGATTGTATCCCTTTTTAGTGATCTCACTGATTTTCATCAATAGCTCTGCATTGTCGAAAAGCAAACGTTTCTCTTTCTTAGCCGGATCAACTAAATAATAGTTTTTCCCCTCACTAGTGCGAAAAGAATACCAAAAACGATCCGTGTTATTAATAAAACAAGGATTCACTTCCAAGCTATTCTTCGTCAAAGGCACTTGTGTTATACGCCGGAAACGTTCGGCAAGCTCATAATTCGCTTTTTGCTGCCCGAATGTTCCAACAGAAACAAGCAGAAACAGACTAATAACTAATTTCTTTAACATATCCTATTTATCAGATTTCTTGTATTGTTCAATTTCATAATAGTAATCCCCGGTATTATCCCCCAACAGGAGGCGGGCAAAATGGAACCACATCTTACGCTCATAAAAAGTATTCTCCTCTCCACTGAAACCATGATTCGATCTCGGCAACATAATCATATCAAAATTCTTACCGGCCTTAATCAACGCATCCGCCACTCGCAAGGTGTGAGCCGGATGTACGTTATCATCCATCCAACCATGTACCAACAACAAACCGCCTTTATAATTCTTTGCCAATTCCATATTCGTCCCCACTCTAAATTTAAAGGTCGATTCGGTCCGATCACCATTCACGCTATCCTTAATCACTTTCTTTTCCTCCTTCACGCCGTTGTGAGTTTCCCCCCACCAGTGATTGTAAATATGGTTATCATGATTTCCCGCAGATGACACAGCAGCCTTATAAAAATCCGGATAGGTACAAATAGCGGCAGTTGACATAAATCCTCCCCCGGAATGGCCGTAAATTCCCACTTTCGTCACGTCAATAAAAGAATGACGATCAGCCAATTGCTCAATTGCATATTTATCATCCGCTAACGGATAATCCCGCAATCTCCCATGACTATACGTGTGATAAAATTTCCCCCGCATAGGCGTTCCACCTCGATGTCCCACGGCAATTACGATAAATCCTAATTGGGCCAAACGGGTATTTTCATCATGAATCAATCGGAACTGCGTCGGAACGTATTCATAAAAAGGACCGGGATACACGGAAGAGATAATCGGATAAACTTTCGTCGAATCAAAATCAAACGGTTTCCACATCACCCCGTAAAGGTCTGTCATTCCATCGGCAGCTTTCACCTTAAAGCGCTCCGGAGCTTTCCACCCCATCTCTAACGCCCGGCGAATATCAGGCCTTTCCAATTCCATAATCTCTCCCCCATTCCGGTTTTTCAACACGATACGAGGTACCATATCCACTCGCTCGTAAATATCCACAAAATACTTGAAAGATTTCGAGAAATGCACTTGATGATTCGTGTTATCAAAAGTCAATTGAGTCAAGCTCTCCGGCTTATCAATATTTACCCTACATGGAATATAATAATAGGGATCAATATTCTTATCTTTCCCCAATGCATAAAAATAAAGAGTACGTCCCACCGTATCGATTTCCGCACAAGGTCCTGCCACCCATTCTCCGGAAGTAATGGCATGTTTAAAATTCCCCTCGTTATCGTAGAGATAATAATGTCCCCATCCCGTACGCTCGGAACGATAAATAATATCTTTCCCGTCGTTCAGGAACATAATATTCGCCATTTTATAATCCATAAAAGGTTTGTCTATTTCATGAATTAACACTTTCACCTCTCCCGTTGCGAGATTGGCAACACAAACCTCTTGTTCGTCAAAAGCCCGGGTCTTCCGTTCAAAGTAAATCTTATTGCCATCTTTTGAGGTGTAAAGTATATCCACGTACTGGTCTTGCCAACCATTAATATCAATCGTTTTCACCTCTTTCGTTTCCACGTCAATAACCGTTAACTCGTACTTTTCCAATTTCTGGTCCCCTGCCATAGCATATTTGTAAGTTTTCAGCATGGGACGGGGATCTGTCATCACATCTACCAGAAACAATTCATCCACGTGTCGGTTATCACAACGCAATGCATATATTTTTTTTGAATCCTTCATCCACACAGCTATGGGTGCAGTTGGAAACGTGTCTGCCGCAATCTCGTCCTCGTCCTTGGTGTAAGAAAAATATCTCTCCCCATCCGTCGTCAACTGCACGATTGTGGTATCTTTCCCTTTATCCTTATTACCCATGACATAGAGATTATGCCGTTGGGCAAACACTATATATGTACTATCCGGTGAATATTTTTTCCACGAGTCCCCAAATCCCTCGTTAATCACGGTATCCAATTTCGTCACGTCCTCTGTTATCATATTATAACGATACTTGCGCTTTTCAAAATTGAACGTAAAAGAAGTCCCCTTTTTATCAAATTTCAACTCTTGAAACGTGAAATTCTTTGCATCACACACCCCATGTGTTTCCTGATTTAAAAATCCAAACAATTTCTCCGGGTTAAACAGTAAGCGTTTTTCCCCTTTCTCTGGATTCACATAGTAATAACGTTTTCCCTCTTCTGTCGTGAACGAATACCAAAAACATTCCCCGTCATTGATATACATAGGGTATATACTCATGCTATTTCCATCCGCAACCCGAAAATTACTACTCGTGAAACGATCTGCTAACTTAAAATTTGCTTTTTGTTGTCCCCACAATAATGAGGTCATCGTCAAACCGACCAACAAAAAAAATATCTTTTTCATACAAGTAAAAACAAACATACATACAACATCTAAAATGAACCCCGCCTCCCCGCATGACGGGCAAGCGAGGCTCATTTAAGCATTAACTTCCATCAACCAGAATTACAAACAAGTTCCTTGGTATAGGTTAGCCCCACTTCCCCATTTAGGAATAAAATCAACCACGTCCATCATCTCCGGATCCAGAGTCTTCAAGTTTTCTTTATACACACTCTTATACACAAATCTTTCCTCTTCAGACCGTTTTACCTCTAACACCTCAAAAGTTCCGTCTACCATTAGCACCCCAACCAATATGTAATCCAAGTCCCTAATATATCGGATTTTTATAGATTGAATCTCTACAGGCGCTGTATAGAAATGCTCGCTAGGCTGTTGCCCTATTCCTTCCCATACCATACTACATCCGTAAAGTTGATTCCCGGCAGCAATAAATAGCCAATCATAATCGTCATAAGTATTAGGATCATAACCATAAGTATAATGGAAATAAGCAGCATCTTTAAAATCCGTAAACATTGACTGATTTGCAAACGCTCTCACTTGAGACTCTTCCAAACCTATAAAATCCGCAGCTTTTTTATGATCACCAAAAGCATACCGATGCCATACACAAGTTCCATTTTCCAACTTCAGCAACGATAAAAGATAATCATGTTTACTGACAAAACAATCCTTGATACGCTCTCCTTTGAACTTTTGAAACAAACTCATATCAAACTCGCCTGCTGTATTATTCCGAATCTCCAATTTCCGTCCTACTTCATTCTTCGGATCAAGAATAAAGGTTTTATTATCCTTGCTAGACTCATCATAAAATGCCCACATTGTTCCTTCTGTATCAATTGCAGGTACCACGTTTATATAATAATCATTATCAGCCTTCGATGTTTGAATTAAAGATGTAAATTTCATTCCATTAAATGCCGGGTCATCATTATAACGTCCCGAATGCAAATCCGTCATCACATTAGCAACGGCGTAATACAACAGCCCGTTTTCCGCCAATAACCATTTACTTGTTTTAGAAAGAGCTACATCCCGAATGACTAAATTTTCCGGAAAAGTTCCCATAAATTCATCGAACGGACGTCCGGTATAGGTTAATGCATTACCACTTAATTCAACCGGACCGCTTTCTTGCAACACCATTACTTCCGAATTTTCAGTTGAAACATAATCATCATAGGAAAATTCTTCAACTAATTTTATCGGCCCCGTTCCTAATTGTTCTCCTAGCCCTGTGGCAAATTGTACATTCAATAAAGAATCTCTCCACCGATCATATTTACCATCAAGAAGATAATGAATCGTTTGCCTTTTCGTGATCAACATATCCAAACGGCTAGCTCCAGAAGCCGTACGCCCCAAAAACAACCACCCCAATTTATACAATGGTGTCACATTCATGGTAGTCCCTTTCGGGAAAGCCACACTCGTTTTGTTATCAATAGCATTAAAGATCAATTCGTAGTCTCCGTACACATCTGCCGTGAACGTATAAGAAGCTTCCGTAGATACCTCTTTTCCATCCAACAACCAAGAGTAACTCAAATCTGGATTTAATGAGTCAATTGACAAACGGACTTTAGGTGTTAGTGTCACCGACTCCCCGGGAAACAATGAATAACTTGCATCAATCCCCTCTACTTTCCAATTTTCATACTCGTTTACCTCCTTGTAATCCAAGTTTGTCTCATCATCAATACAAGACACGGCAATAAACACCGATATAAATATAAACAATATATATTTCATAACTTTTCTATTTAAATTATCCTGCAACAGGCACTGTTATTACACGCCCATTCTCATCTCTCATCGGTTCACCATTCACCTTTTCGTATTCCTCCAACGTATATTTCAAGCGGATTGCATACTTCTTCATTACATTCATATCCGTACCGTCAAATGACTCCCCTCCTTTTTCTAACTCTTCCAAGAACATGATATATTTTGTTTCCGAATACTCTCCCAGATAAACATCTTCCACAATATTAGATGGCCGGTCTACCGTACCATCATTACGACTCCACCAAATAGGGATCTCTAATTTATCAGACACGTAAAATTTCGCTACTTGGTAATCTCGATCCCCTTGCTTTACACTTTCGCTATTATCTATCTTCAAAAACAACCGGAAAGACTTATTATCCAGTTCGTCAAAATTATTGAAGAACTTCACCCGTATCGTATCAACATCCTGGCCGGGAGTGAACTCGCATGCCATCGGCAACTCATAGGCGGTCGCCGGAAGCGTGGTCGAATCTGTCGGGGAAATCGTGAACTTACGAGGTTCGGTCAAATAAGCCCCATGGATCTGCACCGGAATTTCAGCCACAATCTCTCCTTCCGGGTACGTTTTGAAAGAATACACTGCGCTATCCTGCGTTGAATTTTTCACGAAAGAAATATACACGGTTTCTCCGCTATATAATTTTATTTCTTCTTTCGAACAAGCTCCCAAGAAAAACAGGAACAATATGATCGAATAAACATATATTTTTTTCATACTCTCTACTATTTTATTTAAGATTCGTTTCTGTATCCGGAATCGGCACAATTACATACTTCGTTTCAATCGGCACAACCTCGCTACCTTCAAAAGGAATATCCTTCTTCAAACGTTTATACAAATAAAAAATTTGCCCTTCCCCAATCCATTCTCTACGCATATCATTAATCAACACATCCATAAAATTATTCTCATCGGCATTATTCACTTTGTCTAGCGAAAGACTATTATAAGAAGAATAACGAGACTGTTTCACTGCCCGCAAATATCCCTTTGCCTCATCCAAATTTTTCTTGTAAATAGTTTCTGCCGCAATATAATATGCCTCTGACATGCGTACCAATGGCACCAGATAATTGCTTATATTAGCTTCTGTATTACCAGCATCATATTTTTCATATTTACTAAAACGATACTCGCCCGAACTATTATTCTGCCATTTCTTATAGCGCATGTCTTTAGTTCCCTCTCCCTCGAAAATATCATCTAGATTAGTTGTCATTAAATAGGTATGTTTATAGGGGCTCGGATCCGTCAAATCATTATAAATATTAATATACTCTATCACATCTAATGACTCTACCCCCCAGAGAACATCTCCGTACAACTTGATATCTCCATCTTTGACACTACTGTATTTCACAGTAAAGCTATTCGTCTTCGTGTTGTAATCAATCAATTCTTTGGCATATTGATAGGCTTCATCCTCCCGCTGTGCATACAAACAGACCCGGGCGAGAATAGCGGTTGCCGCATGATAATTCAATCGGTAACCTCTCTTATGCTCTAAGAAAAAGTCATCTTTTGAAGAAGTCGTCTCGAAACGTCTTTGCGCCGTGAAAGTTGTTGCTGAATCAGCCTTCCATAATAACTCCCGTGCCACCTTCAAATCCCGGATTGCACTATTCAAACAACTATCCACGGTCAACGGGATAGATACGTATGACGGGTACTCCGAAATATATGGGATATACTTCGTTGTTCCAGGATTCATTGCCGGAGATGCAGCAAATAATCGCAACATATCAAACTGAATAAAAGCCCGAAGTGCAAGTGCCTCCCCCCAGATCATCTTCTGTTCTCGCTCTTTATATGCAAATTTACTGGGATCCTCCTTCGAGATATTTTGAATCAAATTATTACAATTGGCAACCATCTTGTAAGCTTTCTCCCAAATAGACTCAATCTCCGGTTTCAATAAATCGTTATCCCAATTATTTTTATATATTCCATAATAAAACATAGTTAGAGCCCGATTACCGCCGCCATAAACGCTATATGTCGTGTAGGTACGCCCTAATACATCAACCAACCCCCAAGTCAAATCTTCCCCATACAGAGCCTGACCACTCATTCCATAATAAATACCATTCAAAGCATGCCGATACCCATCTCCGGTAGCAAACATATCACTTTCATCAAGCTCGTCTTCCGGTTTCACATCCAACCAGCTATTGCAAGAATATGCAAACAGCGTTAAAAACAACAATGATAATAATCTATATTTTCTCATAACTTTTCCCATTTTAGAAAGTGGCTCTCAAAGAGAAATTAAATGTCCGGGCAAACGGATAACTCGTTCCCCGTTCCAATCTTACCGTAGACGCCCTGAAAAGGTCATTCGTACTCAACTCTAAACGCAACATCTTCAGACGAATCTTCTTCAACCAATCCGTATTAAAATCATAACTCAACGTCAACGCACTTAATGACAATTCATTATCATCCTGCACGAAACGAGAGGTCGGCATTGTCGAAGTGTTCATATCCTTAATGTTTCTCAAAGGAGCAATATCTCCCGGTTTTTGCCAACGTTGAGTTAACACCCGACGATCCACATTACTATTCTCGATGTCGGCATTTTCTACTCCGTCCACCAAGGTTTGGTTATATGTCTGTTTTCCCCAATCGTATGCAAATGAAGCAAACAACGTCAAATTTTTGTATGTCAGGTTCACCCCAAATGAACCACTCGCTTTAGGCTCCTCGTCACCCACACGCACTGTTTCAGTCGCTTTCCAAAGTGAAGAGACAGAACCATCCCTATATAAGAATAACTCGTTACCTGTCATGGGATCAATACCCAACGAACGTATAGCAAAAATAGAGGTTAACGAGGCTCCCTCTTCATACTTCATTTCCGGTTCTGAATACTCTGACCCCCATTCAGATAAATGGACATTACCTTGCGCATTTTCCGCTGCCTCATACTTCTCGTTCACTCGTTGGTTATAAGCTCGCAAAGCATCTGAAATCTTCAATATTTCATTTCTATTGTGATTCAAATTACCCCACAACGACACATTCCAATCCTTATCCTTATACACGTCAAAACGTACTTGAATATCAAATCCCTTATTCAATGTTTCCCCTAGGTTATCTTTATAAGAAGTGAATCCAGCCGACGCAGGTAATGACACATCCGTGATCAAATCTACCGTCTTGTTGTAATAATAATCAAAATTCAACGAGATACGTTCGTGCCAAAACTGCAAGTCCGTACCCATATTCAACTTATTCGTCGTTTCCCATTTCAAATTATGATTCCCCAATGCTTTTAACTGTGTTCCGAATCCGGTCGCATACCAACGGTCATTTGTTGCATAAACCGTCTTGGCCGAATACGATGGGAAATTCACTTTACCCGTCTGCCCGTAAGACACACGCACTTTCAACTGGTTTATCACGTCATTATCTTTCAAAAAACCATAATTATGGACATTCAACCCCACGCCGGTAGACCAGAAGGGAGCCCATTTTTGATCTGACCCGAACTCCGATGAACCGTCGAAACGCACGGATAAGTCAGCCAAATAAATATCATTCCACGTGTAGTTGGCACTTAACAAAAAACCGACCAAACGTTTCAAGCTCTCGCTCTTACCCGGTTTCTGATAAATCTCTGCCGCATAGTTCGGAGAATGGAATGCTCCCGACGGGAACCCTCTATAATGAGCCGAAGTAGATTCAGACTTCGTGGACTGAGCGTTTACAATAGCCGACACGTTCAGATTGTGTAACCCCAACGATCTGGAATAATACAATGAGAACTGCGTGTCCCATTTCGTGTTATCACTACTAGTTGTGTAAAGATCCCCCAATAAAGAAGAATTTGCACTAGTACTGGTATTCGCCGTTCTTGCCGTAGCGTTAGAGGATTTCGGGTCAATAAAACGCTCCGTTCTCCCCATAGTCTTTGTCAATGCCAATTGCCCCTTCAAGGTTAAATAATTATTAATAAACCACTGGAACATAAACTGTTCGATAATTTCATCCTGTTTATTCCAGTTATAATTATTCAATTTAGCTTCGTAGAACGGGTTATTCAATTGCTTATCCCCCCTATCTCTTGAAAACGTAAGCTGTTGTACCAAAATTCCCTCATCATTATACAAACGATCATACGGTTGCAAGTGAGCGTAATCCGAGAAACTTCCATAAGGAGAATCTGGGGCATCCGTGAAATTATACGAAATCTTATTCAATACCTGCAATTTATCTTTCAACCTCCAGTCTACCGTAAAACCCACGTCCACATTATCCCGGTAAGAACCTTTCATCACACCATTCTCGTTTGTGTACCCTAACTCCAAGTTATAACGCAAATCAACATTCCCCCCCTCTATCGACAAACTATGTTTATGATTCACCGCATTACGCAAGGGCAATGACAACCAATCCGTATTAACCCCTTTCTGCACATTCACCAAACGTTTATTATAAGCCCGGATAGCATCTTCTCGATTAGCGTAATATCCATTCTCCGGTTCATATATCCCCGCAAGTCTCTCTATCTCCAATTTCTCCTGGGCATTAGCCAAATTATAATCTGACAAATCCGGCAAAGAAAGCGATCCCGTCAAATTGTAAGAAATCGTCACTTCTCCCGGTTTCGGAGCTCTCGTCGTGATCACGATCACACCGTTGGCAGCACGAGAACCGTACATCGCCGTAGCAGCAGCATCTTTCAATATATTAATCGTTTCCACCCGGTTCGGATCCATATCATACACTTTTTGAACGCTCACCTCAAATCCATCCATGATAAAAGTTGGCAAGTTCGGATTATTCTCCAAAGACGATTTTGACAATGCATCCTTATCCAATCCTTTCACACCAATTCCCGACCGTCCCCGGATATACATCTCAGGTACCGCATTCGGGTCCGATCCCCAAATATTACTCTTCTGTATTCGAAAAGATGGATCGAACGAGGCTAATGCCTGCACCACATTCGTTGGTGAAGCCTTTAGCAAATCTTCTCGTTTTACAGAGATGGAACTACCCGTGAAACTCTCTTTCTTCACATTAGCATATCCGGTCACAACAACTTCTTCCAAATCCTCCGTGTCCGGAAACATTTTAATAGAAATCTCCTTGCCTAAATCCCTTACTTTATTCAAATCCACCTCGTGTGACTTCATCCCCACGAAAGAAAAAATCAACACCATCGTATCCCGTTTGGGTAATTCAATTTTAAACTTTCCATCAATATCCGTCACAACACCAACTGCTGTACCCTTCAAAAGCACAGTTACACCCGGAAGAATCTCTCCTCGATCATCAACGACTTTCCCTTGTACCGTCACTTTTTTTACCTCATCTTTTTTGTCGTCGGGAGTAATTACAATCAGATTGTCAACAATCTTAAAAGTATACTTCGTTCCTGACAAACAACTATTCAGAATGTCCTGAAGAGAGGCATTAGAGAATGAACGTGTAATTCCGGTCACTCCTTTAATCTCCTCATCATTATACAGAAACTCGTAACCTGTTTTTTGTTTTAGAACATTCAAGACTTCGCTCAAAGACTGTTGTTCAAACCGAACTGTAATGCTCTGCTGGCTGAACGCATTTTCGCCCGAAAATGCCAAATGTGTAAGCAATAGCATCATCATCATTAGCTTGCAGACTAATGATCGTTTGCTACCACCCAACATGCAGTTTTTAATTTTACTTTTCATTGATAATTTATTTAGGTCATTTTTGCACACATACACCCGGACGTTTCGGCAAATTCAAAGAATTTGCCTCTGGCCCAAGCAATTGATGTTTATTAAAACTTAAAAATTCAAACATAACACGCACCTTCAATGAAATTATTTTCCATTGTTTGAGACACATCATTTTGTTTTGGAGAAAAATCAAGTATATTTGTGAAATCCCCTTTGGGTTTATTTTAGTACACATTTTTGTAAAGTCGGAGTTGCAGCTTCGGCTTTACTATTTCACTACTTCTCCATTACTGTCACTGTTCTACCCTTTACATCAAATTTTATATTTGTTGTTAAACTCAATAATTCCAACACATCAGCAATCTTGGCATAACGAGGCAAGTAACCGGTAAAGTGATAATTTTTGACAGCCTCGTTCATATAGAACACATCTATCGTGTACCAGCGAGAAAGTTTCGTCATAATCTCCTGAATACTTTCACTTTTAAACCGGAAATTCTCATACATCCAAGTCGTGTACACCTCAACATCCACTTCCCTCACGTTCACTTCTCCATCTTTTATAATCGCCTGTTGACCAGGATTCAAAATCGTCTGTTTCCCATCCATATCAATTTCGACCTTACCGGTAGCCAACGTTGTTTTAGAAGTTTCGTCTCCCTCGTAACTATTCACGTTAAACGAAGTTCCCAAAACCTTCACCGCATAATCCTTACATTGTACGATAAAAGGCTTGGACGGATTTTTAGCCACCTCGAAATAAGCCTCTCCGGACAAATACACCAAACGCTGCTCGCTATTAGCAAAACTTTCCGGGAAACGAAGTTCCGTCTGTGCATTCAAATACACCCGGGTTCCATCTCCCAACACAATCTGATACTCTCCCCCTCTTGGAATCTCGACTTTATTATACCTTATTTCTCTCACACTTTCCTCCAATTGTCGATCTGTAAAAACAACCTCTTTTCCGTTATTTTCTGCCAAAGAAGTAACGAGATCGACCTGATTCAATGAATCCAAATGATAGACGTCCCCTGATGCGACAGTCAGTTTAGCAATGGAACGCCCCGGAGTAATCTCTTCCACCTTGGCAACCGGAACAACAGTAGCCTCTTCCTTCAACAAGAAAGCGATTGCCACTCCCAAAACAACCACAACAGAAACCGCAACTTGATATACCCTCATCAAACGTTTTCTCCTTCTCCGGGCTGCTTTTTGTTTCACGATCTGCCATGCTCCGCCAGCATCATAAGACAATATTTTCTGAATGTCTTCATATTGCATCGCTTCATCCTGAATCCGGGCAAAAAGAGCTTTATGAGAATCGGCCTCCTCCAACCATGCATCTAGTTTTTGTTGTCCTTTCTCATCTATTTCACTCCGCAAATAAGCTAATATTATCGCGGCAATGTCATACGGATATGTGTTAATACTATTTTTCATACATTATTATTACACAACCCTACCTCGAAAGGATTAAACGGGATCGCATTTTTTTCAAAAAAAATACAATTCACACCTACGCCTAATTTTCACACACCACGTTTATCCCTTAGAACAAGGGATTTAGTAACATTAATAATGGGAAAATATCTTTCAAATTTTCTCTTAAAATCTTTTTTCCGCGAGCCTTTTGTGCTTTTACAGTATTAACACTCAATCCAAGTTCTTGTGCGGCACTTTCATTATCCAACCCTTGAAAATAACAAAGCTGAAAGACCTTCCGGCACTCCTCCGGCAATTTTTCAACAGCAGTGGCCAATTCTCTATGAATTTCAGCTAAAATAATGCTTTCCTCGAAATCTTCAGTCTGTTCTTCATGAGCCAATGAAGCAATATACCGATCTTTCGAACGGGTATTGCGGATATAATTTAAACAAGAATTCCGAATGGATAAATACAAGAAATTTTTCAAATGTACTTCGGATTGAAAAAGCATCTTTTTCTCCAACAGAGCGATAAAAACATCTTGTACAAGATCCTCTATCACCTCCTCGTTTTTCAAGAACTGGGAAGCGAAATAACAAAGAGAGCCGTAATACTCTTTGAATATTACCTCAATATTGTTAACTTGACCTTGTACTCCAGTAATCTCTCGCTTTTCCATTCTATCAATTTTATTGACGAAATAAAAACTGATAAAGGAATTAAATTCAACGACACCACGCCACCCAATAACATCTAATAAAAAATAAACATTGTTAATTAAATACTACTCATATTTTGCCAAAGCCTCAATTATTCTAGGAATATCCGTGTTATCCAAGCGTCCATTAAACCATTCCGCACCAACCCCGATTGCATATACCGGAACAACTCCCGCCGAATGCCCCCCGCTGGCCCAGCTAATTTTGGCAAGACGATTCAGTATATTGATGGACAATTGAGCGATCGGCTCATTCTCCGAATACAAATTTTTAACCATTTCAACGGTCTTGCCCGAGAATGTTTCCCGATAACAATTCTTCAAGGCCTGTTCGTCTTCCGTTGATAAATTTACGGTATTCCAGAAACCTAAATTCTTCGCCAGAAGCTCCTGCACATCCTCCCACGCCACCTGATTACTCTTCATATCTCGTAATTCCCGAATCTCACGAGTCAATTTCTCCAGAGACACCCTCTGATTCTCCAATACCCGAAGATTCAATTGATACGAGCCAGTCCCGAGAACGATGCCTCCCGTCTCGTGATCGGCAGTAACCACGATCAACGTCTCATCCGGATGTTTCAAATAAAACTCGTATGCTTTTTGTACCGCATCAGCAAAATCTTCCACTTCTCGAAAAGCCGTGGCAGCATCATTCACATGACAAGCATAATCAATCAAACCACCCTCCACCATTAGGAAAAAACCCTGTTTTCCCCGGCTCAAAAAATCTATCGCCCCTTCCGTCATCTGACTTAACGTGAAATCATCCTCTTCCCGATCTATCGCGTAAGGTAACGTTGTCTGTAATCCGCCTTGAATGACCACCAGTTTAGACAACTCAACCATCTTTTCCCGAAACATCTCGTTTCCCCGAACAACCAAATATCCCGACTCATGCAACAAATCAAAAAGATTCGTGGAATCTTTCGGGGATACGGATTGAATAATACCTCCACCGCCATATAAATCAAACCCGGCCTTGATGGCATCTTTCCCCAACTCGAAATACATCGTCCGCCGGGGCTGATGCCCGTAAAACGCCGCCGGAGTGGCATGATTCATCCCGACACTAGTAATGATTCCCACTTTACGTCCGGCTTCTTTTGCCCGTACGGCAACACTATATAAAGGCTCTTTCTGTTCCTTATCCATCCCGATCGTGCCATTCTTCGTCTTCTCCCCGGTAGCCAAGGCTGTTCCGGCGGCAGCGGAGCAAGTAACACCATGATAAGAAGAATAAGTCGTTGCGTAATTACGAACCGGGAAACTGGCAAAATTCAGCCCTTTCACCCCGATAACACTATCCAACTCGGCCAGAAACATTTCTGTCCCGTTCACCTGATTGACCCCCATACCATCACCGATAAAATAGAACACGTACTTTACATGCCGGGGCTCGCTACAACTTTCGAAAAGGAAAACCAATACTCCAACAAGCCAAATAAATAACAACTTTCTCATCCTCTTACATTTTATTCCTCAAAACTAGGCATAAAGAAACAAAAAGCCAAACACAACAATCATTATTTCCTTTCCATTGAAACTCCACCAATAATACACTATATTACAATATTTTATCATGCAAACGTATGCACGATTTTATGTTTTATAAGATGTTTTTTATCCAAAACAAATGTGTTAATTTTGCCCGACTTTAAAACAAAGACAAGGTATTTAACAATATATCAACAAAAAAACAAAAACAATGATTTACTCACATGAAGTACAACACATGTGTGTTGTGAAAAAAGGACCGAATCACGGTCCGGCACCTATCCCGGAAGAAGGGAAATGGGTTCGTTCCAAAGAGATCAAGGACATTTCAGGATTGACTCACGGTATCGGCTGGTGTGCCCCACAACAGGGAGCTTGTAAATTGACCTTGAACATCAAGGACGGGATTATCGAAGAAGCATTGATCGAGACGATCGGTTGCTCCGGAATGACCCACTCCGCGGCTATGGCCTCCGAGATTTTACCGGGCAAAACTTTACTGGAAGCCTTGAACACGGACCTCGTTTGTGATGCCATCAACACAGCTATGCGCGAACTCTTCCTGCAAATCGTTTACGGCCGTAGCCAAAGTGCTTTCTCGGAAGGCGGACTTCCCATCGGGGCCAGCCTCGAAGACTTGGGTAAAGGCATGAGAAGTCAAGTAGGAACCATGTTCGGAACCAAAGCCAAAGGTACCCGTTACCTTGAAATGGCCGAAGGTTATGTAACCCGTATGGGTCTTGATGAAGACGGAGAAGTCATCGGTTACGAATTCATCCACTTGGGTAAATTTACCGATATGTTGAAAAAAGGTATTGATCCCAAAGAAGCTGTCGAAAAAGCAACAGGATCATACGGTCGTTTCGCAGATGCAGTAAAATACATCGATCCGCGTCAAGAATAAAACAATTTAGTGATTTACGATTTATGATTAAGTGATTATCACCTAATCAAAAAATCTGAAATCACAAAAGTCGCCCGCGACTTTGTAATCATTAAATCTAAAATTAATTATGGCTTTATTTGAAAGTTACGACCGTCGGATTAATCAAATTAACACGGTTCTAAATAATTACGGAATAAAAGACATCGAAGAGGCAAAAGCCATCTGTGATGCCAAAGGGATCGACCCCTACAAAATGTGTAAAGATATTCAACCCATCGCATTCGAAAATGCAGCTTGGGCTTATGTAGTCGGTGCAGCTATCGCAATCAAAAAAGGATGCAAAAAAGCTGCTGAAGCCGCAGAAGCAATCGGAGAAGGTTTACAGTCATTCTGTATTCCCGGATCTGTTGCTGCCGATCGTAAAGTGGGTTTAGGCCATGGAAACTTGGCTGCCATGTTACTCCGTGAAGAAACCAAATGCTTTGCATTCCTTGCTGGACACGAATCTTTCGCCGCGGCAGAAGGTGCCATCGGTATCGCAAAATCAGCCAATAAAGTACGCCAACAACCGTTGAAAGTAATCTTGAACGGCTTGGGTAAAGACGCTGCCATGATCATCTCCCGCATCAACGGCTTCACTTACGTGCAAACCGAATTCGACTACTACACCGGAGAACTGAAAATCGTAAAAGAAAAAGCATATTCTAAAGGCGAACGTGCCCAAGTAAGATGCTACGGGGCTGACGATGTTCGGGAAGGCGTAGCTATCATGCGTCACGAGGGAGTGGACGTTTCCATCACCGGAAACTCAACCAACCCGACTCGTTTCCAACATCCGGTTGCCGGAACCTACAAAAAAGAGTGTATGGAAACCGGAAGAAAATACTTCTCTGTCGCCTCTGGTGGTGGTACCGGACGTACCCTTCACCCGGACAACATGGCAGCCGGACCGGCTAGCTATGGTTTCACCGACACGCTTGGCCGTATGCACGGAGACGCCCAATTCGCGGGTTCATCCTCCGTTCCCGCACACGTGGAAATGATGGGATTCCTTGGAATGGGTAATAACCCGATGGTTGGAGCAACCGTTGCTGTCGCTGTTTCCATCGAAGAAGCAATGAAATAGTGTTAAAACATCACTTCATAAAAAATCCAGGATTTCAGTCCTGGATTTTTTTATGCAACAACCACCCTCTTGTGCTTCCACCTCCGGTGTGACCACAACCAATAGGCAGGTTCCTCCCGGATAAAACGTTCCAGCATCTGGATGTGCATACGAGTCAACTCCCCCGGTTCCAAACTTTGCGGGTCGGAACACAAGTCGTAAAACTCGGCATGATAATAGCCCCGTTTCACCTTACGCATATTCACGAAAACCACCGGCTGGTTTAACTTCCGGGCGATCCTTTCCGTTCCCTCCAGTACGGCCGTGTCTTGATTCAAGAAACGAGTCCAGAAATGAAGAGAGCGTTTATTAGGTGTCTGGTCACCAATAAACCCGGTCATCGTAATCTTTCCCTCCTGTTGATTCCTCAACATCACCCGTAGCGTATCCGCTTTTGCCAAAGGCGTGGCCCCGAAGCGGCTCCTGATCTTACACGTCATCCGATCAAACACCTTATTATGTATCGGTTTATAAATCGGGATCAATTCGACATCCTTCTCCCACAACTTATAAGAATACATCATCTCCCAATTCCCGTAATGCCCGGAAAAAGCAATCACGCTACGTCCTTGTTCGAAATAACGGTGCGGTACATCCATATTCACCATCACGCAACGCCTCTTGATCTCGTCCTCCGAGATATGCCACAATTTATAAAACTCGGCAAAAGTATCACACAAATGGCGATAGTACTTCCGGGCGATTCCCTTTCGCTCTTCCTCGCTCTTCTCCGGGAAAGAATTTCGCAAATTCATATCGACCACCTTCCGACGATAATGAACACCATAAAACAAAATAACGAACAACACATCTGTCACCAGATACATCACGGGTAAAGGTAAAAAACTAACTCCCCACAACATTCCATATCCCAAATACGAACATAGATTAACTAATAATTTCATCTAAAAAGTATAAATTTCACACGCATTTTAAACTTGATTCCTACAGCAAGTCAATCAAAGATAACACAATTATCAACCATCTGACAAAAATGATCCAATATTTATACTTTTTCTACACAAATTGCATTCTAAAGCCCCCGCTCACTCTTTCAGCACATCGTCATTCACAATTCCTCTTTTTACCTTCTTCACCGCGGCCCGTAAGTTCCCGATCCGGTAAGACAACCAAAACTGAACACTCGAATATTCCATGACATTCCCAAAATGCTGGACATACCCCGCTCCTATTTTCTTCCCTTCCGACTTCCGTTCATTATCAAAAATATTACTAGCCGCCAAAGACAAGGTAAAACGATCTTTCAAGAAACTCTTATTCACCTGCAACACGTAGTAATAACTCCCCGGATAATCCGTTTGCAGGCTGACCCGGGAACCGATATAACCACCCTGCACCATCGTCCGGATACCCCATCTCAACGTCTGTTGTACCATCCCCGTCACCGAATATTGCCACCCACATGCGCTTGACGGTACTTCCTTACTCTCCAAATCAATATATGCCACGTTTCCGTTCAAACGCACGCTGGTCTTACTCTTCAAATTACAATTCACGAACAGATTCAACGCCACGCTATTCTCCTTCCCGATATTTCCGTAGGTATTCTCCACCCGTCCTTCCTCGCTCACAAAGCCATACCCTTGAATCGCGTTCCCGGCATAACGATAATCGAGACTGGCGTTCACCATCCATTTCGAAGCGAAGGAACTAAACCCGAAACTGACATGATGAAAGCGTTCCGCCTTCAAACGACTATTCCCGTAAGACACCACGCTGGCATTCGTTTCCGACTGGTACGGGTTCAGCAAACCAACTCCCGGTCGCATGATCCGCATATTATACCCCAACTTCCACACCCGTGTCCGGGCCGCCTGAAACGATAACGCCACGGAGGGTACCAAATTAGAAAAACGGGCATCAAAATCCGGTTGCGTATCCGGGTACAGAGAAACATCCAAAGTTGCCTGTTCAAAACGAGTCCCCAACTTCATCCCGAACTTCTTATAGTTGAACGAATAAGCGGCATAGGCAGCATAAATATCCTGCACGTGCAAAAGTTTCTCCATCCGTTCAGCCTGCATTCCCCAATCCGCTCCCGCATCCGTTCGCTCCCGATAAAAACTCTTGCTCGACGTGTTCCTCCGAATATACTTTACCCCGCTCTCCAAAGCGTGTACCGCACTAAACCGATTCACGTAATCTGCCTGCACCGTGTGTTCTCCCGTGTAAGCCTTATTCCGGTTCCGAGTTTCATAAGGAGAAAACTTCACCCCCTCATCCATCTTTTGGAAATCAAACACGTCCCGGTTTGTATATCCTTCCGAGGGCGTCCGATTATACATATAAGAAAGCGTAAACACGTGATCCGGATTCTCGAACGTCCGTTGATAATTAAACGCCAGCTCCCGTGTTCCATCGTCCATCCCGATTCTCTCTGACACCCCGTATTCATACAAAGAAGCATGATCCTCTCGTCGCGCCTCATTCCATCCCGTCTGTTTCCACCTCGAATCCGTCTGCCGGGAAGAAAAAGAAAACGTCAACAAATTCAACGAATCCACCTCGTAACTCATCTCGACATTTCCCCAAGTCATCGGCTGGACCACCTCGCTATTCATATCCCACACGAGATAACGTTGCTCCTGATCGTTCAGGTTCTCCAACACGTTATGATACTCCGACCTCCTCGCCCCCACGTCATAATAAGACAAGAAAGACGACAACGACAATTTACCATACTTCAACATCCCGTTCGCGGCCACATTCCAAGTCCCGTAATCATCCCCGCCTCCCACGACATACAAGGAATATCCCTCCAGCCCCATCCTCGCCATTTCAATATTTATAATACCACCCACCTCCGATGCATCATATTTCGCACCCGGGTCCGTGATCACCTCGATCTTTTTCACCGCTACGGCGGGAATCCCTTTCAATCCCTTTCCCGGTTGCTGTTTCACCAGCCCCGACGGGCGTCCGTTTATATAAATACTGCATTTTCTCCCGTTCAGTTCAATGCCATCCATCCCGTCAACGGTCACCAATGGAACCTTACGTAACACCTCCAGCACGCTTTCATTCTTCGCGTCAGGATCATCCCCCATGTCATAAGTAATTTTATCCACCTCAAACCGGATCGGCAACTTCCTAGCAACCACATCCACCTCCTGCAATCTCTCCGCGGACGCCACCATGTACAATGTTCCCACACTCATCTCGTCCCGTCCTGCCTCAACCCGGAATTCCCACACTACCCCCCGATAACCCACGTGAGAAAAAGTAAGTACATACTTCCCTACCGCCAAAGGTCCCACCTTAAAAAAGCCATTCGTATCGGTCACCGTCAGCTTCACGGGAATTGTTCGATGTTCCGCCTCCGCCACCTGCACCGTGGCATATGCGATCGCTTTCAACGACACCGTGTCCTTCACCCATCCTTTCACGATACATCCTTTCTCATCTTGCCGCGCATACGCCACCGACGTCACGCAAAACAATAAAATCAAGCCTAAATATTTATTGATCTCCATTCGTTCGATTTTTTAACAAATATACTCCCGAATCCTTGCGAGTAGCTTACGCCTTCCTTACATTTACCTTACATTTCATCCCACCCGCTAGATTTCACGTTTTTTTTCCCTAGATTTGTATAGAGAATCATGGAAAACGGCGTCACTATGGATAAAGAATTCAATTTCATCAAAAGAAAACACATCCTGATTGTCGATGACGAACGACAATTACTCGACCTCATCGAGAGCATTCTCAGGGACGACGGGTTCTCTTCCATCACCACCGCTGGTTCCGCTCAAGAAGCCATTGTCGCCTGCCACACCTCCTTCCCCGATCTCGCCATCTTGGACGTGAATCTTCCGGATAAAGACGGGTTCTCCCTGATGAAAGACATCCGACAGATCAAGGATATTCCCATCCTGTTCCTAACCGCCCGGGACAAGCCCGAAGATATGTTCACGGGACTGGATGCCGGGGGCGACGATTACATGACCAAACCGTTTCTTCCCAAAGAACTCCTTCTCCGGCTGAGTGCCATTCTTCGCCGATCATACAAAAATGAGAAAACAGTGATCGAGCTGGCCCATTGCACCATCGATTTCGACAAGGCAGAAATAAACCGCCAAGGTGAGACCTTCCCGCTCACCGCCAGAGAACACGCCATTTTGAACGTACTCTACAAATCGGCCAACCGCATCGTTACCATGGACGCCCTTTGCGCGGAAGCGTGGGGCGATAATCTCTACGGGTATGAAAATTCCCTTATGGCCCACATCCGGCGTATCCGGGAAAAGATAGAAATGACCCCTTCCTCCCCGGAATCTCTCATCACGATCAAGGGGCTTGGTTACAAACTTATCCTATAAAACCATGAAAGACCTGCAACATTCCATAAAGCGTATCGGGAAACGAGTTCTCATCGGGGCCATCTTGCTAATCTCCGTGAACATTCTCATCTACTCGCTCGTCGTCCACTATTACCTGAAAGCCGGGGTTTCCCAGCCGCCAGCACAATTTATCCGCAAGCTGGCTGATCGCTTGCACATCGAGGATAATAATTTCAAGGTCGACTCCCTGTTACTCGTGCAGGTCAAGGAACAGCAAATATGGGTCATGCTACTTGATGACAAGCAAAGAAATATCCGCTGGGCCGTCAATCTCCCCGGATTATTACCGGACACCACCACGCTAGGAGACATCTCCACGCTCGCAAAATCCCATCTGAAAAACGATTCTCCTGCAGGTTGCAAAAGAGACGAAGAGATGTTCGCTGCCAGCGACCTAAATGATAACTCTCCAAATTTCGACAACATGCAACAAATCACGGAAATGAAGTTCTTCCCGGTTCTCAACCACCTCTTGATCTTGGGTAACATTTCCGTGTTGATTTTAGGCTATTTGTTCATTGATCGCCGTATGCTGCATTCCCTGAAAAGTATTCTTGGCGGGATACAAAGATTATCTCGCGGGGAAACCGTCCGGGTGAATGAAAAAGGTATCTTCTCGGATGTTGCCTCTTGTCTGAACCAGACATCAGACCTTTTGCATAAACAAACCGCTTATCGGGAAAACTGGATCGCAGGCGTGTCACATGACGTACGCACCCCTTTGTCCGTCATTCTCGGACGTGCCGGACAACTGGAAGACGGAGACTATTCCTCGGAAGAGACTCGTAAACAGGCTCTTTATATCAAGAATCAAGCGCTTAAATTACGGGAACTCATCAACGACCTAAACCTCTTTTCTCAACTCGAAAAAGGGACTCAACCCTTGCGGGAAGAAACCTTTCCCCCCTCCGTTTTCTTCCGGCAAACCATTGCCGCTTTTCTAAACAACGACCCTCGCACCCAATATTATCAAATTGAAACCCGTATAGACCCGAACATCGAAAAAAGCACCCTGCATGGAGACCCCGGCCTACTCTCCCGGGCCATCAACAATTTGCTTTACAACAGTATCCAGCACACCTCGGCAGGAACGACATTAACGTTGAGCCTGACCTATCAATCGGGTTTCTACCGCTTTTCCGTTTCCGATAACGGCAAAGGAGTTTCTCCTGCCTTCCTGCAAAAATTACAAACTTTGGCTCAAGGGGAAATCCCGGACCTCCTTCCCGGGCAGGAACACGGCTTGGGATTAAGCATTGTTTGCCAGATCGTGAAACTACATAAAGGAAAAATCTGTTTTCACAATTTACAGCCACACGGTTTTTCAACTGAAATATTGCTACCAGAATAACACATTTTCCGGAACAACTAAAAAATGACTTTTGGAGACACCCACTTTTTAATCCCAATTAATACCTAAATTCTTTATTACAAGTTGATCATTACCTGATGAACACCGTCATGAACCTTATAAATACCTTATAAAAACCTTATATGAACCTTATATATAATAAGGTTCATAAAGTATTATTAAACTCTATCAAAAAAATATCTTAGACTATTCATGCAGTAGTAATCATTTAATCATCATGAAATTATTATTATCCTCCTCTCAAATTCCCATCCAACTGTATCCAAAAATTTTAGGTCTTCCATAGATTAAAAAAAATAATCTATGAAAAACCTAAAATTTCCCTATATCAACGCTAATTATTTCTTGAATATCTTTTCTAATTCTCGATCAAGCCCAGCCGAGTCGCCAACATATTTCACCACAATCTTTCCCTCCGGATCAATCAAAATTTTAGTCGGAATTGCTGAAATATCATACATCTCGTTGAGTTGTTTTTGCTGGTCCCGTTTTTCGTAAATATTCATTTGTGGCCAGTCTATTTTATCTTCTTGGGCAGCTTTTTTAATGACCTCATCCTTACGGTCCGAAGCAATTCCCAGAAGAACAAAATTTTCACCCTTGTATTTTTGATTAATTTGAATCAGATGGGGATGACTTTTCCGGCAAGGTACACACCAAGAGGCCCAGAAATCCAATAACACGTATTTTCCCCTGTAATCTGCCAAATGAATATCTTCGCCCGTGTAAATATTCTTCAACGTGAAATCAGGAGCCGGAGCTCCGGGAGCCAAAGCCGTTCTAACCCGAATCAATTCCGCAAGTTTCTTTCCGGCTTCAGATTGTTGCACCTCGTTTGAAAACCGATCATATTGTTGTTTCAATTCCCCCGCAGTCTTACTGGTCAAACCGGAATTCAAGTATAACCACATAGCGTATTCCCGATTCGGGTGAGAAGTAATCCACTCCGTTGTACGTTGAGAAATTCGTGCCCGCAAAGCATTTTGTTGCTCGAAAACATCCATCTTGGCCACCGAATCATCGGCCAACACGGCATCATTCAACGCATCGTGTAAAACGTTTATCTCATTCAGCTCTTTCAGATTCAGATGTTGTAATTCCATCATCCCTTGGTTAAATTCATCCTCGCTTACCACCTCCACGAAAGGAAAATCTTTCTGGTCACCTTGAATCTCAATTTGGGCCCCGGGACTGACAAAAAAGGTCAAATCAAATTTCCCGGACAAAATCATTCCCCTTTTCCCTTTCCATTTCGCCCGACTTGCTTCCTGCTCTTTTTGGGATAAACGCATAAACGTCAGTTGTTGTCGTTGATCCGCTTTCCCGGAGTACACGAACTCACCGTTCTCCACTTTCAAGGTATCAAACTTGGAATTTCCACCCTGCCTGTCCAAAACGATAATTTTTATATCTTCACTCATCCCGGATAATTTCCCTTTCACCGTGTAACTATCCGTCTGCCCCATCATTTGCTGTATTCCACAAAACAAGCAAATGAATCCGATCAATATTATTCTTTTCATCATATTTCAATTCATGTCACAACTAACTATCAATTATTATTCACCCATCCGCTGTTAAAGCTCATCACCTTAGGCGGGATCCGGTAAGTCAACCGATCTTCGGTCAACGTGTAGGTTTGTTCACCCACCTTATGGGTATAATTTTTCTTATCATCTTGGAAAAGCGGATCATTCCACAAGCGGCGGATATCGAACCAGCGCATACCACTCATCATGAATTCACGTGTTCTTTCCTCCAACACGAAACGAAGCAATTTTTCTTTACTATTCACGCTTGCCGGGATAGCGGCCTCTACTGCCGGCATCCTCTTTTCTCTCAGTGTCAGTAAATCCGCTCTCGCTCCTGTTTCGTCCCCCGTACGGGCCTTACATTCCGCCAGCATCAAGTACAAATCCGGGAGATCGCCACAAACGGTAAACATATAACGACATACTCTCTTCGAATAAGGCCATTGAGTTACCCCGGTATAATCCTTGTCACTGAAAAACTTCGCCCGATGGTCATTCTTCGAGTACAAAGCCATGTATTCCGGTTTCACGTACACTTGCGGGGGATACAGGAATAAGGTAATCGGCAGGATGCTTACCTGTTTGTTGTATATCAATTCATTATTATCTTCACTCAAGTTGATCGGATAAGTACACGACATTCCCCATTTATTGGAAGCTCCCGTGTAACCCCAATTATAAATCTCTTGGTTATAATCAAACAATTCCAAGATAATGGATGAATTTTGAGTTCCCTCGTAGGCAATTTTCAAAGCCTTCAAAGCTTTACCGTATTCACCCATTGCCATATACACTTTACCTAACATGAAATAACCGGCGGCACGATACACCCGCTGACGATGTTGAGTCTGTAACGGTAAATCAGGACAAGCTTCTTCCAGTTCTTTGGTAACAAAATCATACACGTCTTTTACCGTTCCCCGGGAAAAAGAGGTCTCCCCTGAATTAGCCTTTGTCACGACAGGCACACCGGGATCAGTTGCTGCTGTCGCTTCTTGATAAGGTTTACAGAAGAATTGGGTCAGATAAAAATGCATGAATGCACGTCCCACCCTGGCCTCAGCCAAAAGCTCCTTTTTCTTCTGGGTGGTTCCGTCCTCGGCATCCATCACACCGTTGGCGATAACATTGTATAAATAAATCTGCTGATAGGCCGCACTCCACTCGGCACTGTAATCTTCTTCCAAGAATATATCCGGATCATACGTGTATGCCGCCCGGGCCGAACGTCCCATATTAGCGTATGAAGCCTCATCCGTGATCAATTCGTCCGTCATGTAAATAAAATATATCTCGGACTGCTGTGCGGTAATAGAACCGTTTTCATTTACTTTTGAAAAGATCAGGTTTGACAGGATCGTGTTGTTGAACAACCCGTCATAATGAGCAATCTTTTCCGGAATATCCTTCCCTTTAGGCTTCACATCGAGGAAATCATCACACCCGCAAAGCAAAAACCCCCATATCAGAAAAAATATATTATATCTCGTTTTCATATCTTTTCGCATTATATTATTATTTAAAATTAACTGTCAATCCAATCGACCAAGAGGGTCCGAACTGGGTTGCCCGCACGCCATTCCGTAAATTCATTGCCTCCGGGTCTATACCTTGATGGTTGGCCGCCCAGTAGAATAAATTGGATACTTGAAAACGTATCTTGATATTTTCTGCCGACAGACGGTCACAGATTCCACTAGGCAAAGCATAAGCCAAGGATAGATTACGCAATTTTATGTACGACGCATCCAACACCTGTTGATCCGAGAAACGATAGAGACTTATATCCCGACGAGTAGTTGAAGTCTTCGTGTTCGCCTCGTAAGAAGGAATGTCCGTAATGTTTTCATCCCCGGGTTGACGCCACCGTTTGTCGAAATCCTTGTGCAGGTTCGAGGTGATACGTCCGGCATAAAATTGATTGACATCATTCCGCATTTTATGTCCCAAGTTATAGACAAACATACATGACAATTCTATCCCCTTGTAGCTAAACGTGTTTGTCAAACCTCCATACCAGGGAGCCTGCATGGTTCCCATGTAGCGCATACATTTCAAATCGGTAAGGTCCTGTGTCAGTTTCACCTTCTCCCCGTTCTCATCGTACACTTGCGGGTCTCCCATATTATCCAAACCTGCCCAGCGGTAAGCAAATAAACTACCGGCGGCATATCCCTCTACATAGTTTTCATAGATAATGCTGGAAGGAGATAAAGCATTTGCAACGGATAACTCTTCAATCTTGTTTTTATTGTAAGTCAAGGTAAAATTCGTTGACCAGTTAAACACGCCACTCATATTCTGACTATTCAACGAGAATTCAAATCCCTTATTCGTCATTGTTCCCAAGTTTGCCAAGGCATTCACCCAACCCGTAACAGGATTCAACGGCACGTTACCCAACAAATCGGTCGTTTTCTTGAAATAAGCATCCAGACTTCCGTTCAAACGTCCTTGTAACACCGAGAAATCCACCCCAGCATTGACGGTCCGAGTCTTTTCCCAAGTCAATTTATCATTGGCAGGAGTCACGACGTTATATCCCTTACCCGGATAGGCTGCATCCTGCGTCACAATCAATACATCATACGGTCCGCCCAAACCCGGATCCGGAGAATTTCCACCCAAACCGTAGCTAAAGCGAAGAACCAAGCGATCCAACCAACTAATGTTCTGCATGAAGTTTTCTTGTCCCAAGGTCCATGCACCACCGACGGACCATACCGGTTTGTATTGAACACTCGGATCACTCCCGAATAGATTTGACTGGTCCACACGGATGCTGGCATTCAGCGTGTACTTGGAATTATAGGTATACGCCCCGTTCGCATAGAAAGAAACAAAACGATATTCCGTCTCGCTGTCCGTGAAATGTTTCTTTGTCAATTTGTTCACGGCAGACGTTCCTTGTTTTAAAATCGGATTCTTGATCCCGTTCTTTATTAATTCGCCCTCGTCATAAGAATTATACGTCATCGTCTGCGGGTCATATCCACGAGAGAAGGTGCCATGACTATTGGTCAAGGTTCCCCGCACCTCCATTCCGGCAAGACCGGTCACGTGAGAGACACTCTCTTCAAAGTTCCGATCATACATTAACTGGTTACGTACAGTCCAGTCCGTGTTATACGTCGAGGTATTCGTGTAATGACCTCCGGTTTCCGGCAAATAGAACGTGGGTACCCCGTTCTCTGTCGTGGCTGCTTGGGCAAATTCCACTAATTCCCGACGCACGGAGAAGGATTCTTGGTCATCAAATTGTTCGGCTTTACCTTCGCTGCGTTGGTATTGGAAACGACCGCTATAACTCAAGCCCTTCCACAGTTTGATTTCAATTCCGGCATTCACCCGGGCATTCAGAAGTGTCGATTTATTGAATCCATCCCGATTATCTTCCAAAGGAATATAATCCAGACTAACTCCACTTAAATTTTCGTAATTCAAGCGATCCGGCTCGTAGAACTTCAACACGGAATGAGAAAGTGCATTTCCATTCTCGTCTTTGAACATCATATAAGGTAATATGCTGTTATCTACCGAATACATCGATTTATTTTTCTTGTCTGTCATGGCCAGATTGACGGTTAAATCAATTTTCAACCAATCGGTGAAATTAAAATCCTGCTTCAGGTTTAGCATGTATTTATTTGTCCGCACTTTATCGTTGGTCTGGTCATTACCGAAACCCAAGGATCCGTAATAACGATGTACCCCGCTTCCCCCCATGAAGGAAAGGCTATGATTGGTGAAAAAAGCCGGTTGCATGAACAAATCTTCAATTTGCGAACGATTATTCAGAGAGGCCAGTCTCGCGAGTTCCTCATCCCTTTCGGCCTCAGTGTACTCCTTATTGACAGCCTTGTACATCGGGAGTTCGTGAGGATACACGATCGGGAGGAATCCGCCAATACCGTTGTTGGTTGTCGTTACCGCATTCCAAGTATAAAATTCCGGATCAAAGATTTCTGTCGCACTTTTGATTAACGTGCCGCTTGACATATACTCCATATAACCGAAATCAGGCATTCCTTTATAAGTAAAGGAACCGTCATAACTGATTTTAATCTTCCGATCGGTATCTTTACCTTTTTTCGTCGTGATCACGACAACACCGTTAGCCGCCCGGGCTCCCCAGATAGATGCTGCCGTTGCATCTTTCAAAAACGTAATGTTTTCAATGTCATTGCTATTTACCATGTTCTCGAAATTCTCGGAACTCATGGCCACCCCGTCAACCACAAACAACGGGCTTCGATTGGATGAAATTGAAGTTAATCCCCGGATCAAGTATTTATCCTGCCCGTCAGCATAGTTGATATTCAAACCGGAAGTCAACCCCTCCATACTTTCCAACACACTACCGGTCAGACCAACACGCTCTTTAATCTCGCTACCGGAAACAATACCGAAAGAACCGGCATTTCTCTCTTTTGACAAGGTTTGGTATCCCGTCACGACCACTTCTTCCATCTGCTCCACGTCTTCTTCCATCACGATGTTCAGTTTTTTGCCGGGAGCATATTTCACCTCTTGCTTTTTCATTCCCACGAAAGAGAAAACAAAAGTGACCGTGTCACTCGGAATCTTAATCATAAAGTTTCCGTCGATGTCGGTTACCACCCCGTTGTGAGTTCCTTTAATCAACACCGTTACCCCCGGGAGTGGCTCTCCTTTTTTATCTTTTACCGTTCCGGAAGCCTGTTTTGTTTCCGGCTTTTTCACCTGACCGCTCTTCTCGAGGATATAAATCACATCCTGTTCGAAGAAATAACGCAACGAGGTGTTGTCAAAAACCTGATCCAACACTTCCCGCACCGTTTTCTTGTCCGCCTTCACGTCAAAAGCTGTCAGATTTTTCACGTGTTCTTCATTGTAAATGAAGCGTAACCCTGTCTGTTTCCATATTTCCTGACACAACGTGTTCACGTCGCATTGATGCAAATTGAGGGAAACAACTTGCTCCTGCGAGTAACCATTCGCCATGGCCCCAAAAACGAAAAAGAAACAAAAAATCATCAACAGTCTCATAATTTTAAAAGTCTTTGATTTTTTCACGCTGAAAACAGCGCTTTTCCAATTAGATTTCATAACTTTGTTATTAAAGATTATACATTCTGAATAGGTATCCGCTTGCCAATGGACCTATTCATTGATCTTTCAAAAGGTGGAGATGGGGGAAACATCTTCACTTTTTTTATTTACTACTTACTATTACTTTATTTCCTTGTACTTTAAAACGTGCATCTGATATTTTTTCAAAAGAAACAAACAATTCCCGTACGTCCTTGTAACGTTTCAAGTTTCCGGACAATCGTACATCCTGTAACCCAGCATCTTGGTAAAGTACTTCCAACCCGTACCACCGACTCAATTTATCCATGATCGAGTGCAGAGATTCATTCCGGAAAATGAAATCCCCGTTTTTCCACGACACGTAAGCCAATACATCCACATCCTCCACCGTGATTTTACCCGACACTTGATCAAACACGCCTTTCTGGTTAGGTTTCAACAACACCTCTTTTCCTCCTTGATTCATACTCACACTTCCCGTCACGAGAACCGTCTCGATCTTGTTGTAGGTATTCACGTTGAATGCCGTCCCGTACACTTTGACAGACATATCATCAACCTGCACCAAGAAAGGCTTTTCTTTATTCTTGGAAACCTCAAAATAAGCTTCTCCTTTCAAATAAACGACCCGCTCTTTTCCATTGAATTGTACCGGATAACGTAACTCGGTCTCGGCATTCAGCCACACACGGGTTCCATCGGACAAGGTTAGATTAAATTCTCCCCCTCTCGGGATAACCAAACGATTCATTACTCTTGCCGTATCCTTGGTTGTTCCTCCCTTACCTTCGGCTGACTGGTAAGAGATTCGACCAGTCTCACTCACCACAACTGAAGTTCCGTCCTTTTCTTCCAATTGCCGGGAAACATTGCCCATCGCCACTTCCTCTCCCGAAGACAACACTAATATGGCCTGTGATTTTCCCGGTTGAATGGTTACCTTTTTTGCCACCTGTACCGGTTTTTCCTCTATCTCACCCGAATTCCATAATAGTATTCCACCCACACTCAGTAATATCACCACGGCTGCGGCCACGCCATACCAAACTTGAAGAGAGGAGCGCTTTCTCAATTTTTTCCGCAAGAGATTAAAATCCGATTTTACCTCCCGAGCATACACACCCCATTGAAATTCCAGATGTACCCGTTGAAATTCCCGAAAATATTCCTTGTTACCTTCACTCTCTTCGAGCCATGCCTTGACTTCCTCCCGCCCGACATCATCCAGCTCATCAAGAAGATACGCCAGTAATTTTTCATCTATTTCGTTTTGCTGTATCATAGTTATAATCCATTTTACAACTATAATACAGCTCAACAACAAAAATCATTGCTCTGAAATCAAACTTTTTTCAAGAAAAAATAAATAGATTGCCAACTCATCCTTATTATCAGCCTGTTGACGGAGTTTTTTTAAAGCCCTTACCAGAATGCTATTTACCGTGGCAACAGATATTCCCAACTTATCTGCCACATCCTTATATTTCATCCCTTCCAAATATATCTTACGGATCACGTCCTGCGCCCGGGGAGTCAATTTTTCCAGTTCTTCCTCTACACGCCGAAAAACTTCGTCCTCAAAGTTATCATACTCATTCCAAGGGCTATCGTAGTAAGCCACATCACAAGCCTGACGCAAAGGATCAATTTTATCTAACTGGTTTAATGCCAGATTACGAATAGAGGTAAACAGGTAAGATTTTAACGTTTCCGGAAGGAACGCAGAATAAGGTTTTTCCCAAAGTTTCACAAAAAAGTCCTGCACAATATCTTCGGCTCGCTGGGTATCATGTAAAAAAGTCGTGGCCCAAACCACCAAGGGCTTGTAGTATTCACGAAACAGAAGTTCCATTCCACCAATCTTCCGCACTTTTAATAACGAGCAAATCTCTTGATCTATCGGACGCATAACTTTTCCACACTTGAACTATACAAATATAGGAGATTTAATTTCCGGAACAAAAGATAATATGAAGTTCTTGTTTCTGTACGCAACGAATTAATGCCTTAAAAGTTGCTGAATGAACATCTGTAATAATCTCGGTTCCAGTAACACGGGAAAAATCAAGCCGAACACCGCTCCATAGAAGTGGGCGTTATGATTGATGTTATCACCATCCCGTTTTGCCATATACTGGCAATAAAGCAAGTAGATGAAACCAAACACAATACCGGGAATCGGAACGATCGCGAAGAAGTAGATCTTATCCCAAGGATGCAAAAATATCGCCGTGAACAAAACAGACGAAACTGCACCGGATGCCCCAATGGAAGAATAGTATTGATTGTTCCGGTATTTCCACACATCATATACCGAGGCTGCCACCATTCCCCCGAAATACAGGATCAGAAAACTGGAACTACCGAATCCCCACGCGACAAACTGGTTCTCCACATATAACCCGAAAGAGAGAAAGGTAAACATATTCACAATCAAGTGCGTCCAGTCGGCATGGACAAAACCGTGAGAAATAATCCGGTACCACTCTCTGGAATGTACCATCCGGTAGGGGTTACACGACAATTTATTGAACAGGGAATAATTATTAAAACAAGCAATTGACACGACAACCGTGACAATAAGTATAACATAAGTCATCATAATCTACTCTAAAAAATAATGTTATTAAATATCCGCCCGGTCCTTCCGAATCTCATCTTGTTTGATGAACGTACTCCGACTCGCGTAAGTTTTGTCATCTCCATGAATATACAGAAGGGTCCCGCCTTTAATCGTATCTATAATTTTTTTGCTCACGGCTAACGGCAATGCCGGACATCCCAAGCTACGCCCCAATCGACCACATGACCGGATGGTTGACGGGTCTGCATAAGTCGCCCCGTGCATCACGATTGCCCGCTCTTTCGCCTTGTCATTAATTCCCCGTTCCAAACCGTCCAACACCAAAGAATACCCGTTCTTCCCGTAATACGTGTTTTCCGTTTTGTAAAAACCCAACGAGCTCTTGAAAGAGCCTTCCCGGTTGGAAAATGACGTGGCGTATTTCTCCCCGCTATTCCGACCGTGAGCCACGTAAGAAATAAACAGTATCTTTTTCAGTTTCAGATCAATCACAAACAAACGTTTTTCCGTGGAAGGTTTCGTGAAATCAATCACCGTAAGGATGTCCTTGTCGTGACCGCCCATCCGGTTGTACCCCGCGATAGCCCGCTCGAACACCGCATAATCAATCGTTCCGGCTAACGCCATCTCGTGATAAAGCGCCCGACTATTCGGTACAGACGACCTCTCTGCCGCTATCCCCGATAGCGATCCCCAACAAATTCCCCCGATAATCAAGATAAGCGATAACGCACGCATAAAGTTATTTTTATATCAATCAAACACAATTACCAATGTCTTTTCCACCTCCGCCCAATCGTACATGAACTTGGCATGTGATGTCGCATTCCTCACGCACATATGAGACCGGGGTGTCGTTCCGAGCGTCCAACTATATTCAATCAACTTGTTATCGGGATAATTGACCGGAACCCCATGCAAATAGGCACCTCCGGTAAAACGACAAGCATAAGGAGCAAAACCACCTTTCTCATCTGTCCCGTCCTTCAGGTAAAGCATCTCCGACAATTTCCGCTGTACAAAATAAATTCCCGGTGGTGTGGCTTCTTGATAAGGTGGTCGATTAGCTCCCGTCGTCACGGGATTCATACTTCTCACCAACCAAGTCGCTCCTTCTTGTTCCAAAGTTGCAATATTCTGATTCGTTCGGTCTACAAATATAACTTTTTTAATCGAAAGAGGCCCTATTAACTTCATGTATTTTTTAGGAACATACCATTCCCCCTGCAAAAGTAGCCGAACTCACCTGAAAACAACCAGCACTGTCACTAATCACGGCAACATAAGCCCCATCCCGTCCATAACGTTCCGGCACGCTAAAATTTCCCCGTCGATATAAAGGAATTCCTTGAGAACGATCCACGCCGAACGAATCCCGAGTCTGTTTATATTTGTTAATTTTGTATTTTCTCGAAAGGGGTGGCATCCCGTTCACGTTTTTATAATTCCGAAGTACCCCATACCCGTCATTCTTCTCCTGAAAGACCATCAATGAATCAAGGAATGCCGATATCTTATCCCATTGAAATCGTCGTTCCTGTTTCCTGTATTTATAGGTATCATGTAGCGTGTGCCGGTCATATAACAAACGTTTCTCTATTTTTACAGTATACCCAACACTATTTAAACAAATTAAAAAGAACAACAACGTATAACATTTTATCCATATCATCATCTACAACATTTTTTAATGATAATACGTCAAAAATTGAATTTTGTTATGTCTTATGTTATCATCGGAGAGAGACTGTCTAACAAGTTTATTTTTAAACGACAATCTCTCTCTTACAATCATCCGTCAAGGTTCTATAATATTAAACATCGGATCAAAACTATCCAACAGAGAAAGCAAAACCTTCAACTCATTAAGATCCCCGGTAATCTTCATTTTCCCCGTATCTATCAACTCTTCCGGACGAACCTCTTTTAAGATTAAGCGGGCAAAATCATTTCTAGTCACTTGTAGACTCAACAATGCGCTTGCATCCGTGTAACCCATCCGATGATTCAGTGCTCCATTGTTCAACAGTAGCATGGCCTTCTCTCCGCAATCCTTAAAAGTCAGATTTATACAAATACGTTTATCCCCAGCCTTCATCCCGTTCACTTGGATGGCACAAAAATCCAGTAACATGTCCGCACCCAAATTACTTACAGAACTAGCATTCACCAAATTCGGTACCTGACGATTAATTTCACCTCTTAACTCTTTTGCCCCCGTGAGGTAAAAGTTTCTCCAAGGGCCAGATTCTGCCTGATATCCCAGTTGCGTATACACATCCGCCAGTAATTGTCTGGCAGTTTGATTTTCAGGTTCCGCAAACACTAAATTATTCAACAAAGTAGCACACCAACGATATTCCCCCTCATCATAAGCTTTCCGGGCAACTTCAATCACTCGTTCTCCCCCTCCGATCGCCTCCACGTATTTACGTCCCAACTCTACCGGGGGTAACGGATTCAGATTAGCCGGATTACCATCAAACCACCCGAAATACATTTGGTACTGAGACTTCACATTATGACTCAATGAACCATAATATCCCCGGCACGCAAATAAAGAATCCAACCCGACAGGCAATACAAGTTGTTCGGCGATCTCGTTCGGAGTCAATCCTTGGTTTGCCATGCGTAAGGTTTGATCGTGTAAATACCGGTACATATCTCGCTGTGCAGCCCAGTAAGTATTTATCTTCTCATTCCCCCACGTAGGCCAATGATGCAGGGAGAAAGTCACCTCCACGTCATTCCCGTAGCGAGCAATCACGTCATCAATATACTTACTCCACAATAAACCATTACGAACCTTGGCGCCTCGCAAGGTTAACAAATTATGCATCGTATGCGTAATTTCTTCGGCAGCACAGAAAGCCTTGTATTTCGGGAACCAAATCATCATCTCCACCGGAGCTTCCGCTTCCGGAACAAACATAAACTCCATCTCCAACCCATCTATCTCCCGACGTTCTCCCGTGGTTCCGATCTCATCCGTTGGCCGCATAAGCATACTCTTACCCCGGGAATTGGTTGTTCCCAACCCGGTCCCGATATTTCCCCCGGCATGACGGGGTAATAATAGCCCGTACATGTAAGAAGCCCTTCGTCCCATAGCAGTCCCCGCCATGACGTTCTCACTCAACGCTTCTTCATAAAATCCCTTGGGAACAATGATCTTCATGTCTTTATTTGAAACTTCCCGACAAATGGCTTCCATTCCCCCGTAATGATCAATATGGGGATGAGTGATAATCAGTGCCCGCACGGGTAAATCTCCCAAATGTTGCTTAACCAAACGATAACCGGCCAAGGCCGACGCTTCCGAAGTGGTCGCGTCAATAATAATCCATCCGTGATCCGTTCGTACAAAAGTCATGTTGGCCAAATCAAATCCCCGAACTTGGTAAATGGCCCCGGGAACCACCTCAAAAAGCCCGTGAATGGCATTCAATTGAGACTGTCTCCACAAACTCGGATTTGCCGTCGCCGGGGCTTCTCCTTCCAGAAATTTCCACGCATTTAAAGGATAGGAAACACTTCCATTTTCATTTTTAATGGCTTCATCTTCCAATGTCGCAATAAACCCCCGATGCGCATCTTCAAAATCCGCCCGATTATTAAAATTCAAACGAGTTTTCACCGCCATATTTTCTTTTTCTGTGTAAGAAGTCGCTTTCTGTTGGGCATTCCCACTCATAGCCAAACAAAGCATTACAGCTATTCCCCCGGTAAACAATTTCCTCTTCATAATACACTTTCATTTAAACATAAAACATTATCTATATAACAAATATAAAACCAGACGGAAAACACGTAAAGGTATATTTTTTACTTTTATTGGTCTATTTGTATGATTTACTCCGTACAAATAGACCAAATAAACCCAATAATTGGTATTTTTATACCCATAAACAAGGAACGACATGGAAACAAAACCCACATTCAGAATCATCACCCGACGCTTGCAGGAAACCACGGCGAACTCTTTTCTCTTATGGGAAGAAGACGATCTTTTCCCAGCACTGGGATATCCCGTGAAGATTAATTTTACCGGAATCTTCATCTGTTCAGCCGGAACTTTAGATGTAGAAATAAACCTTACCCCTATGCGAATGGATGAAAATCATATTCTCGTTTTCACCCACGAACATGCCGTGCGTATCGTTAAGCGTAGCGAGGACTTCAAATGTGTCGGGATCATTCTTTCCAAAGCATACTGGGAAGAAACATTACTCCACACCCATGCATTCAACGCCTTGACCCGCACCGTCCCCTGTCTTCCAATAGAACCCGATCAGAAGAAACCATTACTGGATTTTTTTTCCATCATCCGCACGCATACCAAATTAAAGGATGCAGAAAACCGAAATGAGATCATCAAACATCTAGTGATTAGCATGTTTTATGCCGTCGGAGAAGTCTATAAACAGCAATTGGCACAAAAACGAACGACATCACAACACGAAAAATTGTTACATGACTTTCTGGAACTAATCTACCAACATTACAAGACCCACCGAGACGTGGCTTTTTATGCTCAATGCCTATCCTTGACGCCCAGATATCTCACGACAACGATAAAAAAAACCAGTGGAAAAAATGCCTTACAATGGATAGAAGAATATGTCATTCTTGAAATCCAAATCCTTTTGCGTCATTCAGATATGACAATTAAGCAGATTGCTTACGAGATGAATTTTTGTGATCAATCTTTCCTAGGCAAGTATTTCAAACGAATAACCGGGATGTCTCCCGAACAATATCGTAATCTGTAAAATGAACAAGGGAGGTGTGACAAACGACCACACCTCCTACCTATATCATCTATTCGACCGGATCCCCTTATGCAGGAATCAACCCGGTAATCAGGATCAATACCAACAATCCCAAGATGGCGTACAACTCCGGGAACACGGCCAATACCATCGTGGTTCCGAACACGTTGTAACCGCTACCGATTGCCACTATACCGTTAGCACATACCTGTGCTTGACGAATAGCAGAGAAGAAAGCCACTAAACCAAGCCCCAATCCGGCACCGAAGATAGCTGAAGCAGGCCCCCAACCCATATCCACGTTCGTCAAGAAACTACTTAACAGGAAATATCCCACGAAACCATACAACCCCTGAGAGGAAGGCAACGCAGACAAACCAATATACTGACCCGATGCAGTCGGGTTTTTCTTCAAAGCACCTACCGCGGCATTACCGCAAATAGTAACTCCATACGCACTACCGATTCCTGATAATGCCACCATCAATGCAACACCTAGATAAGCTAATAAAATTGGTTCCATAATTCTAATCTATTTAATTGTTATTTTTATAATCTTTATTTTTAATCATTTACTTTTTTTCTGAACGGGGCGTATTGTTTACCCCCGCCTTCAAATCCGGCATTCTTGTAGAATTCCACGAAGGTCAAACGCATCGGGTGTACAAACGAACTGATCATACACAACCCGAAGTTAATCGAGTGACCGACAAGCAGGATCAAGAACACGGCAATGAATTTCACGATAAACGGTAGCCCATCCGTAAGCTGGAAAGCCAGCGTGTTAAACACACCTCCCAAGATACTTCCCGTTAACCCGATCGCGAACAACCGAATATATGAAAGCGTGTCTCCCAGCAATCCCGTAGCCATGTTGTACGTCCCCCACAATCCTGACCCAAAATTAGAGAAAATCCCTTTTCCCGGAGAATTGTAGAAATAAATCGTCAACGCTGAAAGGCCCAACAAAGCGTAAAGCACGTATTTCAAACCTTCCGGGATCACAACTTTTAGCATCGGTAACCCGATCAACACGCCCAACAGGATAATGGCAACGACCCAACCTAACGTCGATACCGCATATTTAAATCCAAACTGTTTCGTTAACCTTGCGGCATTCAAGCACATCCCGTAAAGAATCTGGATAATACCCACGGCAACCGCGATAATCATCATCGGGTTATATCCCCCCAGATACTTCCCGTAGTTCGCTTCCGTCAGGAAGAGTGACTTCACGCCAGCCAACCAAGGCCATTCCACGGAATCCAAAGCGATACCAAAGAATGAACCCGTCAGTAAGCCGACAATAACCGTCATGATTCCCAAATATTGCCCCAGCACAAGGTAACCCTTCACCGAAGGCGAGGCTTTCCGGCCAATAATGAAACAAGCCAGCCAGATGATCAACCCGTAGCCGCCATCACCCATACACATTCCGAAGAACAGCATGAAAAACGGGGCCAAGAAAGGCGTCAAATCCAACTCCCTATATTGCGGCAGGGCAAACATTTCCGTTACCGGTTCAAACAACTTGGAGTAAGCATTGTTTTTCAGCTGCACGGGAACATCATCCTCCGGAGTAGGCCGGGTGAATTCGAAGTACACATCTTTCGTTTCCAGAAAACTTCTCATTTCAGCCTCTCTTTCCACCGGAACCCATCCTTCCAAAGCAATGACTTTCTCGTCAATCAGATGTTGAGCGGCATCCTCCACTTTAATCTTGTCTGCCACCTCGGTAATCTTCAAACGATACTTTTTCAGCCGTTCAATCGCATCCTGAGAAACAGCATCCAACTCTTTCCCGATGTTCACGGATTCCTCTCGCAAAGCCGTAATTTGCTTTGCCAACTCTTCTGCCGTGGCTTGAGGGAAAAGATAAGGATCAGCCTCCAAGTTCACGCTTGTCCCAGCAGGAGTAACAGTAACAAAATATTTCTGTCCCATCATCTCGCTGATTATAACAGCGTCATACATCTCTTCCCATTCCGGCTGATACTTCTGTTCCGGCACGGAAAAGAAATGAAATTCCCAACCGGCAGTCTCCAGTTTTTGGATCATCTCCCGGGAAAACTTTCCCCAAGGACGATAAGCCGCATGGTCCTTCTCCAAACCTGCCAATTGTTGCTCGATCTGATCCTGCCGACTATACAAACCTTCCAGATAATCCAGCAAATGCTCGTCATCCACCTTCACTTTTTCCACCTGCTCCACGTCATTCCGACTCTGCATGTGCGTGATCATCTCCCCAGTCCGCCTGATCAACATCAATTTCGCCTGTAGATCCGTATCTTCTGCCGTACGTTCCGTATTCTCATGAATATGAACCATTCCCTTTTCCCGGAGTTCTCCGAGAAATGTTTGATATTCCTTGTAAAATATCAACAGGGACAATTTCATCATAGGTACTATCATAGGCTATTCCTCCATCAATTTACGGGTTTTCACGATCTTCTGTGACGACTTGGAAAGGTTTTCCTCGTCTTCCAAGAACCGCTTGATCTTGCGAATCGCCTCTTGGAATCCCGGAATCTGCACTTTCTCGTACAAATTCACCTTCTGTGTCGTTTTCTTTCTCGCCCTATCCAACAGCTCCATTTTCCGGGTGAAAAATTCCCTCTCCAAAGCGATACTTACTACCTCTTTGATGTATTCCACACCATCGAGTAGCCACCCGGGTTGATTAAACAAGCTGAAATCCTTCACCTCATAATCCACCCCGTCGAGAACAGGCGTCTTTACCCCGGCAATCTTTTTCACCGACATCCTGACATCCTTCACGACAAGTATGTCTTCCTTATACTCGTCATAAAGTTGCAGCATATCGTTCAATGAATTCAGCGTTTCTTCCAACTTCACATTAAACTCATCCGCCACCTGTTTCGCCTTCTTCACCTCCGAACGTAAAGCCGACTCCTTATTTTTGATGGTAGGCAATGCCCTCACTCGCATCTTCAACTGCTTATCCAGCCCTTGAAGCGATGTCTTATTATATTGAAACTTTATCACCTTACCAAATTATTAAATTATTCTGTGATTTGCGATTTAATGATTCTGTGATTGCTGCTCTTTGTTAAGCCCGATACTTTTAGTCCGGATAGAAGCCACAACCATAGCCACTAATTCATTTACTTCTCTCTTGAGTTCTCTCAAATCATCTGATTTTAGTAAATCAGACTCTTCAATAATTTCAAGCCAATAAGCTGTTTCATCCGCTTCCTCTTCAACGATCCTCATTTTATTGATGAAATCCTTATCCGATTTTGCTCGACACACAGCCCGATAGTTAGCACCAACCGATAAAGCCGAACGTAAAATCTGATCTTTCACGACCCAAGCTAACCGTGTCCCCGGAAACTTTTCTGTCATCCTGATCACGGCTAACCCCAACTGTTTTGTTCTACGTTTAAACTCTATCTGATTCATAAACTGTATTAATTAATCACTGAATCGTCAATCACCTAATCACTAAATCCTCCAAACTCTTCCACGATTTCCTGCTTAATTCCCAATTCCGCCTTGTTAAAGTATTTGCGGAAAAGATCCCAAGCGGAATCCAACATCTGATCGGTACTGATGTTTACATCGATAGCAAGCAAGCTGTTGGAATAGTCTTTGGCGAAATCTAGGGTACGGCGGTCGTAGTCCGTTAGGTCGAAACCGTTCTCCATCTTGGTCCGGGCGTTAGCGGCATCGGCATATAGACGGATGGCGGCATTCATCACTTGCGGGTGATCCTTACGGGTTTTCTTACCGATCACGAGCTGTTTCAAACGAGACAAACTTCGGAACGGGTCAACAATAACCTTACCAATCTCCGTGTCTTTACGCAGGAACAACTGTCCCTCCGTGATGTACCCGGTGTTATCCGGGATAGCATGGGTAATGTCACCGCCAGACAACGTGGTCACGGCTATGATCGTGATAGAACCTCCGGCAGGGAACTGCACGGCCTTCTCGTAAATCTTCGCCAAATCGGAATACAATGAACCCGGCATGGAGTCCTTCGACGGGATCTGATCCATACGGTTGGACACGATACTCAGAGCATCGGCATACAACGTCATGTCCGTCAACAACACCAATACTTTCTCGTTCTTGTCCACCGCAAAATACTCGGCAGCCGTCAATGCCATATCCGGTACCAACAAACGCTCAACAGGCGGTGCCTCCGTGGTATTCACGAAACTAACGATACGATCCAACACCCCGGCGTTGTCAAACAAATTTTTGAAATACAGGTAGTCATCGTTCGTCAACCCCATACCACCCAAGATGATACGGTCTGTCTGCGCTCTCAGTGCCACGTTCGCCATCACTTGGTTGTAAGGCTGATCCGGGTCGGCAAAGAACGGGATCTTCTGACCGGACACCAACGTGTTGTTCAAGTCGATTCCCGCAATACCGGTTGCAATCAATTCCGACGGTTGTTTACGACGCACCGGGTTCACCGAAGGTCCACCAATCTCTCTTTCTTCCCCGTCAACAGCAGGCCCTCCGTCAATCGGATCGCCAAAGGCATTGAAAAAACGCCCGCATAAATCGTCTCCCACTCTCAGAGTAGGCGCTTTTCCCAAGAATGTCACTTCTGCATTCGTCGGAATCCCTTCTGTCCCGGAGAACACCTGAAGGGTTATATCATTTCCCCAAATCTTCACGACCTGCGCCAACCGTCCGTCTACAATAGCCAGCTCGTCATTCCCGACGCCCTGGGCATTCAACGTACACGTTGCTTTCGTGATCTGGGTGATCTTTGTATAAACTTTTTGAAAAGCAGTCGTCATATAATTTTAGATTTTAGATTTTAAATTTTAGATTGCTCTTCTTTATCGATTTACAATTCAAAATTTAAAATTTACAATTATCTCATTTTTTTCTTTCGTTAATGATCTCGTTCACTTCTGCCTCATACTTTTTAAACGCTTCCGATTGATATTCGGAATAGTTCATCTGTTTGAAACCATTAATGATACGTTTGAAATAGGGGTTAATCTCTTCGAACGTGTCAAAATTAAATTCGGAACGAACCACACCCAGTACCATGTTCAGCATATACTTCTGACGCTCCATTGCGGTAGAACCGTCAATGTTGTCAAAAGCATCCTGTTGCAGAATCACGAAGTCGATCAACTCGGACTTCCAGTATACCACGTGATATTCCAAAGGCACACCGTCATCCCCCAAAATGTCGATCTGTTCTGCCGTCTCGCGACCGCGAACCAACATATTACGAGCCTCGTTCACATCAGCAATCCACGTATCGGAAATATTCTTCTTGGCGAACTCGATAAATTCCGGATATTCCAAGTATTTTGAGTAAGATTCCAACGTATCAATTGCCGGGTAACGTTTCGCATCCGCACGAGCTTGAGACAAGGCATAGAAACAACGTGCCACTTTCTTCGTGGACTCCGTCACCGGCTCTTTCAAGTTACCACCGGCAGGAGATACCGTACCGATAAAAGTAACGGATCCCGTCTTACCATTATTCAAATACACCATTCCCGCACGAGCATAGAAATTTGAAATGATAGCCGACAAGTCCATCGGAAACGCATCCTGTCCCGGTAACTCCTCCATACGGTTGGACATCTCACGCAAAGCCTGCGCCCAACGAGAAGTCGAGTCTGCCAGCAGCAACACCTTCATTCCCATGGAACGATAGTATTCCCCGATCGTCATAGCCGTGTACACGGAAGCCTCACGGGCAGCCACGGGCATATTGGACGTATTAGCAATAATCGTGGTTCTCTCGTACAATTTACGACCGGAACGAGGGTCTTCCAATTCCGGGAACTCGGTAAAGATTTCCACCACCTCGTTCGCACGCTCACCACAGGCAGCCATGATAATAATATCAGCATCGGCAAACCGGGACAATGCGTGTTGTAACACGGTCTTTCCCGTACCGAACGGTCCCGGGATAAAACCGGTCCCCCCTTCCAGTATCGGATTCATCGTATCGATAACACGTACTCCGGTCTCCATCTGACGGGAAGGACGAGGTTTATCCACGTAATTACGGATAGCCACCTTCACCGGCCATTTCTGGATCATCGTAACAGGAATCTCTTTTCCGGCCTCATCTTTCAGCACGGCAATCGTGTCCTTTATCGTGTATTCTCCGGCAGCGGCAATTGATGCGATGGTATATTCCCCTTTCAACTTGAAAGGTACCATAATCTTATGATCCAGCCAGTTCTCCTTCACGTTACCCAACCAATCGGCACCGGTCACCTTATCACCGACCTTGGCCAACGGGGTAAAACTCCATTTTTTATCTTCTTCCAACGGGTTCGTGTACTCTCCTCGTTTCAAGAATACACCCGTCATCTTATCCAGGTCATTTTGAAGACCGTCAAAATTCTTTGACAGCAAACCGGGACCCAATGTAACTTCCAACATATGGTTTTCGAACTCCACGAGGGAACCGGGTTTCAATCCCCGGGTACTTTCAAAAACCTGTACATAAGCAATATCCCCAACAACCTTGATCACCTCGGCCATCAACCGCTCGTTTCCAAGCTGGATAAAGCAAATCTCATTCTGAGATACCGGTCCTTCGGTACGCACAAGTACAAGGTTGGAAATAATACTATGAACTTTTCCTTGTGTCTTATTCATGTCTCAATTTTAATTTTTAAATTCTTCCGCAAACTCGAAACTCTTTCTGAACTTATCCACGACTTCCATGAAGACTTTTCGTCCCGATTCGGAACTCATCTTGCTCCATCGCTCAACGATCATCAGCTCAAGCATGAAACTCAAAACTTTCTCCATGGAGAAATACTCGTAAACCACGGCCTCTTCGATATAATCCCAAAGAAGTAAATCCAGTCCTCTCTCCCGTTCGACAAGGTTTGTATTTCCCATCAGAGAAATCACCTTCTCCGCGTACGGGAATTCCATCCCCAAACCGAAATCTTTCGAGTTCGAAGTTCTCAGCGCCTTAGAAAATGCGTTATCACCAATAATCTCCGGGGCAACCTCTTTCCCGTACTTCCGACAAGTCAAGGCCGTCTCCAGATTCTTCACGTTCATCACAAATTCTGCGTAATTCCGGACAAACTTACTACCACTCTTCATCAAGTGATCGTAATACATCCAGCTCAACACATTCTCCGGAGAAACATCATATTTCAAATGTTCCCCTTTAAAATCTGCAATAAATTGATTGAGGTAAGCAGGTAAAGAATTCGTCGGTTCGGTAATTTCGTCTTCCAGACGTTGTAATGGATATACTGTTTCAAGATTGGTATCGGGAGCCATTTTATTTAGCAACCGCAGAACTTGTTTATTATCGGCAGGCAGAAAAAACAACTCCATCAACTTCACATCCTCCTTCTTCAGAGCCTCCCGAGCCAACTCCCGAAACCCGTTCACGGACAACGCTAGTTTTCGATCATCCAGAAAGACCTCCGGTAGTCCTGCAATAAAACAATAGTAATTATTTTTTAATATCATATTATTCATTCTGTGATTCTGTGATTTAATGATTCAACGATTTTGTGATTCAATCACTTAATCTATAATCACCCAATCACTCAATCCTTAAATAACAGTTTTTTCGTGAAGCCCTTCATGTACTGATTAAAGAAAGCCTCAAATAGCTTCTCAGAGAAAGCAATCTGGAAACCACCATCTTTAGGCTGGATCACAAACCCTTCTTCTAAATTACCAACCTTTACATCAAGACCTTTATCCAACAGATCCTTGTACTTGGCCGCAACAAACGATTCGAACTTTGCCTTTTCATCCTCGGAAAGAAGAATTTCCATGTTCAGGTTTCCACCGGCAACATCCCACTTCTTCACGATCGTCATAAGCAACTCATGAATAAAAGCTTTTTCCTCGAACCCGATCTTGGCAACATCACCGGCAACATCACCGGCAACAAGATTCGTGATTGCCTGTTTTAAAGCAGTGATAGCTTGGCGTGCACTTAACGTCATTTCAGACTCGACCTTCTTTTTCAAGTTAGAAACCTCTGTCTCCGCATCAGCATTCATCTGTGCTGCTTTCGCTTTCGCATCGGCAATAATCTTTTCGGCCTCTTGCTTTGCCTGGTTGATGATATTCTCCGCCTCCTGGCGAGCCTTATCTACCCCCTCGTTGTAAAGCTTTTGGGTCAAAATATCTAATTTATTCTCCATACTAAAAACGTGTTATATATTAATTTTATCTTACAAACTTTCATTAAAACTAAGTGTCAATAAATGTGCCAGTAATCCAGAAAAACGGCGTCAAGATATTAAAAAACATTGACAATAACAAATAAAAATTATACAATAGGACACTTGAAAATATCCCCGTATCAGATACGAATTCCACCGTCAAGGGTTCCACTCAAACCATAAAAGAGACAAAATTCATAGCACAACGAAGCCGCGTTATAAACGATAAGGAGTGGCAAAGAATCTCTGCCACCCCATCCGCATCAATGTTGTTCCCATCGACGTTTGCACCAAGCCACCACGACCGAACTGATCACTCCTCCCACGATGCTTAACACACCCGCGACAAAATCATTTGCCAACTGCGCGAAAAAAGCATTCAAACTCAGCGTGAAAAATATTCCCGTGAAAAAGTATAAGCTCATCATAACCTTAAAATCACTCAACCGTGAGATACTGGCTAGGCGAAATACTTTTCCCGTTCTTCGAGGTTGCAAAACAATAGATCTTCACGTTCGCGTGGTTCCAATTTTTCGGAAGTGCCACGCTGGTATTGCCATTCTCCCCCCGACTTCTTAACGAGATCAATTTCACCCGCATCAACACGCTCTCGAATACCACGGCATACACCAGATCGTCAACCAAAGCGAACCCGTTTTCCTCCGTCTGCATCTCCTGTTCGAAAGAATACATTTTATTTTCCGAGGAATACGTGACCGAGACTTCCGGAACATCTTGAACTCCGGTAGCCATTTTCAGCCGCTCGTAATCTACCGTTGCCACGTGTTTCTCATCCACGTCTACCGCTTTCATGTTTTTCGCGACGAAAGCATTCGAAGTCGTTCCGTTCCCAATCCCTACGAATCCTTTCTGCACAACCGGCAACAAGAAACGGGACAACTCGATCAACACCTTCATGCGGGCTCGCTGATCCAACATCTCCGAAGTCGGCTTATCCTTTCTCGAGAATATCCTCGCCCTAGCGATATTCTGTTTGTTCATGTAACACATCGTCACGTTACCAAGGGTTTTCGTTACCTTACCCAATAAATAAGAATCAAATTTTGCCATAATAATAAAATTTAAAAATGAATAAATCAGAAAATTTAAAATGATTCCGCACTCCCCGCATGGGCCCTACACGAAGAATGGAATTTAGAATGTAGAATTTAAAATTTAGAATGGAAACACAGCCTCGTACTGTTGGAATTTAAAATCTAAAATTTAAAATCTAAAATCAGTAGAATTTAATCCAGTCCGCCACCCTCAACGCCGGTCCCGGATCAACTTTCCTCGATGTCACGTCCGAATGTCCCACGATATCCCCGATGGGATAAGTATCCACCAGCAAGCCACACACCTCGTTCAACACCCGCATCTGCACGTCCGTGTAATCATGCCAGTACGTCGGCACCTCTCCCGAATCTTCCGTGTACACTTCCCCCACGGGAACCTCCTTTCCACATTCCGCCACGAACTTTCCCCCTTCCAGTCGCAACTGCCCCAGGTTATCCAGCTCGATCCCGATCGAGTAATGATTCAGCTCGTTCCTTCCCCCGTAACTACTCTTCCCGGCATGCCACGCCTCGATATTAAACGGCACCATCTGTATCACCTGCCCGTCCCGCCCGATCACCACGTGAGCCGATGCCTTCACATCCGGCCTTATCAAGAATTTTGCTGAAGATATGGCACTAGCACCTGCCGTGTAATGTAAAATAATCATATCCGGCTCTCCTAGCCCCTGTCTATTCTTCGGGCATTCCAGATGAATCACCCCACCACCCATTAACCGGTGATTGACAATTGAAAAAGATGAATTAAAACTTGAAAATACATCCATAATAAAAAGTTTAAAGTTTAAAATTTAGAGTTTAGTATGAAAAAGATTCCGTGATTGCCGATTCGATGATTGGGTGATTAAAATCACTAAATCGAAAATCATTAAATCACTTAATCGATAGGATCTACAATCACTAAATCTAAAATTAGCGTGGCTTTCGTGCGAATGCCTGCATGATTTTTTCCCCGCTCCTCCCCACCACGTACCCGCCCAACCCAATCTCCAGCAAATCCCAGAACCGGGAAGTATCCGCCAACATGGGCAAACTCGTGAAAGTGCCAATAAGCACAATAACAGCAAATATCAACATCACCAATGGCCGCCACGAACGCTGTAGCCAACTTCCGGTAGCCTCGGCTCTTATCACGCCAGCCCGAGCTTCAATCATTTCACGTTCCCGCTCGTACACCAATCTCAGTATCTCCGCCTGTAACTCTTTCTTCTCCCGTGCCGGGAGCGTCACGCCATTAATCACCCCGCTAATAGCATTGACAACATCTGCTATCGGTTTCATTTCCTTCCCTGTAAACGTACATACTGACTCATAGATAACTGCTTCTCATCAGGCGAAATAAAGAGACAATACAAATGCAACGTTTCCCCCTTCCACCCGTCAATCGTAAAACTCGCCACACCATCTTTCCGCACTCCCCCTATATTCTCCAACACCCTCGGACAAAACGCCCGCCCTTCATGTAACACGACCACCATCAAACGATCATCATCCTCCACAAATCCTCGTCCACCCACCTTTTCCCATTGCAATAAAACACGACCTTCCGGATCAATCTCTCCTCTTAAATGAAACACTCGTTGCCTCTTTCCCGCGGAAAACTGAAGTTGAGAGAAATCTCCGATACGCCCATCCGCACAGAACACCTTCATATTTTTTCAAGATAAAACGTATAACCATTGAAACTGTTTCCTTGAGCAGACACCTTCAATATTCTCCTTAACGAAGTCTCTTTCAACTTCTGGTAAAACCGGATTGCAACTAAAAATCTCGCCCTCACTTCCTGTTGTTTCATTGTCTTCGGATTATTCGCTCGAAACGTTCTTCTTGCATACGACTTGTTACCTATTTGATAAATAACCACATCCCCCAATTTCCCGTTTAATCCAAAATCATTTTTAAATGATGCCATAATTTCTCGTTTTTTAAATGAATACTCTCTCTCATTTTTCTAACGACAAAACTACAACACCCCCGAAATTTCATCACTACACACCATCCCACGTGTGTTTCCATCTTCCCACAAACCATTGATTATTATCAATAAAAAAAAGAGGCCCAAGCACATCGCCCAGATCTCTTTTTATTAAGTTTTTATTGAGTAAATTATTATTAATCTAACTTATTAGAAACAATCCGCTCTCTGATCAAATTTATAAACTCACAAACCAAAGGATAAAATTCTTCCACCGTAGTCAAGTCAAAATTCTTAAAATCTTCATAATCGGCTTCAGAACGATTATTATATATGACCGTGTAAAATCTACCCCATTCTTTAGGCACTTTTCCCGTTAAAATAAAATGTTTCCCAAACATTTGGCGTACACCTTCATGTGTTTTGACACCATCAATTTCAGCATACAACAACAAAGCACTTGCAGCATAAAAACAAGCATAGTACATACGATTCATCGCCGTGTTATAGAATCCCCGTTCGATATGCGATTCGATCTCTAATAACAAGTTCCTCGCAGAATCAAGTCTATATAATATTATATCCGACCTTTGTTCTGGTGTCATAATACCACTCCTTCTTTCATTACATTTTCATAAAATGGTGTAAAACGCTTTCCCCATTTGCGCATAGATTCTATGAACGGATTAATTTGTATACCCGTTTGTAATTCTATATCATACAATGGAGCAGTCAAGGCCATTCGATCTTCCAAGGTAATAACGTCTTTATCTAACAATAACAACAAATCAATATCACTATCTGGGCGAGCATCCCCCCTTGCCTCACTTCCGTAAAGAATAACCCTAATGCCCGGTGCAAGCCGATGTAGAGCCTCTCTAATTTGAGATATAACTTGTGATCGATTCATGATAGTCCTCCTTATAAATCAGTTATCACACAAAATTAATATTTTTTCTCAGATATACAGGCAGCTAAAACGTGTTTTATTCATTATAAATAAATATTTATTGACTTAATGAATTCTTTCAGAACCGATATTAAACTGTATAAATTAAAGGCGTGGCAAAAAACTTTTACCACGCCTTCCCCCTGTCAAGCATCTTTCTTATCCCGTTCCTGTTCAATCAAAAAGATCAACCGTTTCAGAAATATCACCAGCTCGTTCGTCCGTTTGAAAATATCCCGCTTCAACTCCCTGTGATTCGAAATTTTTACCCCGAACGCCCGTTCGGCCAACCGGATAACCTCTCGATACTCCATCAACATTCCGTCCGGCGTGCGTAACACCTTCGCTAGATAAATTCCCAGCATCAGTTCTGCTATTTCCATCTTGTTATTGTTCGATGTCCAGACCGCCAACGGCCCGTCATCCGAACTCCCGGCATACCTCTCCGGGTATTCCTGCCGCTCCCGGGCAAACCGGATCTCGGCCTCCACCCGTTGCAACACGGCCTCCACGCAATACCCGAACATCCCCTTTTTTCCCCGATCCGTCACTCGCTTGGCACACTTCATCCCAAACGTGCAGGCGGATTCGCACACGCTCCAACACCCGTACCTCTTCCTTGTAGTTCTTTTCCTTGTCACACATCCGTTCCAAATCCGCCACGAATTCCCCGACGACCAGTTCTACCTCTTCCCTCGTGACATCTTTCCCACCACACTCTTCCAACCAAGAGAAAAACCTTGCATTTAATAACTCTTTCATAACTTAAATATTAAAATTTATAAATTAAAAAACCTCGGACACTCTTCGTCCGAGGTTATATCTCCGCTTAAACACGAATTTGTAAATCTTAAACCAATAACTTTTCCGATTCTTTCGATTTTAAGAATTTTTCCAACAACTCCGCCTGTTTCACCGAGTGTATATCCCCGGAAAAATAATCAATCAACCTTGCCACCAATAACTCCCTCGCCCCTGCCATTGCCTCTTTCCCGTAAAAACCTACAAACGACAGCAAGTTCACCTGTATCCGGCATCCCCGTCGTTTCAATTCCCACACCCGTTCCGTCAGATGTTTCATGTAAAACGGGTAACGCTCCGGATGTGCCAGCACGGGCGTGTAACCCTTGTCCTGCAGGCGAAAAATCACCTCCTCAAAAGCCGGAGACGGGGCCACGAAACTATGTTCCACCAGCACCTTTCCTCCGTGAAACGAGGCAATATTCCCTTGACGGATCAAATCTATCATGTATTCACCGATCTTGTACTCCGCCCCTGCATCCGCCTCAATTTCAATTTTCTCCTTCAATAAACGTTCTTTCAGCTCGTTCAGTTTTCCAAGAATTATCTCCGGCGTGTTCATCGGTGACGGAAAAGAAATATGAGGGGTAAAAGAAAACTGTTTCACCCCCAGTTCCAGCATCTTTTTCACGATCACCACAGAATCCTCTACCCGCTTCACCCCGTCATCCAATCCCGGTAAAATGTGAGAATGGATATCATGATCATAAGAAAAATATTGCTTGTCCTTTCTTTTAAACCAGTCCATGATCGTTATTTTTTCTTCTTTTTATCCTTGCCATCCTGCCCATAACCGTAGCCATACCCGTAACCGTAGCCATAACCATAGCCATAACCATAGCCGTAACCACCGGAACGACTGACCTTGATCCCGTTCACCACGATTCCCAGGTTCGCCAAACGACCACCCTTTTCCAGATCGGCAACAACCCTCAGACCTTTCTTGTCAAGCACGTTCGCGCGAACCACGTAAACACAAGCATCCGCATACTCGCTCAACGAGAAACCGTCAGCTAGGATACCCAGCGGCGGCGTGTCAAGGATAATACACGAGAACTCACTCTTCAAACACGCCAGCAACTCTCCCATCCGGGGACTAGCTATCAACTGTGTCGGGTTCGGGGGTACCGTTCCTCCAAATATCACGTGCAAGTTATCGTTTACCTTCTCTACCAGCATCCCCGGGTCATCAACCATCCCGGCCAGGTAAGCCGATAATCCCTTCCGGCCTTCCCTCTTGAAGTACTCGTTTAACCTCGGGTTACGCAAGTCACAACCGATCACGATCACTTTCTTTCCCGCCCGGGCGTAAGCACTCGCTAAATGCGCCGCGACCAAAGATTTCCCTTCACTCGGTATCGTCGATGACACCATGATCACGGGCGTGTCCTTTCGCTTGATCAGGTAATTCAAATTCTCCCGGATCAACTGCATCGACTCCGACATCATCCAGTCCTCACTCTCTATCGATGTTTTCTCTTCCGGCAATTGCGGTAAAGTTCCCAGTAACGGGGCGTTCACCACTTTTCCCACCTCATCAGCATTTCTCACTTTTGTATCCAACATATCCGCCACGAACATGATTCCCACGGGAAGCACCACTCCCATGAACATTCCGAACAACAATATAAGCATTTTTCTAGGAGCCACTGGATGTTCCCCCGGATCCGGATTCTCTATGATCTTAGCCATCGGCACATACATCAACTTGGCGATCTCCGCCTCTTCGCGTTTCTGCATTAAGAACAAAAACAAGTTCTCCTTCAACTCCTGCTCTCGGGCAATAGAACGATACTGCTTTTCCTGTGTCGGTACGGAAGTTAATTTATCCTCCACCTGTTGGCTTTCCCGTTCTAAGCTCTTAATCTTTATATCCAATCCATTCTCCACGTTAGCAATAGCCGACCGAATACTACTCTTTAACTCCCGTAACTGTGCCTCCAAACCCAACACGATCGGGTTACTTTCCCTAGCCGATTGTAACAATTTCCCTCTACGAAGAATCATCTCGTTATACTTACTGATACCACTATTAAGAGATTCATCTGTCAACCCTAACTGTTCCGGTAATATTCTAAACTCTTCTCCTCGTCTATCTTCCAAGTAAGCACGCACACTCTTCACCACATCCATCTCGGTACCCAATTTCAATAATTCAGCATCAGTCGCCTTCTTTTGTTCCATGGCAAGAGCTGCATCTGACGTCAAGTTAGTTAACTGGTTCGTCTTTTTGAATGTTTCCGCACTATTCTCAATATCTCCTAATTCCTGATTAATGACCCGAAGACGTTCGTTGATAAACTCAACCGTCTTTTCTGACACGAGTTGTTTATCCTCTATACCATTTTGGTTGTAACGCCGAATCATCGTGTAAAGGAAATCTACCCCTTTCCCCGGATTCGTTTCCTTTAACGAAACACCCACAGCGCTAGCATTTTTCTCCAACAAACTTATCTCCAAACGCTTGTGAAAATCCGTTGCTGCTTTCCCGTAAGATAATAAATCCACTCGAATCTCATCTCCAACTTGTAATAACGAATCATTTTTTTCCACGGTCATACGGTAGTCTCCCATTGATATCGCTTGAGAAAAATTCCCCTCGAACATCACGTTTTTATCTGCATCCAATACCTCAATCCTATCTGCCCCCTTTGCAATCACGTAAAAGGTTGTATCCTTTATATTCTCGGGTAAATCCACGAGCATTCGAAAAGGAGAATCCTTGTACAACTTCTCTTCTCTCAACACCTTTTCCCTCGTATAATCCACATTTAGCTCCAGCTCTTTTACTACATCCAATATCAAGTTCTTGGATTTCAACTCTACAATCTCATTCTCCACCATCATCGTTCCTTGAAACAACCCCAATTCCTTTAACATCGGATTTATCCCGACCTCCCCTTTTTTCGAATCGCTAATCATCACCTTCGCCCCCACCTTATACACCGGAGGCGAACTAAAACAAATATACAAAGCAATTAGAGCGCATAACGGTATGCTAATAGCAAACCACCACCAACGGGCCAAAATTTTATAGAAAAAAGTTTTCAGATCAAAATACTCCTCTTCTTCTGTCTGTAACAAATTATTATCTTGATTGATCATTTCATATATTATTAATCTGGAACTATCTTGTCAAAGAAATCAAGGCCACGATTGTCGACAAACTTGATAAAATATAAGGTAAAAATGTGCTGACACTTCCCCCAGCAATCCGTCCTTTGTTCGGTTCCACGTAAACCACATCATTTTGCTGTAAATAAAAGAATGGAGAATCGATAAAATCACTCGATGTCAAATCTATTCGGGCAAAAACCTTTTCATCTCCTTGCTCCCGCATCACCAAGACGTTTTTCCGTTTACCATTAATTTGTAAATCCCCTGCCATTCCGAGTGCATCCAACAACGATACCCGCTCACTAACGACCTTATAGCTACCAGGAGCTTTCACCTCCCCTAATATCGTCACCTTGAAATTCTGGAACTGAATAGTCACGATCGGGTTCTTCAAGTACTCCGACAACTTCTCTTTCAACATTTCCGCCAACTCGTTTCTCGAAATTCCCACGACTTTCAATTTTCCCAACACAGGAAAATCAATCTCACCATTCTTATCCACGAGATACCCCCTCGGAATTTGCTGGCTAGAGGTTGTACTCACGTCACGTCCCAATCCAATCATTGGTGTATTAAAAGGTTGTGCAGATTCCAAATCATCACACGACACGATAATCGACAACAAATCATCCGTATGAATCACGGTTTTATATTCACACTCCGCTTTGATCCGTTTGTTTACATCAACATCCTGCAAATACACCACCTTCTTGCTCGAAGCACACGAAACAAACAATCCCGCAGCCCATACCAACATAATCACGTTCTTTATCACATGCATACTTTTAATTATTTACAGATACAACTTTTTATCTCACTCACAATATAAGCTACATCCTCATCCGTCACGCAAGGCCCGGCAGGAATACACAATCCTTTCTCGAATAATTTCTCCGAAGTTCCGTCCACGTAACAAGGACTGCCCGCAAACACCGGCTGCAAATGCATTGGCTTCCAGAGTGGCCGGGTTTCAATTCCTTTACTATCCAAGAACACTCTCAACTCTTCACAATCCACACCGGTCTCCTCCTTATCTATTAGTATTGTACATAACCAGTAATTTGCATGAAACCGCTCGTCGGGATTCGATTTCAACTCGATCCCTTTCACATTGGCAAACGCTTGTTCGTATAACTCATGTACACGACGGTGATGAGCTACATGCTCTTCCAATACAGTCATTTGTCCCAACCCGATCCCGGCACAAATATTACTCATCCGATAATTATAGCCAATCTTCTCATGTTGATAGTAGGGGTACGGTTCCCGTGCCTGCGTAGCGTAAAACATCGCAGCCTTTTTGGATTCTTCATTAGGCACTACCAACGCACCTCCCCCCGAGGTCGTGATCATCTTGTTCCCGTTAAAACTCAACGCCCCATATACCCCCAAAGTACCACATTTCTGCCCCTTATATTCCGATCCCAACGCCTCTGCAGCATCCTCCAATACGGGAATCTCATACTTCTCGGCCACGGCACAAATCTCGTCCATCTTTGCAGGCATCCCGTACAGGTGTACCGGAATAATTGCCTTCGGTTTCCGTCCGGTTTTTGCCATCCGATCTCGTATAGCTTCCTCCAGCAATACGGGGTTCATGTTCCAAGTATCCTCTTCCGAATCCACAAAAACAGCCGTTGCCCCCAAATAAGTCACCGGATTCGCTGATGCACAAAACGTGAAACTCTGACAAATCACCTCGTCCCCCGCTTGCACCCCCAATAATATCAACCCCAAATGTAAAGCTGCCGTTCCCGCACTCAACGCCACCACCTGTTTCCCCTCATCTTCAACTTTCAATTTTCCATTTTCAATCAAGAAGTCCCGAAGGGATTTCTCGAAAGCGTTCACGTTCGGTCCCAATGGAACCACCCAATTCGTATCAAACGCCTCTTTAATAAAGTCTTGTTCTTTGCCACTCATATGTGCCAAGCAAAGATAAATTCGTTTTCGATCCATACATATAAACAGTAAACGTCCCGCCACGGGCCATCACGGGATTTATTCATCCCGTCCCGCTTGAAACTCTATATTGAAAAATTTTTAATGATTATTCTACCTTCAACTCATCAGTCAAAATACCTAGTTACCCACCACCACACTACTCGTATACATTATAGATATTTTTTCTCCAACTCGCAAAAAACATCTTCGCTTGGAGTCAGCCGTCCGGCTTTAATATCAGCTAATCCCCGTTCGACACTTTCCTTCAATTCCTCTACAGTGGTAGGAACATTTAGCATAAACTCCGAAGAACATTGACGTTGGTGTATCTTGATCAATTACCTTACATACTTCTTCACATCATCCAACATCTCCAAATTATTAATAGCAAGGATATCACGTATCAATTGCATCTTAAAGGCATCTAATTCTATCGCTGTCATAATACATTCTCCTTTCGGTTCATACGGAGATAACGTTATTTTGCGAAAAAAACAACGTACTCAATTTGTTCCATCAAAAGGAACAGTCGTTGCTTCTCCCTCTTTTGATATTCCTTCTCTCACAAAAACCTTCTTTACCGTCAAAAGCAAAATCTTCAAATCCAAACCCAGAGACAAATGATCGACATACCAGACGTCATATTCAAATTTTTTTGTCCACGATATGTTATTCCTTCCGTTAATTTGCGCCCAACCGGTAATACCGGGACGAACTTCATGACGTCGAAACTGTTCTTTTGAATATAACGGTAAATATTTTGGCAACAAAGGACGAGGCCCAACAAACGCCATATCTCCCTTCAATACATTTATCAATTGTGGTAATTCATCTATCGACAAAGAGCGCACCACCCTTCCAACCCTTGTTAAACGTTTCTCGTCAGGCAATAATTTTCCATCCTTATCACGCTCATCAGTCATCGTTTTAAATTTTATCACCCTAAATATTTTAGCATTTCGCCCCGGACGTTCTTGTGTAAAAAATACACCAGCCCCTTTATTTGCAAAATACAAGAAGATAATAACAATTAGTAAAAATGGCCAAACAATAAATAGCACACAAATAGCAAGCAAACAATCAACGCAACGTTTCAAACAATTTTTATACATAACCGATATACTCTTTCAAACAACTAGTAATATCTGAACGAAAACACATCCGCATCTTTCAAATAAAATTTCATTTTTACAATTTGCCCTTCAATGGAAGACAAATCGCCCCTACCATGCCAAGTGACACCCCTCGAAATCTCGTCTCCAACAATAGAGTCACAATCCTCTTTTGAATATCCCGGAATAACGTCATCTCTTTCATCAAGCAATTCTATTCGTATTTCTCCCGCTGCAGAAGTAGAATAATTTATCTCAAGTTTTGTCCCACTAAACTTAATTGGCTTCGTAATAACTACTCCACCGACATACCCCGCACAAATAGAAGTAAAACCATCTATTCTAATAGAATACCTTCTCAAATGGGCTTCAGGCTGCATATAATTTTCATTCACATAAACAGACAACTCGCTATCCGACGTTTCAACAATATTCAATGCCGGGTAATTTGTTCTGGAAGTCCAATTATTATACCCTATCCCTGGTCTTATAAAAGATTCCATAAAAATCCGATCAAAATGAAGAGCATCCTTAGATGACATTAAATAAACATCCGAACAATCATTCACATAAGCAGCATTCATCCTTGTAGATAAAGAATCTGGTATCACCTTCTTATTTTGAAAAAACCTTGCTCCTATGCCAATTAAGAACTGAGGAGCCCTATAATAAAATCCGATTTGATTTGTATACAAGTTTTCAATGGGAGTATCTCCAAAATCCAATAATTTATATTTCTCCCACTTTTCAAAATCCTCGGAACGACTCATCGCTATTGTTCGGTATAACACCTTATCAACTTTCCTCCATTTTCTAAAAAACAACAAATACGAGTTGTGCTCCGGACTCCAAAACACGACATTTTGCGAGTCAAAATTTCCATCTGTATAAAAAGGCTCTTCCTTCATTTTCTCCCACTTCAACCCATCAATTGACTGGTAAACAAAAAGTCCTTTACCTTCTTTACCTCCAATACCTTTATACCTATATCGAAGATCATGCTTGGGATTAATGTCAATAAAAGGTGAAAAATTATGGGAAACATCCCCTTCATTCATTAACACAATATTATTCTTATCGTATCCTGCAATTCGATAAATACTCAATCGTGGTTTATACCAATGAACACCATCTTTTGACTCTGCAACACATGTTATTTGTTTTGCCCCACCCGTTTTAGAGGTCAACCGTCCCCGATAATAAGCCCTATAAAATGTTGAATCTTTTATTATTGTAACATAAGCACAACTCGGTCCTTCCCAAGATTTATCAAAATAAAAAGCGACTCCTCTATCAATAGGAGAATTCATCTTGAGTTCTGCACCGTCCAATTTTTCAATAATGTCATAATCAAGAAACAATATTCTCTTATTGCTAATATTCACACATTGAGCAGATAAACACTCGCATCTCAATAAACTACAAATAAGTATAAAAAATAGGATTTTCATTACAATTTATCCCTGAAAAAATAAAAGCTTTCCTATTATATTGCGTACACACTCCTCTTCCGATAAATTCATTTTTTCTTTTCTACCTTGATAATGATAAGCTCGAATGGAATTTTTAGCAAAAGCCATGAGATAAGCTAAAATATCGTGTTCGTCATAACAATAATTTTCGATATAAGACATTATTTTTGATGCAGAAGTTTCATCCGTAACTCTCAACACACTACGACATTGCTCATACCAAATCATACCAAACACGATGACAGGTTTCCTATGCATCATTGCTTCCCACCCCACAGTACCTGTAACAGTTGCAACAGCTTTTGCATTTCTCATTAAAGAATATGAATCCAGTTCAAATGGCATCAATTTTACACGAGGGTTAGCTATTAAATCATCGTAAAATTCCTTTATTCGATTTGTATGCCCCAACATATGAGACATAAATTGCTGCGGATGTTCTTTCACGTAAATAAAATAGTTGTCTGAGGTATATTTCAATAACATCTCCACGCACAACCTCTGGTTCACGAAAATATCTCCAGCCGGAGAAGTTGTCGCCTCCGGTTGATAATGTAACGGTAACAAAATATAATCGACATTCTTTTGCGGATATTCTGCTAAAGAAGAATAATATCTATGCATTCTTTTACTGTATGCTAGATTTTTTTCCTTTTTTAGTGCTATTTCGATTATTCCAAAATGAGATTTTTCTAAGCTATATTTCCGATTTTTGAACATTGTAACAGAAACATACCCTTTTCGCAAAATTCCATTTTTCCCGAAAAAGTCATATTTCTTTACAAAGGTTTTTACCAAAAAGAAAAAATTCCTATATTTTTTATCCATAAGCGGATGTGTCTTCATATAAGCAGGTGCAGCTTCGGAATAATCTTTCAAAACTTTTTCAAATTGATTCAGAATTTCAACTGGAAGTTCGTTTTTATCCAACTCTTTTTTTGACAAATAATATTTATAGTCTTTTTCAAAAAGATCTCCCACGGTATAAAAATTAGTTGTTGCATAAATCCGCTCCACACACATGGAATATTGGAATGTAATAAACTTTATATTCATTCGTTTACACAACAAATACAACACATAATCATATACACGATGAGGATTCACTGCGCTAACTACTAAATCTGGTTTATAAATTTCAATGCAAGCCATCCAACTTTTCAACAAATTAAGGAAATGCCGTTCCCGCTCCATATAATTAAAGCTATACCGATCATAATCCAATCTATCCATCATTTTAATAGCTTGTAATTCATACACGGCAATTTCTTTCAAAAAATCAATATCTACATAACATTCTTTAGCCTTATCTGCAATTTCTTTTGAAAAAATTCCTCTCCATGCATTAGAATAAGATTGATAACAAGCTGTTGGCAACAATTCTTTCACGATATTCTCCGAATCATCGTAATTAAAACCAATCCAATACACGGGCTCATATCCATAATCATCCCGCAATCTTTGAGCAACTTTTACCCACGGATCTGCCACACATGTGTTATACAATACACGCATACACCTATCTAAAAATTAAAAATTAATATTATACTTAGAAGTAAGAATTTCCTTACCTTTAGAATAAGACGTTAACCCTAAGATATCTTCCGAATCCAACATAATATCAAACGATTCCTCTATATAAGAAACTAAATTTAATTGATGTATTGAATTCCAATTCTCAACATTCTCTTGTTTAAACTCATCATTTAGGGACTCTTCTCCGACAGAAAAGACTTCCATGAAAATCACATTATACTTCTTTCCATTTTCCATATCACTAGAGATTACTCTTTACAAAATAAATCCACCATCAACACCCAACACTTGTCCTGTTATATATTTTGATTCGTCCGAGGCAAAAAACGAAATTGCATCGGCAATATCTTCAGGCAACGCATAACGTCCAAAACCCACACTATTTAACCTGTCTTCAAAACGATTCTCTATTGAATGCAAAAAACGATCAGTCGCCACCATACCTGGAGCCACTGCATTCACTCTAATTTGATGTTCTGCCAATTCTTTTGCAGCTGATCTTGTAACTGAAACAACGGCTCCTTTTGTGGCAGAATATGCCAATTGCCCTTTCGCTCCCTTTACACCAACAATACTTGCCATATTAATAATTGAACCTGATTTTTGCCTTGTCATCAACCTCGAAACAAGTTGTATCAAATGAATCATGGCAATCACATTTACCTCGAACATTTGTCTCAATTTTTCAAAATCAATCATTCCCAAGTATTCATATGTAACAATCCCAGCATTATTTACCAAGACATCAATACGTCCTCGTTCTTTCTTTATTTGAATTATCATTTGTTTGACGGCTTGAAAATCACAAATATCACAAGACACTGGAATGATTTCTGTCGCATACTTATCCGCACACTCCTTTACCCATTCCCCCATTTCTTCTACCAAACGGTCATTAGCATATACAATACCTCCCCGTGCAGCAAGTTTCTCGGTAATCGCTCTCCCTATGCCGCGAGCAGCCCCCGTTATCAAACAAACCTTACTTTCTAAACTTTTTGTTCCCACGTTTTCCATTTCAATTCAAAATTACTTTTCCTGCCGCATTCCTTTTTATCACATCCACAACTTCCACCTGTACATTCTTGTGAAACAATTTTGTTTTTTGAACAACAAAATCAAGAACTTGCTCCGGAATCATTCTATTCGTTATCTTAATTATCAATTTTTCATCATCTCCCCCACACAAACAATCCGTATCAAAAGCAGATTTCACCAAATGCTCAACCTCATCCAATCCTATACGTAAACCGAATATCTTTAAAAAGCGTTTCATTCGTCCCACGATGTAATAACAACCGTCTTTATCCCTTTGGGCAACATCTCCCGTATGTAATATCCCGTTATTTTCATCCCCTTTCCCCAAATCCTCCCCACAAACAGCATATCCCAAGGTCACATTCGGACCTCTATAAATCATCTCTCCCACGCCTTCCCCCTCGCTCGTTTCATGCCCACTCTCATCTATAATTGATAAACTTCCGTTAGGAATGGCGCCACCTATACTTCCAACCTTTGTCATAGCTAACTCTGGTGCCAAATAAGCCATCCGTGCCGTTCCTTCTGTTTGTCCATAAGTTGCAATAAATCTCTTGCCCGTTCTCTCCGCATATTCCGCACAAGTTTTAAAAAGTTCGTCCGGCAACTTTCCTCCACCTTGAGTGATCAATTTCAAATAAGGTAAATCCATTCTAAAAAACCTCATCTTGTTTAAGATCTCAAAACTATATGGAACACCCGTAAAACTCGTTGCTCGTTCTTCTTTCATCATCCTCCAAAAACTCGCATCCATTAACGACTTATCAGAAAGCAAAAGCGTTGCCCCAGCGTACAGATGACTGGATATTACAGATAATCCCATCGTGTAATGCATGGGCAATGATGCCATCGCTCGTTCTTGATCATTCAAGTTAAACAAACTTGCGACATTACGAGCATTCGACTCCACGTTACGATAACTATGGCGAACTAATTTAGGACTTCCTGTCGATCCTGAAGTTGGAAGCAACAACGACAGTTCATCATACAAAGGATCAGGTAACAAACCCGTTCTGGCAAGTCCAAAGCCATACTTGGAAAACACGATCGGCATCCCCTCCAACAAAGTCTCTCGTCCCCAAATAAACTCCGGTTTATATAAATCTTTCAATGTTTCATAGAGTTGCCTATCAATATGAGCATTAATAATCAACGGCACGATCCGGTTCGACAAAGCGGCAACATAACCACCCAGAGACCCGATCACATTCTCTGCCATTATAAATATTAACGTTCTACGAGGTAAAGCGTCATAAAACTCTTCACAAAATTCCTTCAGTGCTCCATAAGTAATCAAAGCACCACTATCATCTATTGCCGCAATTTTCGATGATAATTTCTTATCTATATCTAAAAACATCGTTATCAAAATTTATTTACAGCGCCATTTTTCTTGCAGGATTTCCCCTATACACGAAACCGTCTTGCGCATCATTCATTAGTATACTACCAGAAGCTATGCGCACGTTCGATCCAACCGAAAAGCCCTGCAAAATAGCCGTTCTTACCCCGAATAAATTACTATCGCCAACTTTCACATAACCCGACAAACGAACTTCTGGAAACAGCACATTGTAACTTCCCATCACGACATCATGTCCAAACACCGAATCATTCACCACAATGTTAAAATCCCCGATGGATACTTTCGGACTAAATCGACACCCCTCCCCGATCACATTTCCTTGCCCCATTCTACACGATTTCCGATCTAAAAATGACGTATCAGGATCAACTATATTCGGGAAATACACTCGTTCATTACAAATTCCACTCAAAATATTCTTAATTATAGAAGTATTTGCGATAGCAATTACAACAGCAAGAGAAGAATCCCAATCATTCAAAACATCTCTTCCTCCTAAAATTGTTCCATATCCCAAATCTTCTCCTTTCAATTTCTCGTTATCATCAAAAAAACCGACAAATTTCCATTCTGTACCGGGGATCGTATTCCGACTATTAATTTTTTCTATCAAACAAGCAATCTCTTGACCATAACTTCCGGCTCCATAAACTGCAATATTTCTCATAACTATTTATATATCTATCACATTCGGATTAAATAAAATTTGATGATTTTTTTATCTATATCTAAAAACATGGCTATTCTCAATTATAATATATCCCTGTATACCTTCAAAATCTTATCTGCAACTACATCCTGTGAAAAATTTTCATAAGAATATTTCCGAATAGCATGTTTACAATAATGTTGCCCTTCTTTATACATTAAAAGCATAGCTTTTGAAAGTTCTTCTACATTATCCACTGGTACTAGAATTCCATTCTCCTTGTTCACGAACTCCTCCGGTCCACCACATTTTGTTGCAATTACGGGCAACCCCTTAGCCATGGCCTCTACGTATACAATGCCGAAAGTTTCTTTCCGACTTGCTAAAACAAAAATATCAGCATGTGCTAAAATCGAACTCACTTCCACCGGAGATTTAACCCCAAGCAATTTAACTCGGTCTGTCAAATGTAATGCACGAATCAACTCTTCTAGTTTTTCACGTTCCCCACCTTCGCCAATGATATTCAAAACAACATTTGAAGGAAACTTCGACTCAAAAAAAGCTTTAACAAGCGTGTCAAACCCCTTCCCTACCAATAGATTTCCAACAGAAACAAACGTAAATTTAGAATGAGACACATCATCTATGCTCACTTCATCAAAAAAAGAATTGTCAACCATATTATATATGACTTGGCTTTTAACCCCAAAATGTTTCAACATTTTCTCTGATAGCGCATTTGAAACGGCAATCACATTATTAGCCTCATGGTAAACTTGCCCCTTTCTATATAAATTCACATCTATATTTTCAGTGTTCAATTTACTCCAATGTTCCGTAAAAACTATCGGAAGTGAATATTTTTTCTTGAGGGCAATAGCGAACTCCGAAATAAACAATGAATGAGAATGTACCACATTGGGCTTCTCTTGCTTTTTGAATATTTTCGAATAAACTTTACACAATATTCTTTTTTTCATCCATAATGACAAACGGTCATTATTAAAAACAAAAGGAATCGTAGGCAAAATTCCAACATACTCATAAACTTGTATCCCTTCATCATTTTTGTATTTAAATCTATTCCATTTGAATAAATAGAAAACAGATTTCCATTTAATTGAAATATTAATTACTTCATGCCCTTTTGCTTTTATTGCTTTTGCCTGCACTGCTTCATAATTCCCATCCATAGGATTCGCCTTAGAGGGATAACCTCGCGTTATAAACAATACTTTCATTCGTATATCATTTTTTTTGTTCCCGATCTTGCATCATGCGCACAAATTTCATCCTTCTTTCTACATAAATCATCCCTTCAATACAACCCCAAAATATCACCAAAAAATTAAAATATGAGGTATACAAAATCAAATGACTAACCAACGACATCACAACAAAAATAGCGAGAGAACTCAAATAAGGAAATAGGTACGGCGATTTAATCCTATATAAATATATGCTTCTTTTTATCACATACCACCATAAACATAAATAAAGCACCATAATGATTAGCCCATAATCATAAAGGACTTCTTGTATATCATTATGAGCTGATATCTCCAAGGGAGAATTTTTCCAAACCCCGTTATGTCCGTGTCCCAACACCCAAGCCAGCTTCGAAGAATTCATCTGCATTTCCCCCACGATCTCATAAATAGCCAGTCTATTACGTCCTTCATTCGTTTCCTCTCTATTCAGGCGTTCTGTTATCATTCCTCCTGTTCTCTCGTCTATTATATCAAAGGCAAAAAATCCCACAACAAACAAAATTACAACCGTTAGCAATGCTACCATTTTTCGCCTTTCGTTACGAATAGTCAAACAACCATATATTACCCAAACCAACGATATCACAATAATACTTGAGCGTTTCATCGAAAATAACACAGCAATAGTAAGGACTCCTAATAACAATACCCGCAAATATTTTCGTTCGATACATGCTAACCAAGGTAATGTCAATAACGGAAAAAATATGGCATTTGATTGTTTGCCATCAGCAGCACTAATAGCCCCAATAAACAGATAAAAACCCACGCAAAACACTACCAAGAAAAATCGTACAAATATCTTCATCCGCTTGTTTTTCGAACTTATCATCACATACGAAATTTCGAAAAACAAGGGCCATAACAAGGTAAAAATATAATCCGAATTCAATCCTCTGTTAATATAGACCACGATAGGCATGATAAACACCCACAACAAGCATACCCCATGAATTCCCTTCAAGCGAATCTTTGTCCTATATTCCAAAAGTACCGGAACACAAAATAAAACGATAACTAAAGAGATCATCTTCAACAAAGAATGTTTTGATCCCTCTATAGCTTCCCCACTTGTCACCTGATTCCAATAATTTATTGAAAATAGTACAAATAAAAAAAGAATCACCAGAAAAAAACCAAATATCAGATCACTTTTTTTCATCAACAATATTCTCTATCAAAAATGATTTGGAATATTCTACCACTTCATGAAGACGGGTATTTACTTCCACGTAGTCAATATTGTCATCGTTTATCGGCATCGTTATATCCTCTATATAACGTTCTCTTATCCCGACTAACTCCAGCAGTGAACACACCCTTGAAGATTTGTCTCTTAACCCAACAGCATAAAATTGTTTTTCAAAAATAATAGAAAAAGCAGTACCGTGAAAAGAATTAGTTACAACAAACTCTGCATTATCAATCAAGGAAAGAAACTTTTCTACCGATGCAGATTTGATATACTTCACTCCTAAATGGGCAAAATCAAGTTTCATGTTAATTTCTTTAACGGGCAGTTTCATTTTTACCTGCAATGTATTCACAAAATCATTACTCTCTGGGGTATTCAATAAATTATAAAATAATATATATCTCTCACTCGAAGCAATCTTTCTTACTTGCGTTAACTTCCGCCACTCTTTTTTGTTTAACAAAAATACCGGATCTATAACCAAACGAACATCAAAACCAAGATCAGACAAAAACTTCTGCAGATCCAACTCGCGCACTGAAATAACATCAAAGTTTACAAAATTCTTTTTCAACAATAAAATTTCATTTATATCAGAAGCTATTACGCCCATACTTCCAGCATAACTTATCTTACGGGATGCCTCAACATTTGCATTACCAAAATACCAAGGATTATATCCAATCTTCGATAATACATCCTGTTTTCTCCAAATCTGATCACTTCCATAAACAACAATATCAAATTCTTTACAAATATCCTGATCTGTCTTATAAGTGATCACACTCCCTAAATTCAAATGTCGACGTAGAAATTTATTTATCTTATTCTTACGTTGGTATTTAAATATCGCAAATATGAAAAAATAGACGAGATATGACATCTTGCCTTTGAAATTTTGTTTTTTCAATTTTTTCCATGAGAATACTTTATAGTGTTCTCGATGATAATCCGGCCAATAATCAACAAATTCCACCTTCTCTACATGCCTTTTCAAATAGGTTCTCAGGGCATAAGCTTGTAATAATGCCCCATAATTTTCAGCCCTATGATATGTAAGAATACCTAGTTTCATGATTTCATAATTTTGTAAATGTGAGTTATCCTTCCTTTTAGATATGAATTAACTATTTTCCTCTCATTTTTCGTAATTCCGACAAAATAAATAAATGACAAACAACTCAACACTGAAATTATTCCGACAATAATAAACCTCAACAACCCATCATTCATCACATTATAAATAAACAACGGCATTAGTAAAGAAAACATTGTAACCACAAAGACCGAATAGAAAACACTGCGTAAATAATTTTTAATCGAAATTGATAATAATTTTTTTACGAAATATACTCGTGTTCCTATTGAAAAAGTTGTTAATACAATTGAGACAATCATTGTTATTTGTGGAGGAAAACCTAATTTTAAAAACACATATGATATCGGTAAATTCAACAAAAGTATACCTCCAGTAATAATCTGATACCATTTATTTTTACCTGTAGCTAATACTGCCGCAGAAAGCGGGTAACTGAAAGCCTCTATTATCGCATTTATTATTACAAGTCTAGTAAAAATTTTCGTGTACTCAGGAACACTATTCAACCACCACTCTAGAATAAAAGTCGTTTCTAATAAAATCGGTAAGGCCAACACGAAAATAAGATAATAACTGATTCGTGAAGACACGAACACTAATTTCATCATACTATCATAATCTTTTGATGCGTATTGTTTAGTTATTTGTGGACGAAAGGCCGAATAAAAATTAAGGACAAAATTATTTACCGCATTATTAATTTGAAATGCTATCGCCCTCGCTGCATTTACAACCGGATTAAAAAAAATATTCAACAAAATATTTATACCTTGACTTCGTAACACACTGGACATCGCTCCTAATAAATTCCACCCACAAAAACCAAACAATTCTTTAAACATCGCCACATCCCAAAATATCCGCAATTTACAACCTTGTATTTTTTTATTGCAATAAAAAAAATATACGAATGAAATCACGAATGTAGAACAAAACATTAAAACACTATATACTTTCAATTTATCTAGAGGGAAAATGACCAATATGTAGACAATCAACAATTTCAATACCACTTCAACAACACTAATATAGGCATATATACCCATTCTTTCATGAGCTAATATCAATGATTTATACGGTATTGTCAATAAATGTATAATAAATGATATGATCGAAAATTGAAAAACCCAATTTGCAGCGTCTAATCGTAATTCGGGGATAACCATTTTAGTATTCAAAAACCATATTCCTATTGTTTCTGCAAACAAAATAACAACAACAATTATTAAAAAGAAAAACAGTATGGACAAATTAAATAATTGATTCAACTTCTCTTTATTGTTTTCACCTAACTGGTAAGCAAAAAAACGTACAGTACCAGTACTTAAAGTAGTTGTTATAAAATTAAACATCAGCACAATACTACCAACAACATTATAAATACCATAATCTACAACACCCAATGTTTTTAAAACGACACGAACCGTAAAAAGAGAAATCCCCATTACCACTAACAAGCGAAAATACAATAAAAATGTATTTTTTGCTATTCGCTTATTTACACTTTCAGACATAATAAAATATCTTATTTTTTAACAAACAAAAAACAATCGTTATCATAGAAATAATTTAACTCTAGAAATAACCAAATGATTCTCCTCAATTATACAGGTAATAGCTAGATATCATAAAAAACAGAGGAACTTCTTGCAACTAGCAAATACATATTCTTGCCCCAATAATTTGTCGTGTGCAAAAAACGACTAATAATGCTGATACCAATTTTAAAACATCTACTGAATAACTCCTTTTCTCCAACATTATTTGCAATTATAACTTTATCCCATATGCATTCAATATAGATATTCCTGATTCATACGAATTAAAACCAATAATATCATCCGGTTTCAGTTCAATATTAAATGCTTCTTCCAGCATAGCAATCAAACTCATCTGACCAATGGAATCCCAGCTAGTGACAGAATCCATCGTTGCTCTTTCCACATTCTCTAATGGTATATCCAAACTCTCTACAAAAGCATTCTTATACTTCTCAATATTCGTCATAATTTTATTATTTATTATATTTCACTTATAATCTTATTGGCAATCTGCTCTGCTGTAAGTCCGTATTGTTGCCATATATATCGTTGAGTTCCAAGCTTCAAATATTGGTCTTTCACACCTATAAACACTTGGCGAGGTGCATTTTTTCGACTTCCTTTGTACTCGGCAACAGCACTGCCCAACCCACCAATCACATTATGCTCCTCCACGGTTACAATCAATTCGAAAGTCGAAAAAACATCATCGAGAATCTCTTCATCCAAAGGCTTTATCGTATGCATATCAATGACTGAACAATGTATGCCACGCTTTTCCAACAATTCTGCAGCAAGAAGCGACTCGTGAACCATCAATCCAGTAGCAATGATAGCAATATCCTTTCCCTCCTTTAACTTTATAGCTTTTCCTATCTGATACTCGAAATCCTGTTCATAAACAACAGGAATATTTTGCCCCCCGGACAACCGAATATAAACAGGTGTATCTATTTCATCTGCCGCAATAACCATCTTTATTGCCTGTAAACTGTCGGCCGCCGATAATACCGTCATGTTGGGTAATACTCTCGTAAAAGCAATATCTTCAACTGCCCAATGCGAAACGCCCAACATTTCCATAGCAAAACCAGCGGAATTACCGACCAACTTCACGTTAAATTGATGATATGCCAAGTTTAGCCGTACCTGCTCCAATGCCCTAGCTATAATAAATGCCGAATAGGTAAATGCGTACACGCTCTTACCGGATTCTGAAGCGATCCCTGCAGCAACACCGATCATATTTTGTTCCGCTATCCCGACATTTACAATTTTATCCGGGTATAATTTCTGGAAACGATCCAAACTAGCTATCGCAACACTATCTGCCACAACCGCCACTACATCCGGATTTCTCTTGACTACTTCCAACATTCCAATCCCGGATGCAGCCCCTTTCTGTCCCATTTGGGAATAAGCCTTTATTAATCCCCCGTTAATCTTCATTTGAATATTTTTTCAAGATTTCCTCCTTCGCCATATCATAATGTTCTGCATCCAATACCGCTTGATGCCATTCTTTATGATTCTCTATAAAAGAAACGCCCTTTCCTTTCACAGTTTCAGCTATTAATGCGTATGGCTTTTCTTCACGCACACTTGTTAAATACATGTAAAGTTCTTCTATATTATGCCCATCTATCGTATCGGAACTCCATCCGAAACTTTTGAATTTCTCTTCCATATCTCGTTGAGCCATTAGATATTCCGTATTTCCATCAACAGAAAGGTAATTGCGATCTATGATCAAAACCAGATTATCCAATTTATAATGAGCCGCCGCCATAACGGATTCCCAAACAGAACCTTCCCCGCATTCTGCATCACCCAATATTACATAATGGCGATAATTTCGCCTATGTTGTTTGGCATATATCGCTTTACCAACAGCAAAAGATAGCGCCATTCCCAGACTACAAGAACTATATTCCAAGCCTATTTCTAAATTTCGCGGGTGACCTGCTAGTAATGCATTGTCGCCCTCGAAATGGAGCAATTCACTCTTCGGGAAAAAACCACATTCGGCCATAGCGGGAAATTCGGCCAACCGCGCATGCTCCTTCCCCACAATCATCCGATCCCGTCCCTCCCATGCAGGATTATTCACATCGTATTTTAAAACCAAACCATATAATACGGCATAAATTTCTATGCAAGAAAGACTCCCGCTAATATGCGCCCCCCGCTGCCCAGAGGACAACGCCATATCCAATAACGACAAACGCATATTCTGACACATCCTTTCTATACGCACCACATCTTCTCTATTCAATTTCATTTCATCGTCCCCCATCAACTTTTATAATTTGTCCTGTAATAAAGGAAGAAGCATCGGATGCTAAAAACAACACGACCTCTGCAATTTCATCTACATTTCCCAATCTTCGAAGAGACGTTTCTGATACAATTTTATTTATTTTTTCTTCCGAATATTCAGCGATCATTTCCGTTTTTATCGCACCCGGAGCCACGGCATTAATTCTAACACCAAATGGTCCAAACTCTTTCGCCAAAGCCTGTGTCATCCATATTACGGCAGCTTTACTAGAACCGTAAGCAATCCGCCCCGGCTGATGCTCCATGCCCGCAACAGAAGCCATGTTTACAATACTACCTGATTTCTGCCGAATCATCACCTTGCTGATTCGCTTTACTATAGTTAATAACGAAAAATAATTAACTTCGAAAATTTCTTTAATTTCTTCGATGGATGTTTGATACAACAACGCCGTTGCCGTGACTCCGGCATTGTTCACAAGGACATCTATAGATTGCCGATCCGCAATAATACATTGTAAACCTCTCTCGATAGAATTCGAATCCGTCAATTCAAAATAAACAGGTTTTATCCACACTCTATTCTCTGCTGCCAGACAGGCAATCTCCTCTTCAAATGAAGAATTACTTTTACGACAACAAGCCCATATATTTGCACCGCTTTTTGCTAACATAACAAGCAGTGTATGCCCGATCCCTCTGTTAGCTCCAGTGATAATAACATTTTTACCTCTTAACATAAATCTTCACGGGTTAAAGGTTCTCCTCTTTTAATATTTCTAACGCTTTCCTTCCCTAATAATTTCTCATAAAAAAACGGAGATAATCCATATCCGGGACGTAAAGAACGCACATTACTCGAAGTGAAAATATCACCTTTTTTAATATCTTCCACGGCATATAATGAACGACGTTTTAAACGCTCCTGCTCTGTAATTTCGTATTTTACCTGTCCTAAAGACGCTTCCGCATTACGTATATCATTAACCATTTGCCTAAACTCTGCCGGTTCCATCGAAAATGCAGAATCTGCCCCACCCAAAGAACGATCTAATATAAAATGTTTCTCCACGACCTCTGCCCCTAACACTACGGCTGTTAAAGGTACAACACTTCCAAGTGTGTGATCCGATACCCCCACAGGTAAACCAAAACGCTTTTTCATATCAGGAATAGTAAGCAAATTTGCCCGATCGTAAGATGCCGGATATTCCGATGTACATTTCAATAACGTAATTTGCTCATTACCCATCTCTTTACAAGCTTCAATAGCAAGATTAATATCATCTATATTTGCACATCCCGTGGACATGATCACTGGTTTTCCCTGTTTTGCCACATATTTGATAAGAGGAATATCATTAATCTCAAACGAAGCGATTTTATAAATTGGAACATGCATGGAAACTAACAAATCCACTCCCTCAAAGTCAAAAGGAGACGAGAAAAAAACAAGCCCTAAGTTTTGAGCTATTTGTTGCAATTTCGGATGCCATTCATAAGGTGTTGCGGCCATCTTATATAAATCATATCTCCGCAAACCTTTCCATAATCCAGATTGTATTGTTCCAAAATATTCATTATCCATGTTTAACACCAACGACTCTGGCTTATACGTCTGTATTTTTACAGCATCAGCTCCCGCTTCCGCTATCGCCTCTATCGTTTTTACTGCCAAATCAAAATCTTGATTATGATTTGCGGATAATTCTGCTATTATAAATGTTTTTCCACTATTCATGACAATTGTATTTTAAAAGGATATCACTGATCGAAACCGGATTATTCTTTTTATAACGAACAAAACTCAATACAATATTCTCGTTCCTGAAATCTTTAAAATTCTCTTTCCGCAAAGAAATAGATATATATTTTCTTCCACTCTTCTCTATTACACCATCAATTTTTGCCCCAAAAAATAAAGATAATTGAAGTGCATTCACATTCTCCACGTAATTATGTCCTAACAATATTTCAAAATCTAATATATTCAAAAACAATTTTTTGTAATTCTGCAATAGTAAAATTCCTTCGCCTCGATTCAATACTTCCGGTGCCAAATAAAACCCCGGTTCTCCAATACCTTCTTGAATACCTTCTCCCATAATATTAAGAACCCCCACGGGAATTCCCCCTCGACGAACCAACCAGTAGTAAGCATCATCCCGCTGCTTCAAACTTTCCACATAAGCCAAATGATCTTCTAATGTAATCGGAGCGGTATTCATCATCCATTTTCTAACTTCAGCATGATTTCTCCACGTTAAAATCATTTCAAGCTCTTTGCGATCTAAGGATACAAAATTCTCGTAAGTGTACCCATCTAACGTATATATTTTATATCTGTCTATCTTCATAATGTTTTAAATAACTCCAAATACTTGGCTTTACTATCCTGTAAACCGGATAAAATAAATTGCGATTTCTTACAACTCCAACCTTTTAGTACATCTATTACCCGCATTTCCAAAGAAGCATCCAACAAGTTTCCGAGTCCGATTCCCGGCAACTCCCGTTCTAAGTATTCGTACAATCTTTCTTGGTTTGCCACGTAATATCCCACCAAAACCGGTATTCTGCAAGCAAGAGCCTCCAATACGACAGTACTTGCAGAAAGTATCGCCAGATCACAATACTCGAAAAGGTCATGTACATGTTGAGCCGAAGCATTTATATGAAGTTCTACCCCTTCATTCGCCAAAGAACTAATTCGTATTTCTCCGAGTACATCCGTCGACACCACATGTATTTCCAGCTTATTAAAATACGATCTTAAAAACCTAACGACTTTTTCGGTCAACAGAAATTGGTCTGTACCTCCGAAGCAGATAACAATCCGCTCGACTGTGGGGCGGAAGTCCCTTACCGGTGAAGATATCCAAAACGGTTTTCTCAATATTGCCCATTCTATTCCCGTACAAAAACGGGTATAAGGCTCTGCCGAAAAATCATGTGACGACAGGATGTAATTTATAACAACATCCGCATAATAATGTTTATCATTCGAACCTATACATACTAACTTGCACCCGCACTTCCTTATCTCGTTTTGATAATCTGAAGAGAAAAAATAATTATCAAGGACAACTATTTCATCCCCTCTCAAAACCTTCAAAAACAAATTAAACTTTTCATCTGTATCGGGAAGTTCTATCAACTTACAAACTTTCAAAACCTCTTTTTTCTGGTAATTCGTTGGATATTGGGTGAAAAAAGTACAATCAAAATCAGCCTTCAACATATCAGCCAATGCCAAACTACGGGTAAAATGGCCATAGCCAATATCTTGACTAGCATCAGCCCATATATACACTTTTTTATCCATGCAACATTCGAAATTTCATCTCTGCCAATTTCCAATCCGTTTCCGTGTCGATATCCTGCACTCTCGATTCATCCACCACGATTCCACCGCGCCGCTGGATTCCAGCTCTCCAAGGAGCCACTTTATGCCAGTAAAATGTTCCACTATCGTGGTACATTGTCTCCAAATCCTGACTGCGTGTTTTCGCATATTCCGGCCATCGCATATCCATAAAACCCGTCTCATCCATCTGCAACGCCCTTAATATAGGATAAGAGAACGCAACGACAGGATACACCGTCACGAAATCGGATGACACCAATCTATCGTACGAGGATCGTATATCTTCAGGAGAAATCAACGGGGCCGTTGCCAATATGCAACAGACATTATCGAAAACTTTCCCCTCTTCCTCGTAACGCTCCATCACCTCGCGAATAACATCAGCCAAAGTTGCGTGGTCATTCGCCGTAGCTTCCGTACGAACAAAAGGTACTCGAGCACCATATTGCCGGGCAATTCCTATGATTTCTTCATCATCAGTAGATACCATCACCTCATCAAACAATCCAGATTTCAAAGCCGCCTCGATAGAATAAGCCATAATAGGCTTCCCCATAAAAGGTCTTACATTCTTACGAGGTATTCGCTTACTACCTCCCCTAGCCGGAATAATTGCCAAATTATTTGCCATAATTTTCTTTTACTTTTTCTGATACTTGATAACCAAACAAGATGACCACGTGTCATATCGATACAACTTGATCGATATGTTACTCAACATAACTTTCCGACAAATACTCCAGACTCAATGGATACATATCTCATACACCTTTCTTTATCGCATAAATGCAAGAACACTATCGATCACGTATTGTTGCTCCTCGTCCGTCAATGTCGGAAACATCGGTAAACTCAAACAATGTTTATAGTATTCTTCAGCCACAGGACAATCCCCCGACTTGTTACCCAACTCCCGGTAATAAGGTTGCAAATGAACCGGCACGTAATGCACTTGTGCCAATATTTTATTCGCTCGCAAATAATTATACAATCCCAACCGATCCTCGACTTGTATCACGTACAAGTGAAAGGCGTGATACACGTTTCCTGCCCGATATGGTATTTTTATTCCTTGAATATCTTGAAACGCCTCATCATAACGATTAGCGATTTCCTGCCTGCGACTCAAGCCGGTATTTGCCCGACTCAATTGCGAAACGCCCAATGCCGCCTGAAAATCCGTCATCCGGTAATTGAAGCCTAGTTCCTGCATCTCGTAATACCATCCCCCGTGATTCTCGTGTAATAAAGCTACATCCTTTGTGATCCCGTGCGTACGATATAAGCAAAGTTTTTTATATAACTCCTCGTCATTCGTTGTCACCATACCTCCCTCTCCCGTCGCAATATGTTTCACCGGATGAAAGGAAAAAACTCCCGCATTTGCGAATCTTCCATTTCCACAATATTGTCTTTCTCCGCTACGATCTACAAAATAACCTCCCGGAGCATGACAAGCGTCCTCCAATATCCACAAGCCATACTCATCCGCAATTTCTTTTAACTCTTCTAAATTTTGGGGATAACCGGCAAAATCGACCGGAATAATTCCTTTAAATGTTCCTTTAGGATTTTCAACCAACAATTGACGTAACTTGACAACATCCATCAAATAAGTCTCCTTGTCAATATCACAAAACACAACCTCTCCCCCACAATAACGAACACAGTTGGCACTAGCTGCAAATGTCATTGGAGTCACGATCACTTTATCCCCCGGTTTAATCCCCAAGGCACAAGCCGCCAAATGCAAACCGGCGGTAGCATTATTCACCGCTACCGCATGCTCCACTCCCACATACTTGGCAAAAGCATGTTCAAATTCCGTTATTTTTGGTCCCTGGGTCAAGTAATCTGATCGCAAAGTCTCGACCACGACTTGAATATCCTCATCCGTGATATATTGACGACCGTAAGGAATCACTTTATCTATCATTTTATCTCAAAATTAGGATCAACATACTTTTTTATCTTTTCCCGTATACTCTCGACTGTTTCCCACTCCGTGTTATTATCCGAACTATAATGGAATCCATCTGCAACCGGAACTGCATTATGATGTTTAATAAAATCTTCTCTTTTATGCTTGAATGACACCGAGGGTAATATTGCATAATAATCTCCCAGGTCTATCGTGTTCAACGCATCTGTTGTCGTAATCATTTCTTCATGCAACTTCTCTCCCGGACGAATACCCACTTCCAGACATGGTAGATCGGGAGCAATAGCTTTCGCCACATCTTTAATGTGATAAGAAGGTATTTTGGGGATAAAAATCTCACCTCCTAGGTGATGACCAATAGCAAACATCACCAAATCAACCCCCGCTTGCAATGAAATATTAAAACGGGTCATTCTCATATCCGTGATAGGTAATTCTTTTGCACCGTTATCTCTTTTATTCACAAAAAATGGTATCACAGACCCTCGGGATCCCATCACATTTCCATAACGGACAACCGAGAATTTAATATTTTTAGAACCACTAATATTATTAGCTGCCGTAAATAATTTATCAGAAGTCAACTTTGTTGCACCATACAAATTTATTGGAGCACAAGCTTTATCGGTAGATAAAGCTACCACATGCTTTACACCTGATGCCAACGCAGCCTTAATCACATTTTGAGCTCCGTGAACATTCGTTTTAATACATTCTTCTGGATTATATTCGGCCGTATCGACTTGCTTGATTGCTGCCGCATGAATAATCACATCTATATCTTCACATGCACGAGTCAAACGTTCCAAATCACGCACATCTCCAATAAAAAAACGCAATTGAGGATATTGATCATGCGGGTATTTTTGCTTTAATTCAAACTGTTTCAATTCGTCCCGCGAATAAATTACAATACGTTTTACTTCAGGATAATCCCTCAAAATTGTTTCTACAAACTTTTTTCCAAAAGATCCCGTTCCCCCGGTTATTAACACAGACTTATTATTCAACATAACACGCTAATTAATTATTTTATTGTTATTCCTCCTTATTTATCAAACTTTTCGTACACCGAATTCTTCGACTTAAACTCCGGCACCACTTGTTTCATCAATCGCACGGAATCTTCCACTTTCACCGCCAACGCCAACTCAGCCAACCGATCGTAAGCCCCCAGCACCTCTTCTCGCTTGTACTCCCGGACTTTAGCCACCCGAATCTTATCATGTCCCGTGGGTACCGTATTTTCCTCGTTACTTAGTACTTCCTCGTACAACTTCTCTCCCGGCCTCAGACCGATGAATTTGATTTTGATATCTTCATTTGGCGTATATCCGGCTAATCGAATCATTCTTTCTGCCAAGTCAACAATTTTCACGGGATCCCCCATGTCAAAAACAAAGATCTGATTTCCAGTACTCATCGTCGCCGCATCCATCACCAAACGACATGCCTCCGAAATCGTCATGAAAAAGCGAGTGATTCTCGGATCGGTTACCGTAACCGGCCCACCTTGTTCTATTTGTTTTCGGAAATACGGTATCACACTACCGTTACTTCCCAGCACATTCCCGAATCGGGTGGTCACAAACCGGGTCTTTCCCCTGATCTCTCCTCGTTCCATCGCCAGTCCCAAACTCTGCACATATATCTCTGCCAAACGTTTCGACGCCCCCATCACGTTAGTCGGGTTTACCGCCTTGTCCGTCGAGATCATCACCATCATGTCCACCCCGTACTCCACACAAAAGTCAGCCACGAGTCTCGAACCAACCACGTTCACCCGAACAGCTTCGCAAGGATTCTCTTCCATCAACGGAACGTGTTTATAGGCCGCAGCATGAAACACTACCTGCGGATGAAATTTCTCAAAAGCTCCTTTCAAACGCTCTTTCTGCCGAACATCACCGATAAAAGGGGTAAATTTTAGGCTTGGAAAATTCCGTTCCAATTCAAGACGGAGTTCATGCATCGGGGTCTCGGCATTATCAAACAATACCAAATGAGCTACACCAAAAGTTGCCAGTTGACGACACAACTCGCTACCGATGCTCCCGGCTGCCCCTGTTACCATCACGACCTTTCCGGCAAAATTCGCCTCAATCCCCTTTGTGTTTATCTCGATTTCCTCCCTACCAAGCAAATCCTCGATCCGGATTTCTCGGATAACAGTTTTCTTCAACCCGTCACCCAAAACGTTTATGGGTGGAGCCACCAAGTTTCTCACTCCATAAGCCTGACAGTAACGTACCAACCCTTCAGCCTCCCGTTGAGCTGTTTCCGGAGAAGGAAATAGCAGACCATTTATATTGTATTTCTTCACGAAACAAGCAAAATTAGCCTCGTCTTCAAAATAATAAACCGGCAGTTCCGAAATGGAGTAAGACTTAAGTCGCTTATCCGGATTCACGAATCCCACCACGTGATAATGCTTACTCGTGTGCATCCTTTTTTTCAACGCCACACTTTTATCATCCGTCCCGTACACCAGCACCCTCGTTTTACTTGAACGATACAGCGATATTACCAAATCATAAACAAGCACAAGCATCACCCGGAACCCGATAAGAACCACCGTTGTTACCAGAAAATCAACAAGAAAACACGCAAAAGCATGGTTATTGAACATCCGGGAAACAACAAGAGAAACTAGTCCTAGTAAAAGCACCTCCTTAAAAAAGATCGCAACGCCCATCTTCCCGATACTTTTTATGGTGGCATGGCGAATTATATTTTTATTCACCCCCAACGCCATAAACACGAGAAGACTGATCAAGAACGATCCCACAATGACGAACAAGTAAGCATTCCTTGACAAGTCGACAATAAAATTGTCTACAAAAAGAAGAGCCACAAATGAACTTCCCACGGACAACAAAATGTCCACGAAAAGAACCGTCCAAGAATTAACGTACTTCTTTCTCTCGCACAAACAATCACAAATGGAATGAATGGAGTATCTCATTTATACCAAACTTCAAAAAGGAGCGTCCCCTCCGGTATTAATAGCTGATCCGGCTTAGAAGTACCGTTGAGGGAGACGCTATAACCGGGGGTTGCATCTCCCGGAATCTGAGATTTATATTGTGAATCAAGTCTAAATTATTCCTTTTTACCATACAATTTGTCATTGGCGGCAAACTCCCGCCTAGCCAAGATACAAAACACCCGGCCGAACAACTCCAAATCGTCACGAGTAGACAGGACAAAACGTTCTATCATTTCCTCCTCCTCCTGCTTTACACTGACGGCCAACCGAACTCGCTCTTCGGCCAATCGTACCTGTTCAGGTTCCGGCAACTCCATTGCCCCAACAACATCTTCATAAAAACAGAATGCATCCCACCATACCATCGATCCCTGACGGCCCAAATCACGAATAGAGCCAAGCGCCTCGGAAATCAAACTACCGGCCAAAACCCCGTCCTCCATTTCACCCGTGAAATAGTAACAACTACATAACAATCGGCAAATATTCGGGGTACGACACGGTAAAACAATTTTGTCACTTCCCCACGGGGTAAGTATGTCATAAGCCGCATCCAACGCCGTATTTAAGAAATTCAAGTCAGAATATAACAGGTAAGCATCCATCAAATCCACCACGTAACCGGCCCGAACATCTGCAGGGAGATTTTTGTTTCCAGCCAGAGGCTCTATAAACCGGGCGATCTCACGCACTCGTTCATGAATTTCATACGTCTCCCCAAAACTTTCTTCCAACCAAGGATAGACGCGAACCATCGAGTACACGGACAAGTAACCATGCAAGAATCCTGACAACGCCGGGGAGGGACAACGCCCCATTTCTAACTCACACGACCGTTTATACAATTCGTGAAATAAACCTTTTTCCATTATTTTGTATCACTCTATTCTTTCAAGAAACGAACTTGGAATATAAGAAGTAGCAATAGAGGCCACCCCATCCAAACGAATAATTACACGTTTATGATTTTTCAAACGTACCAACTCTCCTTCCAATCCTTGCAAGGGACCTTTAATAACTCTTACCCGATCACCCCGTTTGATTCCTTTGTTCAAAACTTCTACGCTACCAGTTGAGAAATCCAACAAAAACATGAAATCCTGCATTTGTTTATCCGGAACTATCAGCGAATGGCGTCCCTCTATATCTTTCAAATAAACAATATTCAACGAATGATCATTTATCAAGGAAAAACTTGTTGCCTTATCTGTCCGGATAAATATTAAACCATGAATCAAAAGTACCCGGATCTTTTTACGTCCAACGGGGGTTTCTCGTACCTGTTCCTCCTGGGGCAAAAAATTCTCGATCCCCAGTTCATCCAGCTTTCTTTTGATCAATAATTCCTGATTTACACGGGTATAAGCAGCATACCAGTTTAACTTGTTACACGCAACCATTATTTTTATTCTTTCCCTATTTTCTAGCGAACGATGATTTTCTTTGTCTTTGTAATCCCCGGACACACGAACCGCCCGGACGCGCTTCGCGCACTAACCCTGTCACGGGTCCTGATTTACGGCCATGTGTTCCACGCACTTCACTCTACACAGCAACAATGCATGAAAGCTGTCTGCACGAACGATTCATTCAAATTAAAAAACGATCGTTTAATGATATTAACAAAGCAGATCTGTTAAATTGATAACCTAAAAGTGTAAATATCTAATTACAAGAATCCAAAAAAAATTGACAAATAGATGGTGATATTTAAAATTGATGTATATTTGCAGCGCATTAAACGATCGTTTTTCGATCTTTACAGCATACTAATAAACAACAAATTACCCCCTTTTCCTACCCAAAAATTCTTTACAAAAAACAAATAATATTTTCTTGAAAAAAAATTAGTCATTTAACACTATATATTCTCCATAAAGGCATACAAAAGCCACCATAATAATCTCCTCTCTCCCATCTCACACCCTTTCATCGCCCTTTCATCGCCCATTGTCAATAGAACTAGAAGTGCGAATGAACTCCCCTCAAAGACTTACATCAGATTATTACATGATTATTACTATCTTTTTACCAATAATGACGTCAAAATAGCCACGATGCAAAGGAACGTGTACTTTAAAGCAATAGATTGACCATTTTTCTCTACCTTTGTTCAGAATTAAAAGTAAACAAGATGCTAGACCATAAACTCACGATCTTTTATCACACGGCAAAGCATTTGAACACGACAAAAGCTGCCGAGATATTACGACTTTCCCAGCCGGCCATTTCCAAAAGTATCAAGGAACTGGAAAAGGGATTGAGGATCACTCTTTTTGATCGTGAGAAAGGGCGGTTGATGCTTACCCCTGCTGGGAAATACCTCTTGGAACAAAGCGAAGAACTGATTGAACGGGAACGCATCATCACCTTCAACCTGCAGCACATGAAAAAAGAGTTCTCCGGGACTTTACATATCGGGGCCAGTACCACGCTATCCCAGTACATATTACCCGAATACTTGGCCCGTTTCCGGGAAACTCATCCCTATATCGAAATAAACCTGATCAGCGGTAACACCTACCAGATCGAGCAGGAATTACTGGATAAAAACATCCAACTCGCCTTCATTGAAGGTGTACCCTCGCAAACGGACATTCACTACATCCCTTTTTTAAGGGATGAAATCGTCCTGGTTACCTCGGCCAAAAATGATTCCCCGGAATCGATCACGAAAGAACAACTGAAGACGTTAAAATTCGTCGTTCGGGAAGAAGGCTCCGGAACATATAATATTATCCAGCGCCAGCTATCCGCAGCCGGGATGTCTATCAACGAGCTAAACCAACAGATCGTTATCGGAAGTACCGAGGGAATCAAACAATACCTCAAACACTCCAATTGCCATGCCTTGGTCTCCGTGTTTTCCATCCAAGACGAACTGGCCTGTGGCTTGCTAAAAATCATCGACATCGACGACCTCGAAATCTCCCGCACGCTCTATGCCATTCACAAGCAGGGTACCATTGACCCCTACGCCGAGCTACTCCTGAGATTCTGCGAATCCCGGAATCGGAAATCGAAACATAAAATATAGAGGTAATTGAAGTATAACTAAAAGTTATACCATCTGAATATTTCTTATTTCCAAGATTCATATATTTGAGAGAATTTTGCACCGAACAAATAACTAAAGATTATGAGCAAAATTCAACTGAACAAAAATCAAAAGGAAGTACTTTTCATCGTAGCTTTATTTCTTGTACCATTTCTTGATCCGGGCTTTGCCCTTTTACTAGGTCTAATTTTATCGCTGACTATCGGTCACCCATTCTTGGCAATCAATAGCCGGATCACCCATATACTTCTCCAAATATCCGTTGTAGGACTAGGTTTCGGTATGAACGTGGAACAAGCCATCGAGGCCGGGAAAACAGGAATCCTATTCACCATATTTTCTATTGTCGTTACCATCGGTTTGGGATTATTCTTTACCAGCAAACTAAGAGTCAACCGGGACACCGGATTCCTCGTTTCCGGGGGAACCGCCATCTGCGGGGGAAGTGCCATTGCCGCCTTGGCTCCTGTCATTAAAGCCAAAGACAAGGACATCACCGTGGCCATGGGAACCATTTTCATGCTTAACGCCGTGGCACTATTCATCTTCCCAATAATCGGACGTTGGTTGGAGATGGACGATCATCAATTCGGATACTGGTGCGCTATCGCCATTCACGACACAAGTTCCGTGGTCGGTGCGGCCAAAACATACAGCAACGAGGCTTTGGCTATCGCCACCACGACCAAACTGATCCGGGCGCTTTGGATCATCCCGGTTTCATTGATCGCCGCCTTCTTCTATAATAAAGGAACAAACACCAAATCAAAAATATCCATTCCTTACTTTATTTTCTTCTACATTGTCGCCATGATCATCGCCACCTACACGCCGCAATGGGGACATCTCTACACTCAAATCGTGGGATTCGCTAAAGTCGGAATGTTATTCACACTATTCCTCATCGGTGCCGGACTCTCTAAAGATACCATCAAACAAGTTGGTTTCAAACCGATCCTGTTAGGCATCATCCTTTGGATTTGCATCAGCACACTATCGGCTAGCGTGATCATGCTACTATGATGTGGTTCATAAGTTTTACAAAGTTCATAAAGTCAGGGGGTCCAAAAGTCTTATCCAGTATCTACAAACTACCCCCACCAACTCCCCCTGTGTAAG